>Ga0118677_10004617_pt1 | contig 24922 bp, 27 predicted proteins | sample AliMusrvi5mmetaG_FD_86154 | JGI IMG/M metagenome (GOLD analysis project Ga0118677, IMG submission 86154)
GTGGATATCTGTCTCACCCCAGCCCAAACCACCGCTCATCCTCGTTGATCAGTTCGATCGGGCCGTCCACTGCGTTCCCGCCGTGCAGGCCGTCATCGGCCAAAGGCAGCATGATGCGTTCGCCGATGCCGGTCTGGCCGGTCTTGCGGAACAGCGCGCCGCCATTGCGATAGCCGGCCGGTTCCAGCACCACGCGGCTCATGCGTTCGTGCACCAGCGCGAAGGTCTGCGGTGGATGCACGTCTTCCAGGGTGATGCCGCGGAAGTTCTTGTTGAAGGCCTGGGCGATGCGTTCGCCCGCCAGCCGGCCGGTGAAGCGCGCCGCCGCGCGGTCATAGGCATAGATCCAGATGATCGGCAGCTGGGCGGCGATGCTGGCGGGGCGCAGGGCGCTGAAGGACGGCATCCTGCGCCCCGCCCGCGCCTGGTCCCAGGCCAGTGTGCCACGGCGCGCAGTTTTTCGGACGCGATCTGGTCCAGGAAAGCGCGCAAATCCGTCTTTTGCGGCGTGGTCAGATCCTGCCTGATTAGCCCGGCGATCCTTAAGCCTTCACGGAGAAAGAGGGTGAAGGGCCTGTAAAGCCGCGAGCCCGCCGGGCACGGCATTTCGCATTGCAGCACTGTTGGGCGCAGGGGTTGTTGGCTGGGGTGTTTTTACATATAACGACCGGGCTTTTCCCAGCCATTACATAAGTTTAGGTGTGAAATGCACCTGAGGACCGCGAATGACTTCTGCAATCGAGACTGATGTCGTCATCATCGGCGCCGGCCCCATCGGGCTGTTCGCCGTATTCGAGCTGGGGCTGCTGGACCTCAAATGCCACCTGGTCGACATCCTGGACCGGCCGGGCGGGCAGTGCACCGAGCTGTATCCGGAAAAGCCGATCTATGACATTCCCGGCCTGCCCATCGTCACCGGCCAGGACCTGACCAACCGTCTGCTGGAACAGGCCAAGCCGTTCAATCCGCAATTCCACTTCAACGAGATGGCGACCAAGCTGGAAAAGCTGGCCGATGGCCGCTGGAAGCTGTCGACCGACCAGGGCACGCAGCTGATCGCGCATGTGGTTGTCGTCGCGGCGGGCGCCGGTTCGTTCCAGCCCAAGCGCCCCCCGGTGCCGGGCATCGAAGGTTTTGAGAATGCCGGCGACGGCATCGGCGTGCATTACGCCGTGCGCAAGATGGAAACCTTCCGCGGCAAGAACATCCTGATTGCCGGCGGCGGCGACAGCGCGCTGGACTGGGTGATCAACCTCGCCCCGCTGGCCAAGAGCATGACCCTTGTCCATCACCGCGACGGCTTCCGCGCCGCCGCCCACAGCGTCAACCAGATGCGCGAGCTGGAGAAGGAAGGCAAAGTCAAATTCCATGTCGCCAGCGTCAAGGCGATCCATGGCGAGCCGGGCAAGATGACCGGCGTGACCCTGGCCGGCCATGACAAGAGCGAATGGAATCTGGACGCCGATGCGTTCCTGCCCTTCTTCGGCCTGACCATCAAGCTGGGCCCCATCGCGGAGTTCGGCATCAACCTGAACGAAAACCTGATCCCGGTGGACACCGCGCGCTTTGAAAGCCAGACGCCGGGCATCTTCGCCATCGGCGACATCAACACCTATCCCGGCAAGCTGAAGCTGATATTGTCCGGCTTCCACGAAGCCGCCCTGATGGCCCAGGCGGCGTTCCACGTTGCCCGGCCGAACGAAAAACTGCGCTTCCAGTACACGACGTCGTCGTCCAACCTGCAAAAGAAATTGGGTGTCTCGTGAGTGAGGCGCGTCCGCCAAAGGCGGCGAATTGATCCGTCGCTAGCGTCAGCGTCGTGCGACGATCAATTCGAGTAGCGAACGCCGCGAGCCAGAGCGAGCGGCACGTAAGAATGTAGAAGGAATGGTAAGACCATGAAGATCCACGCCATCGACCGACAGGGCAAGGAACACACGCTGGAAGGCCGCGACGGCTGGAGCGTGATGGAAATCCTGCGTGACGGCGGGCTGGACATCGCGGCGGAATGCGGCGGCGCCTGCGCCTGCGCCACCTGCCACGTCTATATCAATGACGGCTGGTTCGAGAAGCTGCCGGCCCCGTCGGAAGCGGAAATCGACATGCTGGACATGGCGCTGGCGGTGGAGCCCAATTCGCGCCTGTCCTGCCAGGTAATCTGCAGCGACGCGACCGACGGCATCAAGGTGACGGTCGCACCGGAGTGAGTCATGATCGCCGCATGGCGATCAGTCCGGGACAATGTGCTTTCTGCATCATGATCGGCGCGGCCCTCTTCGGTTGCGCGCGGCCCGAAGATAACAGTTTCGCGGTACAGGCTGTCCGGCGCGGCGACGACTGCAATGCCATAGCGGCCGGAAGCGCGATGGACGCTTATGGGCACAGTGTCGGCCCGGCGACCGAGATCTACAAGAATGTATACCAGGACTGCCTGGCCTGGAAGCAAAGGCATGCGGACGGCCTGAACACGGCCAGGTAGAGCCAGGCATGCCGCGCTATTTGAACTGCGGCCCCGTGGTCCAGGCCACGATCGATTTGCGCGTGCCCCTGGTGCATGGCGATACGCGGTGCTGGATGAAGGCCGGGAACACGATCACGGCGCCTCTGGTGCGCGGCGCCACTTCCAGGCCGCGCGCACCGTGAAATTCCAGATCGCAGCCTTCATACCGGCCGGGATCGGTCAATTGCACCGTGGCGGACAGTTTTCGCTGCGCCGGGTTCGGGCCCCAGTCGATGTGCCAGTCGTAATGGCCGCCTTCGGCGCCGTGATAGACGGTGTATTGGAACGCTTCGGCAAAACCTTCCAGGTTGAACTGATAGGCCTGGCCGTTCACGGTACGGATGATGGCCTGCATGCGGTCATACAGCCATTTGATTTCGGGCTTGAAGGTCAGCGCGGCGGTGCGGGTTATGCGGATCTTGGCGGCGGCGCTGCCCGATCCCAGCAGCGCTTCTTGCTGCTGCAGGCCGTCGCCATAGCGCTCGACACTGTCCAGCTCGGCGGGTGTGAAGACATTTTCCACAACGACGCAGGTTGCGGTGGGATCAAGCGCGGCATTCGACATGGATCAATAACCGCCCAATTCCTTTTTCATCGCAAAGGCGATATGGGCGCGCTCGAGCATATACGAGCCGCCCGGCGACATGTGATACAGGCCGCGCAGATAGGTCATGTCGATATCGGTGAGCCCGGCCGGCTTCATGGGGCTTTCGCACTTGGGCGCCATAAAATTGGTGATGGTCGGCACCGGCTGGCAGTCATCGTAATACTGCCCCTGTCCCAGCGCGAGCATGGCGATGTAGTCGGCCAGGGGGCCGATCGGCTGGCCGCCGATCTTGCTGGAATCCACCAGGATCATGGCGGTGGTGAACTGGCTTTTCAGTCCATCGCCGACCCTGGAGCCGCTAACGTGGACGGAAGGGAATCCTCCCAGACTCTGCATCGCATCCAGCCCGGCCAGATTGTAACCGCCGCCGTCCGGCTGGACGAAGCCGTAGAAATCCTCGGTCGCGGTCGAGTACCAGGCCTGGACCGTGCGGGTCATGGTGGCCAGTTGTTTTTCGCGCGAGGTGTAGTGATAGCCCAGCAGAACCGGTCGCTTTTCCCGCACCATGTCCAGCACGACCTGCGGCTGGGGCGTGGCAGCAACGATGATGTTGGGGCGGCAAGGCTCCTGGCTCGCCAGCGGCGCGCCCACAGCCACCGCCACGCGGAGGATGCGCTGGTTGACATACAGGTTCAGTTCCGGCGGCAGGCCGACGGTCAAGGGACAGATGCCGTTCTTCCAGCGCGCGATCTTGCGCAGATAGGGAGAGGGCGCGGCATGGGCGATGATGAAATCGTCGAGCTGTTTTTCCGGCCGGTCCTTGGGCGCGGTGACAATGACGCTTTCCACCGTCATGCCGGACGCCGGCGGCGTCTGTTCCTGCGCGGATGCGGACAGGGAAAATGCGAGCGCGGCAATCGTCACTGTCAGGACGCAATGTTTCATGCGACAGGCCTCCCAAAGCCATTGCCATTATACACGCTTTGCCGGTCCTGAAAACGCCGCTAGGCTCCCCGCCGGCTGGGGGCTGAATGACCGTCGCGCATGTCTATACCGTGGCTTTCCAGGGCATCGAGGCCCGGGAGGTCGATGTGCAGGTGCATGTCGGTGACAGTGGCGGCGGCCAGTTCAATATTGTGGGCCTGGCCGACAAGGCGGTGGCCGAAAGCAAGGAGCGGGTGCGCGCCGCACTGAGCGCCATCGGCCTGGCGCTGCCCTTCAAGCGCATCACGGTGAACTTGGCGCCGGCCGACCTGCCCAAGGAAGGCTCGCATTACGACCTGCCCATCGCGCTGGGCCTGCTGGCGGCGATGGGCGTGATCCCGGCCAGCGAGATGGCGGGCTATGTCGCGCTGGGCGAGCTGTCGCTGGATGCGGCGGTGACGCCAGTCGCCGGGGCGCTGAATGCGGCGATGGCGGCCTCCGAACAAAATCGCGGCTTGATCTGTCCGGCCGGCAACGGATCGGAAGCGGCCTTTGCCGGCGGCGGCGAGATATTGGCGACGCCGTCGCTGATCGCGCTGGTCAATCACATCAAGGGCGCCTCAGTGCTGGCGCCGCCGGAAGCGAAGCTGGCGCAAAGTGGACGCGCCGCGCCCGACCTGCGCGATGTGAAGGGCCAGGAAAGCGCCAAGCGCGCGCTGGAGATTGCCGCCGCGGGCGGTCACAACCTTCTGATGATCGGCCCGCCCGGCGAGGCGGTGGTGGCGCGCGCCAACGCCCATGTGCGCTATCCGGCGCGCTTTCAACTGGTGGCGGCGATGAATCCCTGCCGCTGCGGCTATCTCAGCGATCCGGCGCTGGGCTGCGGGCGGGCGCCCAAATGCGCGGTGGATTACCAGTCGCGCATTTCCGGTCCCCTGTTCGACCGCATCGACATGCATGTGGAAGTGGCGGGGGTTTCGGCCAGCGACCTGTCGCTGCCGCCGGCCGCCGAAGGCAGCGCCGAGGTGGCGGCGCGTGTGGCCGCGGCGCGCCAGATCCAGCGCGAGCGCTTTGCCCAGAATCATATCCGCACCAATGCCGAGGCCGAAGGCGAACTGCTGGACATGGTGGCAACGCCCGATGCGGCGGGCGCCAAGCTGCTGACCGAGGCAGCCGAACGCATGAAGCTGTCGGCGCGCGGCTATCACCGGGTGCTGAAAGTGGCGCGCACCATCGCGGACCTGGCCGGCGAGACAAACGTCGCCAAGCCGCACATCGCCGAAGCGCTGTCCTATCGCCGCCTGACGCATCTGGCATAGGACATGCGGCCACTGATGATCTTTTTGATTGCGTGCGTGGTGGCCGGCTCCGCGGCCGCCCATCCCGCAGTCCGCCATCGCACAAAAGATATCGACAAGCCGCAAGCCTATTTCATCCAAAGCGGCCCGGCTTCTTTTTATGGACAGAGACATGACGGCAAAATGACCGCCAGCGGGACCAGTTTCGATTCACAGGACTTTACGGCTGCCCATCCCTGGTTGCCGTTCGGCACGGTCGTCCGGGTCACAAATCTGCGCAACAGACGGTCGGTCAAGGTCCGTGTCACAGATCGCGGCCCGCACGCCAAAAGCCGCGTCATCGACGTTTCCGCCGCAGCCGCGCGGGAATTGGGAATGCAGCGGCGCGGCGTGGCGCGGGTGAGCGTGAAAGCCTTTTACGAAGACCAGGACAGCCCCAAGCCGCCAGGTCAGTAGCGCCAACCTTTCGGACGGCAGGGATAAGGGCTAGCCTGAGCGGCGAAATGGCAGATGGAAATTACAAACGCATGCGCTTGATGCCCATCGCAGTCCTGGCTTTCCTGGCGAGCTATGCGCCCGCTCATGCCGCGATCACCACGCAGGATTGGGGCATCACCGCAGACGATCACCGCCCCGCCAACCTCTACACCCTGACCAATGCCGCCGGCATGGAAGTGCGGATTTCCAACTATGGCGGCGTGATCGTTTCCATCAAGGCGCCGGGGAAGGGCGGCGCATTCGCCAATGTCGTGCAGGGCTTCGACACGCTGAGTGATTACACCAGCCAGGACTATATGCGCGCCAACGGGCATTACGGGTCTATCATCGGCCGCTTCGCCAATCGCATCAAAGGCGCCAAGGTGACTCTTGATGGAAAGACCTATGCGCTCGATGCCGACAAGAATGGCGATCTGGACCAGGGCGGCGTCATGGCCTATTTCCGCCAGGTCTTTACCGCCACGACCAAAGACGGCGCCGAACCGCAGCTGATCCTGAAACGGACCGATCCCGACGGCTTTATGGGGTTTCCCGGCACGGTCGAGGTGACGGTCACCTACACCCTGACCCGGAACAACAGGCTGCGGATCGATTATCGCGCCACGACGGACAAGAAGACCATCATCAACCTGATCAATCACTCCTATTTCAGCCTGTCGGCCAATCCGTCCGCCACCATCGATAATGAAACGCTGCAGCTGTTCGCGCATCACTACACGCCGATCGACGCCGGCAGCATCCCGACGGGTGAAATCCGCGACGTGAAGGGAACGGATTTCGATTTCACGACGCCCGCGGCGCTAGGTCCCAGGCTCAGTTCAAGCGATCCGCAGATCGCCGCCAAGAAAGGCATCGATCACAATTTCGTCATTGACGGGGTGCCGGGGAAATTGCGGATTGCCGCGCGGCTGCGCGACGTCGAGGCCGGACGGCAGCTGGAAGTCTGGACGACGCAACCGGGCGTGCAGGTCTATTCGGAAAATTCGGTGCGCCCGCAGGTCGCCCATGCCAGGGGATATGTGCCGCACAGCGCGATATCCTTCCAGACGCAGCATTATCCGGACTCGCCCAACCACCCCAATTTTCCGTCGACCGAACTGGTGCCTGGAAAAGTGTTTCACGAAGTGACGGAGTTTCGCTTCTCCGCCCTGAAATAATAGTCAGGCAATCGTCAGCGCCGCACGATATCAAAAGCGCAGGACAGGCGCTTATCGTCCGCGGTGAACGGCACCGTGCCGTGCCACATGTTGGATGGAAACAGCACCAGCAAACCCGGCTCGGGCTTGACCAGGTGATCGGGCGCGAGCGGCGGTGATGTCGGCGGGCCGGGCTCGCCGAATTTCAGCCAGCCTTGCTGGCCCTGCATTTTTTCCGGCACCCGCACATAGAAGGCCGACGACAACCAGCCTTCGGGATGGATGTGGTTGATGTGAAAGCCGCCGCTGTTCAGCCGCACCGACCAGGCGCCGCCGAAAGCGTAATCCTGTCCGGGCTCGCCTATGGCGGCGATGTGGGCGCGGATCGGCGCATCGATGGCCGAGAAGAGCGCGCGGATCGCTGGATCGGGATAATCCTGCAAGCCCCGCATGGTCTGGCTGCCATGGCGCAGCGACTGGCCCACCGGATGCGTCAGAGGGCCGTGAATGGCATCCAGCGCATCGCCCAGATCGCGCAGGTAATCCTCAAGACTGTTCCAGCCCTGTGGCGGGGTGATGCGATAGCTTTTCACCAGCCGGTCATAGTCAACCAGCGAGGTGTAGCGGGCATCGCCTGCCAGCCGCCATGCCATCGCCAGAAGCGCGGTGGCATGCTGATCGGTGGGCCGCGCCGTGTGCAGCGCTTGCGCGCGGCGCACCGCCTGTTCGATGCGGCCCAGCGCCAAATCCACTTCGATTTCCGCCTTGGCGCGCGCCTGGGGCGTGATGCCGGGCGCGGCGGCGGTCAGGCGCCGGTCGGAGTCCTGCGGATCGAATTTCAAGCCGGTACGCGCCGCCAGCACATTCAGCGAGGGATCGCGGTCGGCCGCTTTGCAAACCAGCGCATAGGCGCCGGCTTCGTCACCGGCATCCTGCAGCAGCCGCACTGTCACCGCGACAATGTCATGGCTTTGCGGCGCGGCATCGAGTTCGGCGCGCGCGCGCGGCAGATCGCCGGTCTGCATCCATACCAGCTGCGCCAGCTCGCGCTGGGCCTGGGCATGGGCGGGATCCTTGCGCACCGCCTTGCGCCAGGCGGTCTCGGCTTCTTCCAGGCGCCCCTGTTTGTTGAACAGCCGGCCCAGCAACACATAGGAATGGATGTCGTCCAACCCCAGCTTGATGGCGCGGCGGACGGCGCTTTCGGCTTCTTCTTCCTCACCCAGCCGCAAGGCGATAGAGGCCAGCGCGAATTGCGCCGCGCCATCATTCGGCGCCAGCCTGACCGCCTGGCGCAGTTCGCGGTGACAGCCCGGCAAATCGCCCAACTGGTGCAGCACCAGCCCCAAAAGACTGTGCAGCGGCGCGCCGCCTTGGCCCGCCGCGATCGCGCCCGCCAGCACATCCCGCGCTTCGGTCGCGCGGCCGCTCTGCAGCAGGAATTGGGCCGTGGCCAGGGGGTCCGATGCCATGGCGCGATTCCAGACGGCCTGCCTTCGCGATGCAAGCCCTATTCGCCGTCACGCCATATCTGGCGTAATACTGGCGCCCGCAATTTCCAAAGGTGCTCCATGAAGCTCGCGCTCGTCCTTCTTCTTTTGGCCGCCCCCGCATCCGCGCAAGTTTCGGTGGTCCAGAATCCCATGACCCCGGCCGACAGCAAGGCCAATGACCCGTCCGTGCCGGACGCCTACACGATCAGCGGCCAGTTCGACCGCATCGTGGTGATCCGCGTGAAGAACAAGATCGACCTGCTGCAGGGCATCGAGGCGATGGTGAAGAAGGAGAACATCAAGAACGGCGTCATCCTGGCGGGCATCGGCAGCTTGCGCGGCTATCACGTCCACCAGATCAACAATCGCGACTTTCCCACCCGCAACATCTTCACCAAGGCGCTGACCACGCCCTGCGATCTGGTCGGCATGAACGGCTATGTCGTGAACGGCGTGGTCCATGCCCATATGAGCCTGGGCACCGGCGAGAAAGCCATCAACGGCCACCTGGAGCCGGGCACCGAAGTCTTCACCTATGCCATCGTCACCATCGGGGTGATGAACGGCACCGACCTGAGCAAGATCGACGACAAGGGTTATCGCTAGGGAACTTTTGGTTCCCGCCCGGTGTTTCCCTCCTATTGATGGAGGGATTCATGAAGCCGATCGCGATATTGGGCCTTGTTCTGATTGTTCTGGGCATCGGCGGGCTGTTCATCAGCCATGTCAGCTGGACCGAGACCAAGCCGGTGGTGAAGATCGGGCCGCTGCAGGTCAATTCCCAGGAAGACCATACCGTCTGGATTCCCACCGCCGCCGGTGTCGTGGCCGTGCTGGCCGGTCTGGGCCTCGTGTTTGCGGGCAAGAAAGCCACCTAGTTCGCTGCATTTGCGAACAGGAGCGTCGGCGGGAGCCGGAGCGACCATAACAAGCCCCGCGTTGCGGGCCGTCACGGTTCCCGCCTATCATCCTCCCCATAATTTCATGGGGAGACCAATATGCGTTCCATCATCAAGCTTGTCTTGGCCACATGCGTGGGCGCCGGCATCGGCGCGACCGGCTTTGCCGCCCTTGCCCAGAAGGACCCCAAGGTTGGGGTCACCGTCAATGATCCCATCGGCCCCGCGCCCGATCCCGCCAGCGTCACCGCGATCTTGCCCAAGGACCAGAAGTGCACCGGCCAAGTCGGCAAGATGCAGATGTGCTACCTGTATGGCGATCCGGCCAAGCCGGGCCCGTACATGGTGAAATACATCTGGTATCCGGGCAATTTCTCCAAGCCGCACTATCACAACAATGAACGCTTCGCTTATGTCGTGTCCGGCACCTGGTGGACGTCGACCAGCAAAGTCTATGACGAGCGCACCACCTATCCGGTGCATGCCGGCACCGTTGCGGTCGACATACTGAGGGGCGTCCATTGGGATGGCGCGCGCACCGGCGAGAAAGAACCCGCCGTGCTGGTCCTGGCCGGCACCGGCCCCAACACCACCCAGGGCGTGGACGAGAACGGCAAGGACATGGGCCCGCCGCGCTAAGGAAAGCCGCCATGCGCGCTGCCGCGATTGCCGCCTTGGCGGGACTGCTGGCGCTTCCGGCTTCGGCCGAAACGCAGCAGCAGCTCCTGACTCAGGGGCCCACGACCAAGATGCCTTTGCCGGACCCCGGCCATATTCCGCTGGTGTTCGGCAAGGACATTCCCTGGAAAGGCAGCGAAGGTTCGCAGAGCGCGACGCTGTTCGGCGATCCCAGCAAGCCGGGTATCTATGGCGTGCTGATCCGGTGGATGCCGGGTCACAATTCCATGCCCCATTCCCATTCCACACCGCGCTACGCTTATGTCGTGTCAGGGACTTGGTGGGTGTCATCCAGCACCCATTATGATCCCAGCCAGATGTATCCGGTGCCGGCCGGCACCTATGTCACCGACGTGCCGGGCACCATCCATTGGGACGGCGCCAAGGCCGAAACCGGTCCGGCCATCCTCATGCTGGTGGGCGAAGGCCCGGTGAAAACCATCCGCTATGTGCCCAAGGATCCCAGCAAGGCGCCCGAAGGCCAGGATTTCGTGCCTCCGCAATAAAATGCATAGTGCATGAAACACTGCGCACCGGCGCGGCCGAGTTGAGGGGGACCGTTTGAAATTCCATCCCATCTATCTGTTGTTGGCGGTGCCCTATGCCGCCTTCCTGTGGGTGCCGTTCTACAACCGCATCGAACCGCAGCTTTTGGGCATTCCCTTTTTCTACTGGTGGCAGATCTTCGGCATCGTGCTGAACTCGCTCTGCATCGTGCCGGTCTATTACTGGCAGCAGGCCCACAAGCCGGGCGACGGCAAATGAACATCACCATTATCGTCTTCCTGGCGCTGTTCCTGTTCGTGGCGCTGCTGGGCCTGCTGGGCTCGCGCTGGCGCGCCGGCGATCTGTCCCAGCTACATGAATGGGGCCTGGGCGGTCGCAGCTTCGGCACCCTGATCACCTGGTTCCTGCTCGGCGGCGATCTCTACACCGCCTATACCTTCATCGCTGTGCCCGCCCTGATGTTCGGGGCCGGCGCCAACGGTTTCTTCGCCGTGCCCTATGCCGCGCTGATGTATCCGGTGCTGTTCATGGCATTTCCACGCCTGTGGTCGGTGTCGAACAAGCGCGGCTACATCACCGCGGCCGATTTCGTGCGCGGCCGCTTTGGCCATCGCGGCCTGGCGCTGGCCGTGGCGGTGACCGGTCTGGTGGCGGTGATGCCCTATATCGCCTTGCAGCTGGTGGGCATGCAGGTGGTGATCGCGGCCCTGGGGCTGGATTATGCCGTCACCCTGCCGCTGCTGGGCAGTGTGTCGGTGCCGCTGATCGCCGCCTTCTGCGTACTGGCGGCTTTCACCTACACCTCGGGTCTGCGTGGCACCGCGTTGATCGCGGTGGTCAAGGATCTGCTGGTCTATATCACCGTGCTGGCGGCGATCATCATCATCCCGGCGCAGCTGGGCGGCTACGCCAAGATCTTCGCTGCTGTACCGCCCAAGCAGTTGCTGCTGCCGCCCACGCCGGAAGGCAGCCTGGGTGCGGGCTTTGCCTATATGTCGCTGGCTATCGGCTCGCTGCTGGCGCTGTTCCTGTATCCCCATTCGGTGACGGGCCTGCTGTCGTCGTCCAGCCGCCATGTCATCCGCCGCAACGCCATTGTGCTACCCGCCTATTCGGTGGCGCTCGCGCTGATCGCGCTGCTGGGTTACATGGCCATCGCATCCGGCGTGAAGGAGATGCCGCAATATGCCGCCGGCTTCAAAAGCTTCGGCAACAATTTCGCGGTGCCGGCGCTGTTCCTGCACATGTTCCCCGGCTGGTTCGCAGGCTTTGCCTTCGCCGCCATCGCCATCGGCGCGTTGATGCCCGCCTCCATCATGGCCATCGCCTGCGGCAACATGTTCACCCGCAACATCTTCAAGGATTTCATCGCCCCCAACTGCACACCCAAGACCGAAGCCAAGGTCGCCAAGCTGGTGGCCTTCGCCGCCAAGCTGGGGGCGCTGTTCTTTGTGCTGGAATTGCAGACCACCTACGCCATCCAGCTGCAATTGCTGGGCGGCATCTGGATCTGCCAGACGGTGCCCGCGGTGCTGCTGGGACTGTATGTGCGGCTCGATCCCAGGGGGCTGCTGGCGGGATGGGCGGCTGGTGTCGGCGTCGGCACCTGGATGGTGGCGGAGCTGAGCTTCAAGGCCTCGGTCTATCCGCTGCATCTGCTCGGATGGACGGTGCCCTGTTACGCGGCGCTCAGCGCCTTGGCTGTCAATTTGGTGGTGAGCTGGCTGGTAACACTGGTGTTGCGCGCCACCGGCAACGCATTGCTCCGCGATGAAACACTCGCCGCCGATTACGTCTGAAAACAAAAAGGCCGCTCCAGTGGAGCGGCCTTTTCAATTTCACGATCCGCAACAGATCAGCCGAAGCGGCCGGTGATGTACTGTTCCGTGCGCTTGTTGTCCGGCGCGGTGAAGATCTTTTCCGTCGCGCCATATTCGATCAGCTCGCCCAGATACATGAAGGCGGTGAAGTCGCTGGCGCGGCTGGCCTGCTGCATATTGTGGGTGACGATCACGATCGTGTAGTCGGCCGCCAATTCTTCGATCAGCTCTTCGACCTTGGCGGTGGAAATCGGGTCCAGGGCCGAGCAGGGCTCGTCCATCAGGATCACTTCGGGACGGGTCGCCACGCTGCGCGCGATGCACAGGCGCTGCTGCTGGCCGCCGGACAGCGACAGGCCTGAAGCGTTCAACTTGTCCTTGACCTCGCCCCACAAAGCGGCGCGGGTCAGGGCGGATTCGACACGGCCATCCATCTCCGAGCGCGGGATGCGTTCATACAGTTTGATGCCGAACGCGATGTTGTCATAGATCGACATGGGGAACGGCGTCGGCTTCTGGAACACCATGCCGATGCGCGCGCGCAGCAGGTTGAGATCCTTGGTCTTGAGCAGATTCTCACCGTCCATCAGGACTTCGCCTTCGGCCCGCTGATTGGGATAAAGCTCGAAGATGCGGTTGATGGCGCGCAGCAAGGTAGACTTGCCGCAACCCGACGGACCGATGAAGGCGGTCACCTTGCGGTCCATGATGGGCAAGGTGATGTTCTTCAGCGACTTGGTGGCGCCGTAGAAAAAGCTCAGATCCTTGATGTCGATCTTGGCCTTGTCGCCCGCGCCATTGGCAGCGTGGTGTTCGGGAGCCAGGTGAACTGCGGTATCCATGGATCAGGTCCGTTTCTTGTTTTCGAGCATGCGGGCAAGGATGGAAAGCACCAGCACCGTGGCGGTGATCAACAGCGCGCCGGCCCAGGCCAGCGCGTGCTGGTCTTCGTAAGGCCCGGTGGCGAAGGTGTAGATGACGGCCGGCAGGCTCGCCATCGGCTGGTTCATCGCGTTGGCGTCCCAGCTCCAGCCGCTGTTGCCCAGCGCGGTGAACAGCAGCGGCGCGGTTTCGCCGGAGATGCGGGCCACCGCCAGCAATATGCCGGTGATGATGCCGGCGCGGGCGGCCTTCCAGGTCACCAGCTTGATGACGAAATTCTGCGGCGCGCCCAGCGCGCTGGCCGCTTCGCGCAGGCCGTTGGGCACCAGCAGCAGCATGTTCTCGGTGGTGCGCACCACCACCGGGATGACGATTATGGCCAGGGCGGCAGCGCCCGCCCAGCCGGAGAAGTGACCCATGCGGACGACCACCAGTTCATAGACGAACAGGCCGATGACGATGGAAGGCGCCGACAGCAGGATGTCGTTGACGAAGCGCACCACAAAGGCGAGCCGGCCGTGACGGGCATATTCCGCGAGATACGTGCCCGCAAAAAGTCCGATCGGCGTGCCGATCAGGACCGCGATCACGCTCATCAGGATGCTGCCGCCGATGGCGTTGGCAAGGCCGCCCTTGCTGCCGGGCGGCGGCGTGATTTCGGTGAACAGGGTCGGCGACAGGGCCGAGACGCCATCGATCAGGAGCCCGCCCAGGATGAAGGTGAGCCACACCAGGCCGAACACGGCGGCGCAGGTGGACAGCACGATGAAGACCGTGTTGGCGATCCGGCGGCGGAGATACAGCATTTGCGAAGTGCGCGATGCGACGGCGTCCATTTACTTCCCCTTGCCCTTTTCCATCCGGCGCAGCATCAGCTGGGCGCAAGCCAGGACGATGAAGGTGATGACAAAAAGAAGAAGTCCCAACTCGATCAGCGCGGAACGATACAGATCCCCAGTGGCTTCGGTGAATTCATTGGCGATGCTGGCCGAGATGGAGGTGCCCGGCGCGAACAGGGACGGCGCGATCTTGTGGGCGTTGCCGATCACGAAGGTGACGGCCATGGTTTCGCCCAGGGCGCGGCCGAGCGCCAGCATGGCGCCGCCCACCACGCCGGTCTGGCAGAAGGGCAGACAGACTTTCCACATCACTTCCCAGCTGGTGGCGCCCAGGCCATAGGACGCCTCCTTGAGCACGCTGGGCACGGTTTCCAGCACGTCGCGGGTCACCGCCGAGATGAAGGGCAGGATCATGATCGACAGGATCAGGCCCGCGGTGAAGGTGCCGATGCCGAAGGTCACGCCGCCGAACAGGGTGCCCAGCACCGGTATGTCGGCGACCGCAGTGGCGACCGGTTCCTGCACATGCAGCTGGAACCAGGGCGCGAAGACGAAGAAGCCCCAGATGCCATAGATGATGGAAGGAATGCCGGCCAATAGTTCAACCGCGATGCCGATCGGGCGGCGCAGCATCCGCGGGCAAAGGTCGGTGAGGAAAATGGCGATGCCGATGCCCACCGGCACGGCGATGATCATGGCGATGAGGCTGGTGACCAGGGTGCCGTAGATGGGGGCCAGCGCGCCGAAGCGTTCGCGGGTCGGGCTCCATACCTCGGTGGTGATGAAGCTGAAGCCGAATTCCTTGAAGGCCGGCATGGAGCCGAAGATCAGCGAGATGATGACGCCGGCGAAGATCACCAGCACCGCCAGCGCCGCGGCCAGCGCCATCATGCGGAAGCGGAAGTCCCCCGCACCTGCCTTGCGCGCGGTTTCGACTCTGGCGGTAAGGGCGGACGGTTCGCTCAAGCTGATATCGGTCAAAAGTTGGCCCCGGGGGAAGTCGTGATCGGGCGCAATTCACACCCAGCCCACGCCACGAACATCACAGTCTTGCAAAGCTTTTGTGACGGCCCCGGAACTCGTACCTAAGCCATTGTTTTAGATTGGTTTATGGAAAACCCAAGTCTTAACGCCCGTCGCCCTGCCCGGTTAACAAAACACCCGGAACTTTAAGCGTTTCTGAAGGTAGCGGGGGGCACACTGGCCCTGAGAAACCCAGCAAAAGGCCGCATCCCAAGGTGTTGGCGCGGATTATACGCATCGTTTTTGGCAGCGTGGCCGGCGTCATGCTGGTGGCGGCGCTGGCCAATGTCGTGCTGACGGGCCAGCTGACCCTGATTTCTCCCTTCAGTTTCGGCGCGCTGCTGGCCGTGGCGCTGGCCTTTGTGCTCAACACGCTTTTGACGGCGCGCGAGCGCGGCGAGACCCTGTCGCGCCAGGCGGCGCAGCTCAAAACCATCGCCGGGCGCCTGGAAGCCTCGCTCAAGAATGCCGCCACCATCAATGCGCGCCTGAACCAGAGCGAGGCGCGCTACAAGGGCCTGGTGGACGCGCAGGGCGACGCCATCTTCCGCCGCGACGGCGCCAGCCGCCTGACCTATGGCAACGACGCCTTTTTCAAACTGTTCGGCATCAATCCGGCGCGCGCCATCGGCTATCCCTTCGCGGCCGAGCCGCATCCGGAAAGCCGTGCGCCCCTGTTCGGCAGTTTTTTGGAGTCGGGCCGCAACCGCGCCCGCTATGACCAACACGTCAAGACCGCCAATGGCTATCGCTGGATCGCCTGGGAAGATTTCGCGGTGCGCGATTCCCATGGCCGCCTTGTCGAAGTGCAGAGCGTGGGCCGCGACATCACCGACCGCAAGATTCTGGAAGACGCGCTGACCGAAGCGCGCGACAATGCCGAGGAGGCCAGCCGCGCCAAGTCCGGCTTCCTGGCCACCATGAGCCACGAAATCCGCACGCCGATGAACGGCGTGTTGGGCATGGGCCGCCTTCTGCTGGAAACCGAGCTGCGCCCCGAACAGCGCACCTATGCGGAAGCCATCACCCAGTCGGGCGAAGCGCTGCTGACCTTGATCGGCGACATCCTGGACTTCTCCAAGATCGAAGCGGGCATGCTGCAGCTGGACGAAGACGAAGTGGATCTTCGCACCATGCTGTCCAACGTCTCCGAGCTTCTGTGCCCGCGCGGCCATGCCAAGGGCGTGGAGGTCACCGTCATCGTTGCGCCCGACGTGCCGCAAATCATCTTGGCCGATGAAGGGCGCCTGCGTCAGGTCATCACCAACCTGATGGGCAATGCCGTCAAGTTCACCGAAAAAGGCGGCGTCTGCGTCGAGATCAAGAACCAGGGCGATATGCTGCGCTTCGATGTGCGCGATACCGGCGTTGGCGTGCCGCCCGCCAAGCGCCAGGAGATTTTCGAGGAATTCGTCCAGGCCGATTCCAGCCACGCGCGCAAGTTTGGCGGTACCGGCCTGGGCCTGGCAATTTCCAAGCGGCTGGTCGACACGATGGGCGGCGAGATCGCGGTGGACGCAGCCCCCGAGGGCGGCTCCTGCTTCTGGTTCACCCTGCCTGCAAAGGTCGTGACCCCGGCGCAAGCCGGCAAGCCGCTGGCCGGCATGCGCGTGGCGGTGATGAGCCGCAACAAGGCGCTGCGCGAAGGCATGTATCTGCAGATCGCCGCAGCCGGCGGCATTCCCGCCGATCCGGCGGGCGCCACCGATGCGGTGCTGATCGATGCGGGCACCGCCAATGTGCCTGACCTGACGGTGCAGCCCGATCCTTCGATTCCGGCGCTGGTGCTGCTGACGCCCAATGCGCGCGGCGCGCTGGAGGAAATGCGCAACCTTGGTTTTGCCGGTTACCTGGTCAAGCCGGTGCGCCAGTCCTCGCTGGTGACGCGTCTGATCCTGAGCCGCCGCGACGATGCGCCGGCCGCCTATCAGCCGTATGAGGCACCCGCGCCGGTTGAGATCGCGCCGGTGGCGGAAGTGGAGATTGACGACGGCTTGCCGCCGCTGGTGAACCAGGCGCGCGAGGAAATCGAAGCGCCGGATTTCGATCCGCCCGCCATTCCGGCGCCCTTCATGGAAGACCATCCGCCGGAAGCGCGCAGTGTTGGACCTGCGATCGTCCATGCGCCCTCGGTCGCAGAAGGCCTGCATATCCTTTTGGCCGAAGACAATCCCATCAACATGATGCTGATCCGCGAGCTGCTGCGCCGCCGCGGCCATACCGTCACCGAAGTCACCACCGGCAATGACGCGGTGCAGGCGATGCTGAATGGCGGGTTTGATCTGCTGCTGACCGACATCCACATGCCGGGCATGGACGGCATCGAGGCCGCCCGCGCCATCCGCCAGGCCGAACAGCGCAGCGGCAAGGCGCGCACGCCCATCGTGGCCCTGACGGCAGACGCCCTGGACGGCGGCAAGCGCGTCTGCCAGGAGGCGGGCATGGACGGCTTCCTGACCAAGCCGGTGGACCCCGCCGAGCTGGAGGAAATGTTCCTGATGCTGTTCCCTAGCGAGGAGCGTTCGCATATCGTCGCGGCATGACCGCTTCGGGGGGGCGCACGCGCCATACATTCAAGGATTATCTGAGTCCGCGCGTGCTGGTGATGCTGGCGCTGGGCTTTTCGTCGGGTCTGCCCTTCCTCTTGGTGGGCAACACCTTCGGCTTCTGGCTGCGCGATGAGGGCACCACCCTAAAAGCCATCGGATTCATTTCCTGGGTCGGCATCGCCTATTCCCTGCAATTTGCCTGGGCGCCGCTGCTGGACCGTGTGCCCACGCTCAAATTCCTGGGCCAGCGCCGGGGCTGGATGGTGCTGTCCCAGATCCTCACAGCGCTGGGCCTTATCGCCATGGCCATGGTGGGGACCAGCCACGGCCTGACGGTGCTGGGGGCTTGCGCCCTGCTGGTCGCCTTCGCATCGGCCACCCAGGACATCGCCATATCGGCCTGGCGGATCGAGATCGCCAAAAGCCCGGACGAGCTGGGGCTTCTCACCTCCGCCAACACCATCGGTTATCGCGTCGCGCTGCTCTGCACCGATTCCCTGATCTTGGTGTCGGCCCAGCATCTGGGCTGGCCTCTGTCCTACACCATCTGCGGCGTGGCAATGGGCATTGGCCTGATCGCCAGCCTGATCGCTCGCGAGCCCGAACGCGCCGAAGCGGTGATGGCGCAGAAGGAAAAGGAAAAGCCGCTCTGGACGCCGCGCGGCTTTTTCGATGCCGTGGCGGGGCCCTTCATCATTTTCTTCAAGACCCATGGTGCAGCGGCCTTGCTGATGCTGCTGGCGATCAGCCTGTACCGGCTGCCCGACTTTGTGCGCGGCCCGATGCTGAACCCATTTTACCATGACGTGGGCCTGAGCAAGGACGTGATCGGGGCGGTGCGGGCGACTGTGGGCATCGCCTCCATCTTCGCCGGCGTGGCGGCGGGCGGATTTCTCTCCCTGCGGCTGGGCTATATGCGCGCACTCATTTTGGGCGGCCTGCTTCAAGGGCTTGGGATCGCCGCCTTCGCCCTGATGACCGTGACCGGATCGGACGTGGCGGCCTTTTCCGCGGTCATGGCCTTTGACGACTTCGCCATCTCCGTGGCGGGCGTGACCCTGGTCGCCTACATGTCCAGCCTGACCAGTCTTGGCTATACCGCGACGCAATACGCGCTGCTGTCCTCGACCTATGCTTTGGCAGGGAAATTCCTCAAGGGCTTTTCCGGCGCGGTGATCGAGGGGCTGACCGCCCAGATGGGCCTAATGAACGCCTATGCCCTGTTTTTCATCGGTTGTGGCGCCATGGGGGTTCCCGCCGTGGTGATGTTCGCCCTGTTGGAGCGGCAACATAGAAAAGCCGCCATTAACCCGGCTTAATCACTGTCACAATCCATTGCCCGCCGCCCCGCGGATGGGGTAAAATTGTCAAACTGTCGCATTTGGGGTCTATCCCCCTGACAGGAGCCAAGGTGCGGTGAGTCGGGGGGACTTGGCCGCACCGAACAGGAACGACCGTGGTCAATATCTACGAAGCTGGACCTTTCGAAGGTCGCATGGAGCAGTGGCCGGTACTGGCCGTCTCCGGCGCACTGGAAGTGCGCCTGGCCGAGACCGAGCACGAGATCGAACAGGCCCAGCGCCTGCGCTATTCGGTTTTCTATGAAGAGATGAGCGCCATCCCCTCGCCCCGGATGCGCGAAGAGCGCCGCGACTTCGACAAATATGACGATGTCTGCGACCACCTTTTGGTGGTGGACCGCGACGCCCATGACGAAGACGGCCAGCCGCTGGTCGTCGGCACCTATCGCCTGACGCGCGAAAAGGACGCCAAGCGCGCCGGCGGCTTCTATACCGCCAGCGAATATGACCTGTCGCGAATGCTGAACGGCATGCCGGCGGACACCAAATATCTGGAACTGGGCCGCTCTTGCGTGCTGAAAAGCTATCGCTCGCGCCCCGGCACCATGCAGCTTTTGTGGAAAGGCCTGATGGCCTATGTCGCGCGCTTCGATATTGACGTGATGTTCGGCTGCGCTTCGCTGCCTGGCACCGATGTGACGGAGATGGCGCTGCCGCTGTCCTATCTGCATCACCATCATCCCATGCCCGAAAAGGTGCGCATCAAGGCGCGGCCCGAACTGTTCGTGGACATGAATTGCCTGCCCACCGAGGCTGTCGATCCACGCGAGGCGCTGCGCACCTTGCCGCCGCTGCTCAAGGGCTATGTCCGCGCCGGTTGCATGATCGGCGATGGCGCCGTTGTGGATCGCCAATTCGGGACCACCGACGTCTTCATCTATTTCCCGCTCTCGGACATGGATGCCCGTTACAAGAGCCGCTTCGGGCTGGCCAAGTAATCATTCTCTTTTCAATTTTTGGGGGATCACGATGCGCAAATTCACACTCGCGCTAGCCTTGACGCTTGTCTGCGCTGCGCCCGCTTTTGCCGAGAAAACGTTGGTTGAATCGCCCGATGCGCCCAAGGCGATCGGGCCTTATTCCCAGGCGATCCAGAGCGGCAAGCTGGTGTTCGTCTCCGGCTCCCTGCCCTTCGATCCCGCCGGCAAGATCGACTACAGCAAGCAGGACGTGACCGCCCAGACCAAACGGGTGATCGACAATATCGCCCTGGAACTGAAGGCGGCGAATCTGACATTGGACGATGTGGTTTCGGCCACCGTCTATGTCACCGACGTGGATGATTTTCCGGCGGTGAACACGGTCTATGCCAGCTATTTCCATCCGCCCTATCCGGCGCGCGCCTTCGTCCAGGTCGCCAAGCTGCTGCGCGGCGCCAAGGTGGAAATCAGCGTCATCGCGGCCAAGAAGTGAAAGCCCTGATCGCCGCAGGGTTGGCGCTGCTGCTTGCCGGGCCGGCTGCGGCGGCGGATCTGCGCACGCAGGTAGACGATTATCGCGCCGCCCATGAGGCCGCCATCGTCGAGCAGCTTGACGATCTGGTTCGCCTGAAAAGCGTAGCCGCCGATCCGCAAGGGTTGGCGGCGGCGGGTGCGTATCTGGAGAACCAGCTCAAGACGCGCGGCTTTGAAACCGCGTCCTGGTCCGCCGGTGGATCGCCGCCCATCGTCTATGGCTTGCTCAAAAGCCCCGGCGCAAAACGCACCGCGATTTTCTATGCCCATTATGACGGCCAGCCGGTGACGCGGGCACAGTGGTCGTCCGACCCCTTTGTGCCGGTGATGCGCGATGGACTGGCGGGCAAGGACCTGGACTGGAAAGCCGCCAAGCCGCCCTTTAATCCCGAATGGCGCCTGTTCGGCCGCGCCACCGCCGACGACAAGAGCGCCATTCTCGCCTTCCTGACCGCCTTCGATGCCTTGAAGGCGCTGCATCGGGGGCCGTCGGTCAACATCAAGGTCGTGTGGGAAGGCGAAGAAGAGGCCAGCTCCGCCCATCTGGACGGCATTCTCAAAAGCCATGCGGCGGAGCTTCAGTCCGATGTCTGGCTGATCGGCGACGGGCCGGTGCACCAGTCGCGCACCCCCACGATCTATTTCGGCGCCCGCGGCAGCATGGGATTGGACGCCACCATCTATGGCCCGTTGCGCGCCCTGCACGACGGGCATTACGGCAACTGGGTGCCCAATCCGGCCGCGATGGCGGCCGAATTGATAACCCAGATGCGCGACGGCGAGGGACGCATCATCATTCCCAACTTCGCCGATGACGTGCGGCCGTTAAGCGCCGCCGAACGGGAGGCCATAGCGCGCTTGCCGAATGTGGAAGACGGACTGAAAAAGGAATTCGGCATTGCCCGCACCGAAGGCGGCGAAGGCCTGACCGCCAGCACCATGCGCCCGTCGATCAACGTTCGCGGCATTCGCTCAGGCCAGGTTGGTGCGGAAGCCAACAACGCCATCCCGGTGGATGCGGTCCTGTCGGTGGATTTCCGGCTGGTGCCCGGCCAGACGACACAGCGCGTGCAGGAAAAGATCGAAGCCTTCCTGAAAGCCAAAGGTTGGACCGTGGTGCGGCAGACGCCGGACATGGCGACGCGGCTGGCCAACCCTCGCATCATCAAGCTGTCCTGGGGCGGAGGCTATCCCGCCCTGCGCAGCGACATGACCAGCCCCGCCGCCAAAGGCGTGATCGCAGCGGCGGAAAAAGCGGCCGGTGGGCCCATCGCCATCCTGCCCATGATGGGCGGCAGTGTGCCGATCAACCTGTTCGACGAGCTGTTCCACAAGCCGGTAATCGGGATCCCGCTGGGCAACCATGACAACAACCAGCACGCCGCCAACGAAAACCTGCGGCTGCGCAATCTGTGGGACGGGATCAACCTCTACGCTGCCATGATGGCGCAGTTGAACTGGTAGCCCTCCCCCGCGCGCGCGTAAGCGCGCTTGCATAGGGGGAGGTGGCCGCAGCACCGATCAGGTGCGAAGGCCGGAAGGGGCGACTATGCGAGGTCGAACAGCAATACTTCGCTCGCTTCCTTGGACCGAACCGCGATCTGCGCCTGATCGGTGACAGCGCCCGCGTCGCCCGCCTTCAGCACCTGACCGTCGACCACCACTTCGCCCCTGGCCACCTGCAGCCAGGCCTTGCGGCCCTGCGACAAGGGATGGATCGCCTCGACATCGGCGTCCAGCTTGGCGACCCAGATTTCGGCATCCTGCACCAGGCGCACTTCATTCTCGCGCGGCTCGGGCGCGGCGATGCGGCCGAAATGGTTGCGCACCGCCTCGGCATCGATGGTCTTCTGCTCATAGCCGGGCTGGATGCCGCGCTTGGACGGCATGATCCAGATCTGCAGCAGGTGGCAGGTCTCGGTGGCGCTGGCGTTGAACTCGGCATGGACGATGCCGGAGCCGGCGCTCATGCGCTGGATCTCGCCCGGGCGGATGGTGCCGCCGCCGCCGGTGGAATCCTTGTGCGCGATGGCGCCGTCCAGGATGTAGGTGACGATCTCCATGTCGCGGTGGGGATGGGGCGGAAAGCCCGCACCGCCCTTGATCCAGTCTTCGTTGATCACCCGCAGCGGCCCGAAGCTTTCGAACGCCGGATCGTAATAGTCGCCAAACGAGAAGCTGAACCGCGAATCCAGCCAGTCGATATGGCCCTTGCCGCGATCTTCGGATTTACGGACGGTGATCATTTGCGAATTCTTTCAATGGCGTCCCAGACCAGCGCCGCAATGTCGGCGCCGCCAAAGCGCCTGACCTCGTGGATACCGGTCGGGGAGGTAACGTTGATCTCGGTCATATAGTCACCGATCACGTCGATACCCGTGAAGATGAGGCCCCGTTTTTTCAGGGCTGGCCCGATCGCAGCGCATATCGCCTTTTCCCGGGGTGTCAGCTCGGTCGCTTCCGGGCGCCCGCCGACATGCATGTTGGAGCGGGCCTCTCCCGACGCCGGTACGCGGTTGATGGCGCCCACGAACTCGCCGTCCACCAGGATGATGCGCTTGTCGCCCTTGCGCACTTCGGGAAGATAGCGCTGCACGATGACGGGTTCGCGATAGAATTGGGTGAACATCTCCATGATGGCGCCGAAATTCTCATCATCCTGTTTCACCCGGAAGACGCCGGCACCACCATTGCCGTACAGCGGCTTGATGATGATGTCCTTGTGGTCCTCGCGGAAACTGCGGATTTCGCGCAGGTCCGAAGTGATCAAAGTCGGCGGAATGAACTCGGCGAATTCGGTGACGAACAGTTTTTCCGGTGCATTGCGCACTTCCTTGGGATTGTTCACCACCAGGGTCTTGGGATGCAGGCGCTCCAGGATGTGGGTCGCGGTGATATAGGCCATGTCGAAAGGCGGGTCCTGGCGCATCAGCACCACATCCGCCGCGGACAGGTCGTACACAAACGCATCGCCCAGCGCGAAATGATCGCCCTTCACCGCGCGCAGGTTCAGCGGGCGCACATGCGCCGTCACCTTGCCATCACGGAAACTCAGGTCGCGCGGCCCGTAATAGAGCAGCGCATGGCCGCGATTTTGCGCTTCCAGCGCCAGGGCAAAATCGGAATTGCCGCTGATGTCGATCTTCTCGATCGGGTCCATCTGGATCGCGACGGTCAAAGCCATGTCACACCTTTTTCAAAAACCTTCCGGCCGCCACACATCCCGGTGATGCACGGGAAAAGCATTGGGCGCGATGGCGATAATATCAAACCGGCTGCCGCGCCGGGCCAGGCCCGGACGGCTGGCGAGATATAAGGAGGCGGCGCGGGCAATGCGAGTCTGCTGCCCCGGCCCCACCGATTCCGCCGCGGTGCGGGCCAGATTCCGCGCCTTGACCTCGACAAAACAGACCGGGCCGAACGGGGCGGCCGTCACCAGGTCGATTTCCCCGGCATGGGTTTTCAGCCGCCGCGCCAGGATGCGGTAACCCTTCAGCCGCAGCCACAGGGCCGCCAACGCTTCGCTGGCGTGACCGCGCTGATGTGCTGCCTGCCGATCAGTCACCATCTTTCAATTCCAGGGCGCGGGCATACAGTGCCTTGCGCGAGCCATCGGTCAGCCCGGCGATCATTTCGGCGGCGGCCTTGACCGGCATGAAGGCCAGCGCTGCTTTTAACGCCGCATCCACCTTGGCGTCGTCCGTGCTGGCTTCCAGCGGCGGGCCCACCAACAAAGTCACCTCGCCCTTTGGCGCACCGGCCTTGGCATAATGCGCCGCCAGTTCGCGCAGCGTGCCGCGGCGCACTTCCTCATGCATCTTGGTCAGCTCGCGGGTCATGGCGGAGGGGCGGTCGCCCAGCACATCGGCCATCGCCTCCAGTGATTCCGCCAACCGCTGGGCCGATTCAAAAAACACCAGGGTGGCGCGCACGCCCTTCAATTCTTCCAGCGCGCTTTTGCGCTCCCCGCCGCGCGACGGCAGAAAGCCCGCGAACAGGAAGCGGTCGGAGGGCAATCCGCTGAGGGTCAGTCCCGCCAGCACCGCCGAGGGGCCCGGGATCGCCACGATATTAGCCCCCGCCGCAATCGCTTCGCGCACCAGCTTGTAGCCGGGGTCGGACACCAAGGGTGTGCCGGCATCGGACACCAGCGCCACCACCCCGCCCCGTTCCAGCTGGGACAGGATCTGGGGCCGCATCTGCTGGCCGTTATGGTCGTTGTAGGGGATCAGCGGCCGGGAGATGCCATGGATGGCCAGCAGCTTGGCGGTGACGCGGGTGTCTTCGGCGGCGATGACATCGCAACCTTTCAGGACTTCCAGCGCTCTCAAGGAAATGTCGCGGGCGTTGCCGATGGGGGTCGCCAGGATATAGAGGCCTGCCGCCAAACCGCCGCGTTCGGGCGGTACAAAAACAGGCGATTTACCCGGCTTACCCGAAGGCCTAGATTCGCGCGTCACAAGGATTGCCCGATGCGTTTCATGTCCCGCTATTGTGCCATTGCCGCAGCTGTA
>Ga0118677_10004618_pt1 | contig 24902 bp, 18 predicted proteins | sample AliMusrvi5mmetaG_FD_86154 | JGI IMG/M metagenome (GOLD analysis project Ga0118677, IMG submission 86154)
TTCGTAGGCCGCAGACGCCTCCGGGGTGCGCCAGGCGCTTTCCGGCACAAAGCAGGTTTCGAGCTTCAAGCGGGCGACGATCGTCGTATCGGTGCGATCTTTGTACCCTTCGGTGTCGATCTCGTGCTGGCTGATGCCAGTGGCGCAGCGCGGGCACCATGGGATGACGTCGGTTCCACGATAGATCCAGCCATTCTCGTGGCACTTCTTCAGGAAACCCCAGATCTGGTAGTTGTTATCGTCGCTGAATGTGAAATAGGAACCGCCCAATTGCGACCCGCCAAGCTGGCCCACCAGTTGCTCGACCGTGCCGTGGATTTGCTGCGGCCCGTTCGGGCCGTTGCGGTCCAGGGTGATGTGCTGCTCAGAGTTCTCGACGATCTTCTGCGCCAGCATGCGCAATTCATCTGAGTCGTTCCAGTCCATCCAGTATCCCAGGCGGATGGATTGCTCGGTTTGCTGCGCCGCCGAATTCAGCACACGCTGCTTGCACAAGTTGATGAAGCTCTGGACGCCGTTCGTTTCAATATCGCGCTTCGACTTATACCCAAGATCGCGCTCAACGTTGACTTCGACCCACAGCCCCTGGCAATCGAACCCATTCTGCCAGCGCTCATCCTTGCCAAGCATGGCGTGATAACGCTGCCACAGGTCCTTGTACGTGCGCCCCCATGCGTGATGCGCGCCCATCGGGTTGTTCGCTGTAATGGGGCCGTCCAGGAATGAAAAACGCTGTCCAGCATTGGCGCGCAACTGCCGCAGCCGCTCAAAGGCCTGCGTCCGCTTCCAGAATGCCAGAACGTCGCGCTCCTGCGCGGCAAAATTGACTTGTGTCGAGACCGGTTGAAACATTGCGCGAATTGCTCCTATTCTTCTCTTCTCTTGTTGCCTATATCCATATAATAGCAGTGCTGATGCAGAAACTATCAAATCTTCTCGCTCGCCGCAGAGCCACGTACAGCGTGTTGATCGGAATCATCCTGTTAACCCTGCCCTGCTATATCATCGCCGCCATCGCCCTGGCGATCGCGCCGCGCGACGCCACGTCGCAACCGACGCCGCGAGCAACAGCGACGCTTTTTGTGCTGGTCACAGTAAACGCGGTCACAAGCCCGACTGCGACATTGGCTGATGTGCCAACGCCATTCGTCCCGCCGTCGCGCACGCCGAAATCTGCCGCAACAGCGACGAAGACGCCCACCCTGCCCCCATTGCCCACGGATGTGGCAACAGCGACCATTACGCCTATCGCGACCGCCAGTGCGACCGCCAGTGTGACAGTGACGCCGCCCACGCCGCCATCTCCGACGCAGACAACTACGGCAACTGCGACCGTGGCGCCAAGCGACACGCCATTGCCGACATCGACAGCGACAGCGACAGCGGAAACGCCGACTGGCACGCCGACATTAACCGCAACGCCTGCCCCAACGCACACGCCGGCGCCGTCACACACACCAACGCATACACCAACAACAGCGACAACTGCAACAGCGCAACCTTAAGAACACACAGAGCCTGACTGCCATATGGCAGTCAGGCTCTGTGTGTTCACTAACAGCGCGCACTACTTTGATGGCGTCGAAGTGGGTATCTGCTTTGCATCTGACGAGTTGACGGTGACGTCGCCGGCAATCGTCATCGTGCGTGGGCATGAGTTGTAATCCGCGCCCAATGTTATCCTGGCTGCTGCCGTGCTGCCAGGGTCTGGCTGTGACAACACGCTGCCCTTGCCCACTTCGAAAATGGATATCAGCCGGCTGATGGGCGAACCCTTCTGGGTGGCGCTGAAGTCAGTAATCTGTGTCTTGGCTTGCTGCGTGTCCGCAACCGTCGCCGACGACACAGCAAAGCCTTCCCATGCCAACCGTTCAGTCGCCACAGCTTCCATGTCCGGGCGTCCGGAAGCATTGACCACTTCCACAGTCAGGCGATTCTGCATACGGTTGCCGGACGGCGGCGACAGTGATTCCGCGACATAAGGAATGATCTGATCCGTCGACACCAGCACCATCGCGCCGTCCTTGCGCGTGACGGGCTTTACAATCGGATAGGTGATGACGCGATTCTTGATCGCCAGGTTATCCAGCCGCTCAATGATACTGATGAACTGCGGCGCCGATTCCAAACCCACATCTGTATCGATATAAGGTCGCACTTCGCTGTATAAACCAAGTGCATTCTGCAGGATGTTCGACCCCTTGGCCTTGCTCAACAACGACCGAATCACCTTCTGCTGGCGGCGCGCGCGATCAAAATCAGAGGTTGAATGGCGCGAACGCGCGTACATCAAGGCCTGTTTTCCAGTGAGAGAAACCCGGCCAGGCGAGACATCAATGTCAACCCTGCCATTAGTCGCAGTCTTATCGGGAAACGTGTCGTGCAACTCGCACTCAGCCAGCACATTGACCCCGCCAAGCAGGTCAACCGCTTTTACAAATCCCTCGAAGTCTATACGCACATAGTGATCAATGCGCACGCCGTAGTTTTTGCGCAGGACGGCCGCAAGAAACGCCGGCCCGCCGCCGGGGTAGTTCCGCAGATACCCCAGCTCAAATGCAGTGTTGATGCGATCGTCTGCGTGATTCGGGATGCGCACGATCGTGTCGCGCGCAAATGACAACATGCTGACCGATGGCATATCGGGGTTCACGCTGGCAACGATGATCGTATCCGTGCGCGAGTAGCGTTCGTCAGCCGACGAGTCAACACCCAGCAACAGGATGTTGAGCGTGCCCGGCGCCTGCACCAGCAAGGGGGCGTCGCCTGGTTCAATGGGCACCTGTGCGCTCATCACGGGCGAAGTCGGAATTGGCACGAGCGTCCCGCTAATCGTCTCATAGACGTTCATATCGGGTGTTGCAGTAGCATTCGGATCACTGGTAGCTGTTGCGTTCGCACTCAGAGCAGCCGTTACCGCAACAGTCGCTTGCGCAGTCTTTTGCACAATCTTTTGCGTTGCCTGCGCGACCGGCGCAGGTGTGGGCGTTGCCTCAGCGTGAAACGGCGCAACGCCTTCTGCGCTTTCCGCGCTCCCTGTCCAGCCCACCCCTAAGGCAAGCGAGACAACCACGACCACGATTAGCAGAAGATCAGTGAGTGAAGCAACACGCCTGGACATTGTTCAATTGTAATCCGCTATTAGGAATTGCGCAGATAATAAGTAGAAACGCCCGACTTCGAAACATAACTTATTTACTTCGTAACCGATACAGGAACTCCCCCGCATGAGGGATGAACAGAATCCCATCATCCTCTTTGGCGCGAAGCTCCCACTCTTCCAGCGACACCGTTGCCGGGTCGACATATCCAAGGTTGATGTGCTCGGTTCGTTCGCGTGGGATGCGCGTGGAGATAGCCACTTGAATGCGCGCGAGCTCGATGCCTGTGCTCGCATCGTATGTCCCGGCGCCTTTGACATTCGTCGAGTGCGCCAGCGCCACCTTGGGAATATGGGCGAAGCGATCCATCTGTTTTGCGAAGTAGTCGCGCACATGGTAGCCGGCTTCATCGAGCCATTTGCCGTGGGTGTAGCTCACCTCGGTGATGTGGGGCGCGTGAATCAGCAGACTGCCGCCATCCTGCACGACCGGCTCAGCCTTGAACATCGCTTTGCCGCCCGTCCACAAGTCATCGTAGCGCTCGGCGGCATGCGCAATTACCGTATGCACCGGCTTGTCGAGATAGGCGATATGGATGTGCGACGATATCTCTGCCGCCTGCCGTTGCGATGTCACAGCGTCTCCTGTGATGACTGCGTGCATGCCGCGCTCGCTGACGACGAAGGACACGCACGTGACGGGCGTCTGCACATACGTCGCATACTTGTCGATCAGGCGCCGCACCAGCGTATCCTCCACGCCAATGATCGCCATCGTGGTCAGCATCGCGCTCAGCCAGTGGAACGTGCTGATGGTGTCGAACCCGGCGACGCCTGGGAACAGATACTTGTTGCCGCCGCTAAACCCGACCGATTCATGCGGAAACACAGGCCCACAGATCAAAATGTGGTCATGCTCGTGCACCTGCTTGTTGATGACAACGGGAATGTCATCGGTGATGATGTTCTCGGTAATCGCGCGCGCCTCAGATGCGGGGACAGTTCCAATCGTTGTCAGATTGCCTGGGATATACCACTCGTGGTTCATCACGCGGAAGTTGTGCAGCAAGGCGCGATCCGCCGCGGTCATGCCGAGGTGGTGATCGAGTGCTTCATCGCTCATAGCCATGTGAGTGCCGAGCGCGATCATGACATCGAACTGCTTAGCCTGATGGCCGACGGCTCGATACAACGCGCGGATCAGCAGTGGAATTGGCGCAGTCCGCGTGCTATCGGGGATGATCACCAATAGGCGCTTGTCACGCGCATCAAATCCCGCCAAACCTTCCTGGATCTTGTTGATGACCTCCAGGTCAGTCAACAGTGAAGCTTGATTCAGTCCATCCATTTAACACCATCCTCTCAAGATATGTGCCAGCCCTTAACAGAGACTTTACAATATGAATGATACTCGCAAATAGCGCTACCTATGGAACCAGAAACCCGGAATCCCACACCTCAGTTTAAAACGGTGCACGGCGTGGTCGAGCGGATCACCTTTCAAAACGAGGAAAATGGCTACACCATCGCGCGACTGCTGCCCGAATCGCATCGCGATACAGGTGGACAGACGCCGTCAGATGCGCGTGGCTCAGACAACCTGGTGACAATCATCGGGACATTGCTTGGCGTGACGCCCGGTGAAGCGCTGGAGCTACAGGGCTTCTGGCAGAATCATACCCAGCATGGCTGGCAGTTTAAAGTTGAGAATTACCGCTCGGTGCTGCCGGCGACCGCGCAGGGAATACGCAAATACCTGGGCAGCGGATTGATTAAGGGCATCGGGCCAAAGACCGCCGAAAGGATCGTCAACTTCTTCGATGCGCAGACGCTCGACATCCTCGAAACCGCGCCCGAACGCCTGGCGGAGGTTCCCCGACTCGGCGCACACCGCGCCAAACTGATTGTGAACGCGTGGGCCGAGCAGAAGGCCATCAAGGAAGTGATGGTGTTCCTGCATGATCGCGGCATCAGCACCAGCCTGGCGGTGCGCATCTACAAGGAGTATAAAGACGCAGCAATCACCGTGGTCAAGAACCAGCCCTACCGGCTCGCGCGCGAGGTGTGGGGCATCGGGTTTAAGACGGCGGACAAAATTGCGCAATCGCTTGGGTTTGCCCTCAATGACCCGGAGCGCATCCGGGCAGGCGCGCTCTTCGTCCTCTCCGAGGGGACAGACGAAGGACATACGTACCTCCCGCGCCCGATTCTCGTCGAGAAAGCGGTCGAGTTGCTGGGCGTCGTGCCCGCGCAGGTTGAGGATGCGATCAACGGCCTGTCAAATGAGAACGGGGCGCATGTGGAACGGCTGACCCAGCAAGCCGACGGCGTCGTTCGCCTGGTTTCGCTTGACCCGCCCAAAAAGCAAAAAACCGGTCAACTGCGCGATGACCATGCCAGTTACACCACCTCGCCTGGAGTCCCCTCCTCCATTACGGAGACGCCGACAAGCGAGCAGGTCGTGTATCTATCGCCGTTCTACATGGCCGAAAAAAATGCCGCGCGCAATCTGCAGCGGTTAGCAGCGTCGTCACCCGGCATTGACAAACTGGCAGCGTTCCACAGCACCAACTTCACCGTGATGTTCGACTATCTCGCCGCCAAACAGAATCTGGCGCTATCGGATCGACAGAAGGAAGGCGTGATCATGGCGCTGACAAAGCCGGTCGGCGTGATCACCGGCGGCCCCGGCACAGGCAAGACTACCAGCATGCGGGCGTTGATCAGCGCGTTGGTTGCGAAGAAGAAAAGCGTGGTGCTGGCTGCTCCCACCGGTCGCGCGGCCAAACGCCTGTCCGAGGCAACCGGAATCGAAGCGAAGACGTTGCACCGGCTGCTGCAGATCAAACCGGGCAGCAAAGCGTTCTACGATCAGGACAACCCGCTTCCGGCGGACATCGTCATCGTGGACGAATGCAGCATGATTGACGTGCTGCTGATGAACACGTTGCTCAAGTCTATCTCGACCGGCACACACCTGCTGCTCGTCGGCGACGCCGACCAGTTGCCAAGCGTCGGCGCGGGAAACGTGCTGGCCGACATCATCCTCAGCGGGATCGTGCCGGTGGTCAGGCTCGACCAGATCTTTCGCCAGGCCGCCAATAGCGCCATCATCACGAACGCGCACAAGATTAACCAGGGGAACCTGCCTAAGTACGGCGGCGCTATCGACGACTTCTTCTTTTTCACAGAGGAGGACGCCGAACGCGCCGCTGCGCTGGTCGTCGATCTGGTCACCCGGCGGATCGGCGTGAAATTCGGACACAAGCCCTCCGACATCCAGGTGCTTGTGCCGACGCATCGCGGCAAATGCGGCGTCAGCGCCTTGAACGAAGCCCTGCAGGCGGCGTTGAACCCCGAACGCCCCGGAATACCCCAGAAGCAGTTTGGCAGCCACATCTACCGCCAGGGTGACAAGATATTGCAGATGCGCAATAACTATGACAAGGAAGTGTTCAACGGCGACGGCGGCGTGATTACGTCGATCGACGCCGAGGAACAGGAAGTTGAAGTGCAGTTGGAAGATGGGCGCAGGGTCGTATATGACTTCACCGAACTTGATCAGTTAGCGCTCGCGTATGCGGTCAGCATCCACAAGTCGCAGGGTAGCGAATACCCGGTCTGCGTGATTCCGTTGTTGATGCAACACTATATGTTGCTGGAGCGCAAGCTGGTCTACACTGCCGTCACGCGCGCGCGCAAGCTGGTGGTGCTCGTCGGGAGCAAACGAGCGCTGGCAATGGCGGTCAAGAACGGGCCGGAGCAACCTGTCGCAAAACCCTCGACCGGGCCCGTCAAGAACAAGCGTGTGGCGGGTCGATTCACCGGCCTCGCCATTCGATTAGGTGACGGCGCAACACGATGAACGCAGTGCAACTGCCTCGCGCACACTACAATGGTCCACACTACCGAGAATGCTAAAAAATGTCACCCTTTCAGCAGATGAAACCTTGATAGACCAGGCGCGCCACCAAGCATCGCTATCCAATCACACGCTCAACGAACTATTTCGGGAGTGGTTGGAGCAGTATGTGACGCAACCCCAGGCAGCGGAACAGTATGCGCGATTGATGGAACAACTCAATCATATACAGTCTGGACAACACTTCGATCGCGAGGTATTGAATGAACGTTGACGCACTTTCAGGTCTCTACTTCATCAACACGAATGTGTTCGTATACTCGTTCGACAGCCTGGCTGCCATTGATCTGGGCTGTAACACACTACTCTCTGAAGACCTGCAATCCGGGCGCAAAATACGCGACCTGAGAATCGTGAATCCATTTTCAACCAGCTAAAGCATGCTGCCAGCGTCTTGAACCTGGAGATGACACCGCGATTGAAATCGCGGCTGACAACCTGCGGAAACGCGTTTTAACGCGTTGGGGAGATCGATTCATTGTGGGGGCGATACCTTCGGTTGCCGCACGAAACGATGATTACCGTGACCTTCATGGCAATGCAAGGTGTTTATTTGCGGTTTATGCGTGCGCCTGCAATCCCGCTGCGCCTTTGTTTCTCTGTGCCCGGTCTTTGGCGCTTGACGCAATTAGCAAATCAGATGGTATGCCCAAGCCATCATGCAACCGGCGGATCATATCCAGTGACAAACGCCGCTTTCGGTTGAATATCTCTGACACACGCTTTTTGCTGCCCAGGTAGGGAATAAGAGCAGCGCGATTTACGCCGCGGCTATCCAAGTAATATTCAAGGACCCCTACAGGGTCATTAGGTTCCGAAATAGAGTAGTGCTTTGCTTCGTAGACTTCGATGAGTGTTACCAGCACATCCAACTTGTCGGCTTCAGGCGTGCCAGGGCTAGCGACGAAAAGGCTTTCAATTTCTTTCAACACCGCTTCATAGTCCGCCTGTGTCCGAATTGGCTTGATCTCCATCTCACAACTCCACTCTCAAACTCAAACAGTGGTTGCGTCAATCCGGTCGTAATCCGTATGTGTGCCGACAAAACGAATGTAGACCAATTTGTGTGTGTATTGAACTAAAACCACCAATCGGTAACGATTACCCTCCACATCGTGATACCACGCTTGCAATGGCTTGGTCGCGTCTGGATGTCTATCCCAAAAATCAGTTAGCGCTTTGAGGCTAATAGCTCTTGGCGCTGAGCGGTAAGAACGCTCGCGGGACAATCATTTTCTTGATGGCGGCGAAGGCATCGATCAGTCCGGCGCCGACCTTCTGTGCAGAACCATCTGTTGCCACCGATCGCGCGGAACTCGCCAGATACGACTTGATCTGAGCCGCCGTCAGTACGGCGTTGTGCGCTCTGGCCCATTCCAGCATCAAAGCAGCAACACCTGCTCCATGCGGACCTGCGGCTGAGGTGCCAGTGAAGCGATATCCATTCGGGCATAGGGTTCCGTAATACGGGAAAAAGGTGGTGCAACCGCCATCAGTCGCAGCAAGATCGGGTTTCTGGCGCACGGATGGGCTTCCAAGTGCGGACGCAGGTATATTCCCGTTGACCGGGCCGAAATAAACAGTTGATGGCCCGCGCGACGTGAAAGTCTCAGGTGAGTTATTAGTCGAGTATGAGATGGCGGCGGCACTAATAGCATCCGACGCGCCGGAATGGCCGTAGACCGTCGGGCCAACGATGTAACTGCCCTTTGACACGGCATATTGCACGCCGCTGAAGGAGTAGGAACTCTGCGTAAAGAGATACTTCAATCGCGGCGTGCCGGTGCTGCCAGGTCGATTGATCACCAGTCGCATGACGCGCTGGAGACCCGTATTATTGTAATAATTGAAGTACTCGAACGGCTCATGAGTGCCGGTAGGATTGTTGTTGGCACTCGACACGATGATATTACCAAGATTGTCGATCAGGTAGAAGTCAAGATCAGTGCTGACGCCTGACCAGGGTTCCGCCCATTGCAGGATCACATTGACCTGACCTGCTGCTGCGACTGTGATCGTGCTCCCTGTGTTAACGCCGCCGACGCCCAGGTTGAAGTTATGGCAGGTTCCGGTAAATGATGAGACTGCCAGCAAGGGGCAGGCGGCTGGGGTGTATGCTGGCGCCTCGTACGAACCCACAGGATTCCCGCCCACCTGCATATCATGATTGCCCGCGAGCGTGAAGTAGGTTGCGCCGCTTGCCACAACGTCTGAAATCGCGACCGATATAGGGCCATCCTGGAAAAACGGATCGTCATAATAGAAGACGTCGTCAACGATGATGTCAGAGCCCAGGTTGCGCAATGCCTGTATGCTGTCGCTGAATTCGAAGATGCCGTTAAACGCCGATGCAAACCTCAAATGTGCTGCAGGCGCGATATCATGGATGATCTGGGTCATGGCGCGCCCTTCGTCATAGCTTGAATAGTAAATCGATGTCGTGTATACCCCGACAGGCGTCAGATAACCGCATGGATTGCCGGCGCCAGGCAGGTCGCCCGTTGAGATATCAGTCGCTTCAGTGGTATGGGCAAACACGTATTGGTTGAATGAGTCCGATAGCACACCCACCGTTACTCCCGATCCTGTGACGCTGTAGGCGCTGCGCGCTTGAAGGACGTTGAGTTGCGTGATCCCGTCTGTGACGGCAACACCGCTGGGACAGGCGCTTATTGAGGGGGCATGGATAGCCGAAGACTGTGATTGGTCGTTCTGCCGGCGCGGTGAAAATGACCCGGTCATCGGTGTGTATTCTTCCCATAAATAGTCCACTGCCGGAATGGCTGCTATGTTCTGCAAGGCAGAGCGCGGCGCAGTGATGGTCGCAACATCAAACTCAGGGGCAAGATTAACCAGTGAGGCGCCGGCTGTATGGAGTTGCACCAGCCCTGCCGCCGAAATGTCGTTCATTCGCGCAAAGACCAGCAGGTCGCCGGTTGCGGTCTGCAGCAGACTGCCGGGACCGCTTGACGCAATGTTAAGCAGAGAGGCTTCGTCGACAGTCGTCAGCCGTCGGCCGCTCCCTGCCAATTCGGACAATATCTTCAGGCGCGGTGAGAGCTTGTCCGTAGTCGCCGTTGACGGGAAGCGGCTCATAGATGCCGGGAGCGGCTGCATTGAGCCAGCCGTTTGTTGCGCTGCGGTGTTTACGCCCGTCAACGCAATACTCACGCCAAAGATGATACTGACGGCGACCATCAAACGGCACATGTGCTTGTTCAAGTTACACCTGGATCAAAATAACACTTACATTCCCACACCTGCACTACACCACAGGCGGCTGGAAGCATACCACGCGCTGGACTGGTATTGCGCAACCTGACAGGCGGGATGGTTATCTGCGTTTCTTGCCCGGCCCACGCGCGCGCTTGACCACTGCTTTGTATTGCGCCGGCTCCAGCGGGATATCGGGCGCCATCTCTGCTTCGAGCGCGAGTTCGTCTTTTGCCGCGGCGTCGCCCATGCGGCGCACCTTCTCCCACTCCGGCGTCTTGTCGTCGATGTCGTTCAGGTGCTGGCGCAGTTCAAAAACCTGATCGCGCAACATGGCGGCCTTCTCGAATTCAAGGTCCTTGGCGGCCTGCTTCATCTGCTTTTCCAGGTCGATCAACAGGCGGTTGGCTTCGGGTTTGGGCAGGTCGCTCAACCGGATGTGCTTCTCGCCGTCTGCGGATGCTTCGCCGTAGCTCACCTTTACGTCTGCCACCGTCTTGACGCGGTCGGTCAGGTCGCGCACCGTCTTGTAGATCGTCACCGGTTCGATGTTGTGCGCCAGGTTATGCGCGATTTGTTTCTTGCGGCGGCGATCGGTTTCGTCGAGTGCGCGCTTCATCGAATCGGTCATCTTGTCGGCGTACATGATCACTTTGCCATGCACGTGGCGCGCGGCGCGCCCGATCGTCTGGATGAGCGAGGTGGTGCTGCGCAGGAAGCCTTCTTTGTCGGCGTCGAGGATGGCGACGAGCGACACCTCCGGCAAGTCCAACCCTTCGCGCAAGAGGTTGATGCCGACGATGACGTCATACTGCCCCAACCGCAGGTCGCGCAGTATCTCGATGCGCTCGACGGTCTGCACCTCGCTGTGCAGGTACTGCACCTTGATCCCGATCTCCTGCAGGTATTCGGCCAGGTCTTCGGACATGCGCTTGGTGAGGGTGGTCACAAGGACGCGTTCACCGCGCGCGACGCGTTCGCGAATCTGCGCGACCAGGTCGTCCACCTGACCTTTGACGGGTTTGACCTCGACGATCGGATCGACAACCCCGGTCGGGCGGATGACTTGTTCGGCAATCACCGTGCCGTGCTGGTTCTCAAACGGCCCCGGCGTCGCGCTCGAGAAGATGGCCTGGCGGAAGCGCTTCTCGAACTCCTCGAACTTGAGCGGGCGGTTGTCGAGCGCGCTCGGCAGGCGGAACCCGTAATCCACGAGCACGGACTTGCGCGCGCGGTCGCCGTTGTACATCCCGCCGATCTGCGGGATCGTCATGTGGCTCTCGTCGAGGATGAGCAGGAAGTCGTCAGGGAAATAGTCGAGTAGCGTGAAGGGGGGAGTGCCTTCGGGGCGGCCATCCAGCACGCGCGAATAGTTCTCGATGCCGGTGGTGTGCCCCACCTCACGCAGCATTTCGAGGTCGTAGCGCACGCGTTGTTCGATGCGCTGCGCTTCCAGTAACTTGTCATTGTCCTTAAAGAACTTGACGCGTTCTTCAAGCTCTATCTCGATCGTCTTGATCGCGGCAGCCAGTTTTTCCTGCGGCGTGATGAAGTGCTTGGCCGGGAAGATTTCGATCTCGTCGAGCGTCTGCAACAGTTCGCCCGTCAATGTGTCAATCTCGGTCAGGCGCTCGACTTCATCGCCGAAGAACTCGATGCGGTAGGCAGTGTCGGCGTAGGCGGGCTGCACCTCAAGCGTGTCGCCGCGCACGCGGAATTTGCTGCGCCCCATCGCGACATCGTTGCGCTCGTACTGGATCGCGACCAGCATGCGCAATACCACGTCGCGCCTGCGCACTTCGCCTTTCTTGAGCTTGACCACGTAGCGACCATAGTCCTCGGGGTTGCCGATGCCATAGATGCACGACACAGAGGCGACGATGATCACATCTTTGCGGCTCATCAATGAACTGGTGGCTGCCAGGCGCAGCCGGTCGATCTCGTCGTTGATCGATGAATCCTTTTCGATGTAGAGATCGTAGCGCGGCATGTAGGCTTCCGGCTGGTAGTAGTCGTAATAGCTGACGAAGTACTCCACGGCGTTCTCAGGGAAGAACTCCTTGAACTCGGAGTACAACTGCGCCGCCAAGGTTTTGTTGTGCGCCATGACGAGGGTGGGGCGCTGCGTGCGCTCGATCACCTTCGCCATTGTGTAGGTCTTGCCCGTCCCGGTGGCGCCGAGCAGGGTGGTATAGCGGTTGCCTGCATCCAGGCTCTTGATGATGGTTTCGATCGCGGTCGGTTGGTCTCCCGTCGGTTGAAAGGGGGAGTGGACTTTGAACTCTGGCATGGGCTAATTATAGAACAGGCGTTCAGGGCGCACCCGTGATCATCCGACACACCAGACTCGGAATCATCACCACAGAAAACACGGAATACACGGAAATGACAGAATGATCTCCGATTTTCGTGTATTCCGTGGTTGGTTTGTCTTTGAGGCTTTGTGTTCTTTGTGAGAGCCATTCTGAAGGTTTTATCAACACCTACCAGTCATTCAATGCAGATGAGGTTTGGCTTTCACAATGCCCCATGCGCGCGAGACCGGCACGACAAACAGGATGCCCGTATGCGGGTTCTGGAAATCGCCGATGATCCCTTGCGCAGCCTGTAGCGCTTTCTCAAGCACCGCCTCATCATCGATGACGCTGAACAGCGTGCGGTTCTGGCTCTCCTCTGAGGACAGGATCGAACGCAGTGACACGAAGAGCGGAAGGTCATCGCGCCCGGTTTCGTCCGACCGTTTGCTGCCCTGGCTATCGAGCACCGTCACCCCTGGCACGCCAACCTCTTCCCATGCTGCCAGAATGTCCATTTCCTGATCGGGATTATCAAGCACCAGAACCAGTAGCGATGCGGTTACCATTTTCCTGCTCCTTATGCGGGATCACTCGCCGCAACAGCAGCGGGGTCACGAGCGTGGTGAGCAACACCATCATGACCACCGATGCAAACACAGTCTCGTCGATCAATCCTTGTCGCAGCCCGATGGACGCGATAATCAAACCGACCTCGCCGCGCGATATCATGCCTACTCCGACGCGCAGTGAGTCCGCCCACGGCAGTTTGGCCAGGCGCGCGCCCAGGCCGGCTCCCGCAACCTTGGCGACGATAGCCACAACGGTCAGCGCCAGCATGAAGACGATGGCGGGGCCATCCAGCCCGCGCGCATTGACCTTCAGGCCGATGCTGACAAGGAATAGCGGGACGAAGAACGCATACGCGAGGGTGTGCATACCGCGTGTGATTTCGCGTCGCAGGTGCGTGCGCCCGAAGAAGATACCGGCCATGAAGGCGCCGGTGATTGCCGCCACCTGTCCAAATGCTTCTGCCGAGAACGCGAACAGCAGCGTTGCCACGATCGCCCACGAAACGACGCCTTCACTCACAGGGAGCTGGTGGATGCGGTGCGTCAACCTGGGCAGCAACCATAGCCCGAGGAGGATCGCGACCGCAAAGAACAGAACCATGCTGGCGAGCAGGCCGGCGATGTTGCCGGCGCCGTTGGAGCCGGTGACGGCGAGGAAGACGGATAAGAGCAAAATACCCAACACGTCATCGATGACCGCGGCGCCCAGCAAAGCCACGCCGGTGCGGCTCTTGATGGCGCCCAGCTCGAGCAGGGTTTGCGCCGAAATGCTAACGCTTGTCGCGGTCAGGATCAAGCCGATAAAGATGCTGCCTGGCAGTGAATGGTTAAAGAGCAGCGAAAGAATACCACCCAGAATCAGCGGGACGATGACGCCCAACGAGCCGGCGCTTAACGCAATCCGCCCGGATCGCAGCATATCGGCGGTATCGACCTCTAGCCCTGGCATGAACATGAGCAGGATCACGCCCACCTCGGCCAGTTCCAGCACGATCTCCTGGGTGTGTCCGGTCGCGAACACAGGCCAGGTGAAGATACCGAGCACGGTTGGGCCGAGGATCAGCCCGACCAGCAATTCCCCGACGACCGCCGGTTGTTTCAGGCGCATGCTGAGCAGGCCAGCGGCTTTGGTGGCGAAGATGAGGATGGCGAGTTGGAGGATCAGTTGGAGCGATGGGCTCATGGGGGTGCGCCGCTGGACATGGACGCGGATGACCCCTTGCGCTCGACCTCGATTGCGGCCACAACGCAGCGGATTTCACCATAATCGATGCTGAGCGGAAGCAGTTGTTTGATCGGCGCAAGTTTGTCGGTGGCGCCCGCCTGGGTAATTGCGGTGCGTATCTGTATCTCGATGGTTTCGCTGACCAGTTGGCGGAGTGTTAACTGTCCGATCCCGACGAGTTGCGCCGCGTGGTGGTACACGGTGTTTACCGTGAGGCCGCGTTTCACAGCTACTTCCTTGATGCTTAGACCTTCTGCAAACATGGCGGCGGTCGTGTCGACGCTGCTGGTCTTTTCTCCATTCTCATCAAGCGCCGATTTGACGGCGGGGGAAGTGAAATCAGGATGCGCCTCGCCGCGCTGCTCACGGATGTGCCAGTCGCAACAGGGTTTGGCGTTTGTCGGGCTGGTATCGCCAAAGTGCGCCACCAGCATGCCCTGGCGACAACGCGTCGTCGTCTCCGCATACCCGATGATCTTATTCAGTTGAGCGCGCTTATAAGTGCGGCGTCGTTGCACGTCGGCCTGCGCAAAATCGAGCGCTTCTGCAGTCAACTCGCGCGCCTCATAGCGCAGGTTGGTGCCCTCGTTATCAAACCGCACCAGGCTGCCGGCCGCTTCCAGTTGTGACAGCCCGACCCGCATCTTCACTTCGAACAGGCGCGTGACGCGCACCAGATCATCGATACTGACGCTCGATATGCCGTTGCGGGCGCGCGCCTGGATGATTTTGTGCAGCCCGGTCAACTCATTGCGCGATGGCGAATCGTTTTCAATGAACCACTCCTGCAGCTTGCGATCCTGTGGCGCATAGAGCAGCATGCACTGCGCCAGTTTGCCATCCCGGCCGGCGCGGCCTGCTTCCTGGTAATAGGCCTCGACCGAGCCGGGGATGTTGTAATGCACCACGAAGCGCACGTCGGGGCGGTCGACCCCCATGCCGAACGCATTCGTCGCGATCATCACCGCGTTACTCGTGCTCAGAAAGGCGTCCTGCATCAGCGAGCGCTGGTTTTTCTCAAGCCCGCCGTGGTAGACAAACGAGGGCACTTTGTACTTGCCATCCAGCGTCATCGCCAGTTCCTCGGCTTCGCGCCGTGTGCCGACATAAATGATGCCTGCGCCTTTCACGACCCCCAGCACCTTGACGATGGCCTGCATCTTACTGGGCAAGTCAGGCGTCAGTCGCACATGGAATACCAGATTAGGGCGCGTGAAGCCGGTGATGATCCGCTCTGCATTGGGCAACTTAAGCTGATCGAGGATGTCTTGTTGGACATCAATCGTGGCCGTGGCCGTTAATGCGACGGTGACCGGGTTGCCCAGCATCGCGCGAACTGCGCCGATGTGCAGGTAATCAGGCCGGAAGTCATGCCCCCATTGCGAGATGCAATGGGCTTCGTCGACCGCGAGCAACGACACTTTGGCTTTGCGCAAGGCGGTCAGAAAAGCCTGATTGCGCAAGCGCTCCGGCGCCACGTAGACCAGTTTGAGCTTGCCGGCGGCCAACTGGTTGATGCGGCGCCCCTGCTCGTCACCAGAGAGCGAGCTGTTGATGTAGGTGGCCGAAATACCCCGGCTTTGCAACCGGTCCACCTGATCTTTCATGAGGGCGATCAGGGGTGAAATGATCAACGCCGTATCCGGCGCCGCCACGGCACAGAACTGGTAGATCAGCGACTTGCCGCTGCCCGTGGGCATGACGACCAGGGCGTCGCGCTGATTGAGGACATGCGTGATCGCCTCCTCTTGCCCCGGGCGGAACTCATCAATCCCAAAGTGGCGGCGGAGTATCTCCGGATACGTCGATGGATCTGGTGGTTGTGCCGCGCGCGGACTCGTGTCGCCAGGTATCGTCATCCCAATGTCTTGTCGAGCGCGGCGCTGGTAATGGCGATGGCCTGTTCCGGCGTCATGTTGCGAATCTCGGCGCTGAACGGCTCGACAGTGACTGGCCCGGCGTAGCTGATTTTTCGCAGTGCGCCATAGAATCCCGCAATATCGACCACGCCGGTCGCGCCAACCATGTCGCGTTCGTTGTCGATCTGCTCATCCGCGCTTCGCCCCGGCTTGCCGTCGTTCACATGCACGTAAACCACTTCTTCAGCGGGAAGCGACTCAATGTCGCTAATTGTTCCGTGCGCCGTGTGCCAGTGGAAGCAATCGAGCAACAGCCCGACGTTGCCTGTCCCGATGGCGGCGCCGAAGGCCCGCATGCCGTCCATCGTGTGGACAAAGTCGTACTTATGACCCTGTCGCAGGGTAGCGGGCCCAACGAATTCAAGCCCCAGCCACATGCCGTACGACTTGAGGATTTCGGCCACTGGCTTCAGGCGATCTGCGGCCAGCTTAAAGTGCTGCTGGAAGGTATGGGTGTCGGAGCGTGGCATCACCCAGGTGGTGCAACGCGCACAGCCAAACTCGGCCGCGAGTGCGGTCTCTTCGATGAATTTGGGCAGGCTGCTCGCGTAGGCGCGGTCATTATCCCAGTCGCGCCAGGCGACGTTGAGGCCGATTGCGCCGACTTTCAAGCCGGTTGCAGCCAGCCAGTCTTTGGCCGCTTGTAGCGACTGTGTTTTTGTCAGGTCCGAGAGAAAGCCGATGTCGAGATCGACGCCGGCGAAGTTGTATTGTTTGGCGAACGCGCAGGTTTGTTCGAAAGTGAGTTTGTGGCCCAGTGCGCCCGGATTTAGATTCTTGAACATGATTGAATCTTAGCATTGATGGGTTCTAACACTTCGCCAATAATTGCGCGGTAAAGTGTATGGTGTGAATTGGCGCAAAAGTGGATGATAATTCCGGGGGTGGTTGGATATGGACTATAAAGATTATTACAAAATTCTCGGTGTTGAGCGCAGCGCAGATGCTGACGCGATTAAGAAGGCATTCCGCAAACTGGCGCGCCAGCATCACCCGGACCTGAACAAAAACGACAAAAAGGCCGAAGAGCGTTTCAAGGAGATCAACGAGGCGAATGATGTCTTGAGCGATCCTGAGAAGCGCAAGCTGTATGACCAGCTTGGGTCCAACTATCAGCAGTACCGGCAAAACGGCGGCGACCCGCGCAATTACGACTGGAACCAGTGGGCGGGCCAGAACCCCGGCGGCGGTGGGTTTCGAAACCAACCGGGCACGGGCACGACAGAGGAGTTTGACTTCAGCGACCTGTTCGCGCAGATGTTTGGGCGGCAGGCTGGCGGTCAAGCGCCAGGCGGCCAGCAGCAGCCGCGTCGTCCGCGCGATCTGACACAGCCGGTTGAGATATCGCTTGCCGAGGCCTACCAGGGCACAACGCGCGTCCTGGACAAGGACGGCCAGGAAATCGAGGTCACGATCCCAGCCGGCGTAAAGACCGGCTCGAAAGTGCGTGTGAAGGGGCAGGGCGGGCGAAATTCGCGCGGTCAGGCCGGCGACCTCTTTCTTGCGATTGAGGTTGCTGCGGACGACACGTATGAACTCAACGGCGATGATCTTACCCGCGAGGTCAAGGTGGATGCGTTCACGGCCATGTTGGGTGGTGAAGTGACGGTGCAAACACTGGGCGGCAATGTGGTGGTCACTATGCCGCCGGGCACATCATCGGGCAAGAAACTGCGCCTGCGTGGAAAGGGTATGCCGAAACTGGGCGCGAAGGGCGAGTTTGGCGACCTGTATCTGAAGATGGGAGTAACGGTGCCGCGAGAGTTGTTGCCCGAGGATCGCGTGCTGCTGGAGACGATTGCCAAACATTACCCTGCTCGCTAATCGCTCTATGTGAGTTCAGGACAGTCCAATATAAAAAAGTGCCCCGGCATGACCACGGTCATGCCGGGGCGTGTTGTTTGTGGGATTATTTCGACATCGAGCGCAGGACAGCCTGCAGGATGCCGCCATTCTTGTAGTAGTTCACCTCGACGGGGGTGTCCAGGCGAGCGACCGCGTCGAACGCCAGCACGCTGCCGTCCTCGCGTTGTGCCTTGACATGCAGCACTTTACGCGCCTCGATGCTGTCGTCAATGCCCTCAATGCTATAGAGTTCCTTGCCGGTCAGCCCCAGTGAGGCTGCGTTCTGTCCGTTGACGTACTGCAACGGCAGCACGCCCATGCCCACGAGGTTGTTGCGGTGGATGCGCTCATAGCTTTCCGCGATCACCGCGCGCACACCAAGCAACGCTGCGCCTTTCGCAGCCCAGTCGCGCGATGAGCCGGTGCCGTATTCCTTGCCGGCCAGGATCACCAGGGGCACATTTTCCTGTCGGTAGCGCACGGCTGCATCGTAGATGTCCATGCGCTCGCTCGATGGCATGTGCACTGTGACGCCGCCTTCGACGCCGGGAACCAGCAGGTTCTTCAGCCGGATGTTGGCAAATGTGCCGCGCAACATCACCTGGTCGTTGCCACGGCGCGCGCCATAGGAGTTGAAGTCATTCTTCTCAATTCCCTTACTCACGAGGTAGCGACCAGCCGGGCTGTCCAGCGCGATGTCGCCCGCCGGCGAGATGTGATCGGTGGTCACCGAGTCGCCAAACAGACCGAGTACGCGCGCGTTCTGTATCGGCGTTAATGCCGCCGGCGTCAGTGAGAAATCGGTGAAGAAAGGCGGTTCCTGGATGTACGTCGATGCGTCGTCCCATTGATACAGATTGCCCTCAACGCCCTTGATGGCCTGCCACTGTTCGCTGCCCTCGCGGACATGGGCGTAACGATCCACATACATGGCCGGGTTGAGCGAGCGAGTGATCGTGTCGCGTATCTCGGCCTGGCTTGGCCAGATGTCGCGCAGATAGACGGGCTGACCATCTTTGCCGGTACCGAGGGGTTCGTTGACGATGTCGATGTCGGTCGTGCCTGCGATGGCGTAGGCCACCACGAGCGGCGGCGACGCGAGGAAGTTGGCCTTGACGAGCGGGCTGATGCGCCCCTCGAAGTTGCGATTGCCGCTCAACACGGCGGACGCGACGAGGTTTTCGCTCTGCACGGCCTGCGCAACCTGTGCGGGTATCGGGCCGCTATTGCCGATACAGGTCGTACAACCGTAACCGACGATGAAGAAACCGAGCGCCTCAAGCGCCGGAAGCACACCGGCAGCCGTGAGGTAATCGGCGACGACGCGCGATCCGGGCGCGATGCTTGTCTTGACGTAGGCGGGGACCCGGAGGCCTTTCTCGACGGCCTTCTGCGCCAGCAAGCCAGCGCCAAGCATCACCGAAGGGTTGGAGGTGTTGGTGCACGAGGTGATCGCGGCAATCACCACCGCCCCGTGCTTGAGGACGAGATCCTCGTTGCCGTTCTTGATGTGCGCTGTCTTCAGCAGGTCGGAGTCCTTGAGCCCGAAGCCGCGCTCTGCAGTTGGCGCAGTGAGCGCTTTCTGGAACGTCTGTTTGACTTTTGGCAGTGCGATGCGATCGTGCGGGCGCTTGGGGCCGGCAATGCTTGGCTCGACGGTGCTCAGGTCGAGTTCAAGCGCATCGGTAAAGATGGGGTCAGGCGTGCTGTCGGTGCGGTACAGTCCCTGTTCCTTCGCGTAGCGTTCGACCGTTTCCACGAGATCCGCGGGACGGCCGGAGCCGCGCAGGTAATTGAGCGTTTCGCTGTCGATGGGGAAGTAGCCCATCGTCGCGCCGTACTCGGGCGCCATGTTGGCGATAGTCGCGCGGTCGGCCAGTGTGATGTTGCTTAACCCGGCGCCGTAGAACTCGACAAACTTCTCAACCACACCCTTCTTGCGCAGCATCTGGACGACGGTCAACGTCAGGTCAGTGGCCGTTACGCCTTCGCGCAGGGAGCCGAACAACTTGACCCCGATCACTTCGGGCGTCACGAGGTAGAGCGGCTGACCCAGCATGACCGCTTCGGCTTCGATGCCGCCGACGCCCCAACCGACCACACCGAGACCGTTAATCATCGTGGTGTGCGAGTCGGTGCCGACCACCGTATCGGGATGAATCACCGCCAGGCCGTCCTCGGTCGTGCTCAACACGACTTTCGCGAGGTATTCGAGATTGACCTGATGGATGATGCCGGCGCCCGGAGGGACGACATCGAAATTCTGGAAGACATTCTGACCCCAGCGCATAAACTGGTAGCGCTCGAGATTGCGCCCAAACTCTTTCTCCAGGTTCAACTGCACGGCGTTGGCGCTGCCGTAGTAGTCCACCTGCACGGAGTGATCGACCACCAGGTCCACTTTAACTACCGGGTTGATCTTCTTTGCGTCGCCGCCAAGACGGGCGACTGCCGATCGCATCGCAGCCAGGTCGACCAGGCAGGGCACGCCGCTGAAGTCCTGCAGCACGACGCGTGAGGGCTTGAAGGGGAGCTCGTTTTGCAGGACCTTTTTTGCGTCCCACTTTGTCAGGCTGATGACATCGTTCTCGCTGATCTCGAAGCCGTCGCACTGGCGCAACGCCGCCTCCAGCATGATCTTCATTGAGAAAGGCAACTGCGCGATACTGGCGATGCCTTGCTTCTCAAGCTGGTCCAGGCGGTAGAGGTAAGCCTCGCCGCTGCCGGTATTGAATTTGGCGCGCGCGCCAAAGGAGTTTTTCAGTTTATCCATTATTCCCTCACAACTCTTTGCTTAGAAAATGTAATTGTAATCAAGAAAACTTAAAAGTCGGTACACTGTAGGGCAAAGAAACGCTAAACAGTGGAGGAAAAAATGTTCCTGAGCGGACGTGTGGCGATTGTGACGGGCGCGAGTAAGGAAATCGGCGCGGCCATGGCGGAGGCGCTGGCGCGCGAGGGTGCTGCGGTGGTGGTGCATTATGCATTGGATGGTGACCAGGCGGAGGAAGTCGTCGCGCGCATTCGCGCTGCCGGCGGCAAAGCGATTGCGGTAGGGGCCGACTGCAGCAGGGTGGGTGAGAACTACGACCTGGTCAAGGCCGCGGTCGATGCATTTGGGCGGCTTGATATCTTCGTCGGTAACGCGGGGATCACCCGATTCGGGCGCTTCCTCGAATACACAGAGGAGTCGTTCGACACCGTCGTCGGGTTGAACTTCAAGGGAACTTATTTTGGCGCGCAGGCCGCGGCGCGGCAGATCGTGGCGCAGCGCAAGGCGGCTCCTGATGACGCCTACGGCGGCCGGATCGTCTTCAGTTCGTCGGTGGCGGGCGTTGCCGGCGTGATCGGTCTGTCGGCCTATGGCTCTACCAAGGCCGCGATCAACTTCATGACCGAGGTGCTGGCCATCGAGCTGGGCGCCTATGGGATAACGGTCAACGCACTGGGGATCGGCTCAACGGTGAACGCGCGCAACCTGCGCGACGACCCGCTGTACGCCGAACACTGGGCCGATGTGCTGCCGATTCGACGCGCACTGACGCCGGCAGATTCCGCGGCGGCGCTGATGTACCTGGTATCGCCGGGCGCTTCCGCCGTAACGGGCGCGACGTTGATGGTCGATGGCGGCCAGTTCACGCAGTGCCGCATCCCGTCGGCTGAAGAAGATCGGTCGCGCGCGAACTGAAGGCCTATGAGCAATGTGCTTGTGCTCGATATCGGCAGTTCATCCACGCGCGCGTTGTTATACGATGCGCGCGCGCAACTGATTCCGGGACTGGATGCGCGCCGGTCGTTCAGCTTTAACGTCGGGACAGATGGCAGGTCGGAGGATGACCCGCAGCAGGCGTTTGAACGCGTCACGGAAGTTTTGGATGAAGTGACAACGCGTGCTGCGACGGAAGGCTTGTCGATCACTGCCCTGGGCATCTCGGCCTATGCATCGAGTCTGGTGTGCCTCGACGAGCGCGGGGCGCCGCTGACGCCCGTATACACCTATGCAGACACGCGGTTTGCGCGCGACGCGCGCGCGCTGCGAGGCGAGCTTGATGAGATCGCGGCGCTGCAACGCACCGGGTGTCGCATCCGCGCGAACTACGCACCCGCTCGCATCGCGTGGATCAAACGAACGCAGCCCGAAGTTTTCCGGCGCGCGCGCTGGTTCGCCTCGCTCAGCGACTACCTGTGTTTGCGGCTATTCGGCGCAATGCGCGCCGGCATCTCCGTGTGGTCATGGAGCGGGCTGCTGAACCGGCGCGCGCTGGCATGGGATGGCGACTGGCTGGCGAAACTCGGTATTACGTCCGACCAACTGCCGCCTATTGCGCAGAGTGACGAGTGGATCGGCCCGTTGTTGCCGCAGTATGCCCAACGCTGGCCGTTACTGCGACACGCCGTCTGCCTGCCCGCGCTGGGTGATGGGGCGGCGGCCAACATCGGCAGCGGCTGCGTGGATGATTGCCAGATCGCGGTCACCATCGGCACAACCGCCGCACTGCGCATCGTGAATGTCGGGGCGCCCGCGACGCTTCCCGCAGCACTCTGGGGCTATCGGGTCGATCACGAGCGCGAGTTGATCGGCGGCGCGACGACCGAGGGTGGCAGTGTGTTTCAGTGGCTGCAACGCACACTCAGGTTGCCCGATGTTGCGGCGCTTGAGGATGCGATTACAGGTATGGCGCCGGATGCGCACGGTCTCACGATCCTGCCGTTGTTTGCGGGCGAGCGCAGCCCCGGCTACTCCGAGGATAGTCGCGCAACGGTGCACGGTCTCAGCCTCGATACGGAACCGGTTCAGATCGCGCGAGCATGCCTCGAAGCCATCGCTTACCGGCTGTGCGCGATTTACGACGAGTTGCAAACGGTCGCGCAACCGGGCGCGAGTTTGATCGCCAGCGGTGGCGCCTTGCTTGCGTCACCGGCATGGCGCCAGATCATCGCGGATGTCACAGGCGCCACACTCACCGTTTGTGATGAACCCGAGGCCACCAGCCGCGGTATCGCCATGCTGGTGCTGGAACGGTTGGGGCAGGGTGGACTACGCGCGCTGGCAGATGCGACGCGACTGGGTAAAGCGTTTACACCCAATCCCGACCGCTATGCGACCTACCGCGCAGCGATGAAGCGCCAGCAGGAACTATATGCCAAGGTTGTGTAGGCCAAGTGCTGATCAATTAAAGAGGTGCTGACTGTGTATATTCCCGCGTCCTTTTCAGAATCGGATACCACAACGCTCTATCAGTTCATGCGCAGCCACAACTTCGCTACGCTGGTCACGACCGACGAAGGGCTGATCACGGCGACGCATCTGCCCTTTCTGGTCGATGCAGAGAATGGGATGTTGCGCGCGCACCTTGCCCGCGCGAACCCGCAATGGCGGCATTTCGATGGACGCGAGGCGCTGGTCATCTTCCAGGGCGCGCATGCCTACATCTCACCGACGTGGTATGAGGCGCACCCAAGCGTGCCTACGTGGAACTACACAGCAGTGCATGTGTATGGCGTGCCGCGCATTGCCAACGACGAGGAGCAGATGCATCGCATGTTGCATGATCTGGTGAGTCAGCACGAGCATGGGCGTCAGCCTGAATGGAAAATAGACTTGCCGCACGACTATATGGATAAGATGGTCAAGGCGATTGTGGGCTTTGAACTTTCGATCGCGCGTGTGGAGGGCAAATTCAAGCTCAGCCAGAACCATTCAGCGGCTGATGTGGATAGCGTCATCGCGGCGCTCCTGGCCAGCGCAGAGGAAGAGGATCGGAAGACCGGCGAGCTCATGGCGAGCAACAGATCAACGCCAACCTGTTAGGGAGTGATCCGGAGCCCATCCGTGTTCGCATGCTTCGACTGCATGGCGCGCAGTAGTGTTCTCCGTGGTGAAGATCAGAATCCGGAATATCAACCACGGAATACACGGAAAGCACGGAACCAGAACAGATAGGACTGGTGGTAGTATCTACTTCCGTGTATTCAGTGTATTCCGTGGTGAAGTCTCAATAGCGAGTCGATGCTCGTATTCTGATTAACTCCCGCCAGGAGCACCCTGAGCGGAGGCGTGCCGGAGAATCGCGAGGGGACGCGAATACGTCGTGGCACGCCGCAGTCGAAGGGGGCGGTGGTAGTGGTGACTTCGTGCTTTGCTCGTCTCAGTGTCCCGACCTATCGGGTAAAAACTCGTGGTTCCACGGCGTGCGCATCCATCGACTACATGGCGCGCTACCTCGTATTAGGTTAATTGCGATGTGGCACGCGCGCCATTCCGCTCACGCTTGCGTGCTATTTGAATAGTGACATAAATCAGAAAGTGCCGGTGATCATGTCTTCTTCCGTGTATTGAGTGTTTTTTGTGGTGAAGATCAGAATCCGGAGAGTCAACCACGGAATACACGGAAAGGACGGAACCAGAACAGATAGGACTGGTGATCGTATCTTCTTCCGTGTATTCAGTGTTTTCCGTGGTTACATTCTGTCTGTATCTTCTTTGCCGTGGTTAAACTCTGAGTATTTCTATGCTTGATTCCGATACCAAACGCCGTATCGATACCGCCCGTGACATCCTCGTGGGCAAAGTGCCTGACCCCAAGTCGCAGGTCGAGCAGATCACCATCGCGTTGATCTACAAGTTCATGGACGACATGGACGCCGAGTCCGAGGAACTGGGCGGCAAGCGCAAGTTCTTCACCGGCGACTTCGCCCGCTACTATGATCAGACTTCGCCGCCAATCGCGAATTGATCACGCGCCGCAAAGCGGAAGACCATGGTTCAGGCGGTCATTGCGCGGGTGTGGGGCGACACGGAAGTATGTCGT
>Ga0118677_10004619_pt1 | contig 24901 bp, 17 predicted proteins | sample AliMusrvi5mmetaG_FD_86154 | JGI IMG/M metagenome (GOLD analysis project Ga0118677, IMG submission 86154)
TCATCCTGATCAGCGGTTTTTTTTCATGGTGGCTGGCAGGGAGACGGAAAAAGGTCGTCCCAAAATAAGAATCAGCCCTCCCGGATTAAATCAAATTTTCCTATCTTTGAACCATGAAAAACTTTCTTCTGACGTTTTTTGTGGTTTTCGCTGCCGGGTTAACCTGTAATTCGCAGAGTTTTACGCTTGCCAATGATTCCAGGGCTCTTGGCAATGGTTCGGAAGTGGTTCAGTCGGGCCCTTCAGATACCCTGCAGCTTATTACCTGGCTTCATCTCACCAACAACACCGCAAACAGCCTCCAGGTAATGATGAAGAAAGAAGAGCTGTCCATGCTGCCGGGAGCGAGTTCTTCGATCTGCTGGGCGGGATACTGCTATGGACCAGCCATGATGGTTTCAACTTATCCGCTTGCGATTCTTCCCGGGGAGACAGCGTCGGGATGTTTTTGCCATTTTGGACCAAACGGGTGCAGGGGATTATGCGTCATCCGCTGGACTTTTTTCAAGGAATCCGACCCTTCCGACTCCATAAGCATAACGGTGCATTATTCTACCTACCCGACATCAACCAGCAATAAACAAACCCCTCATTATATCCTCGCCGCTGCCGGACAGGTGCCTGCTAATAATCAAATCGCCATCAGGTATGTTATTCCGCCAGGAACATCCGGCCGCATAGAACTTCGCAGCCCTTCCGGAACACCGGTAGAATGCAGTGAATCGGTTTCCTCGGAAGGCACAGTTTTTTTCAGAATCAGTGAACTACCCTCCGGAATTTTTTACTGCACCCTTTTGGTTGAAGGGAACCCCGTTGTAACCCGGAAGGTTGCAGTTTGTCATTAATCTTTATCAGGCATGGCCTATTATTTGAAACTCTATTTTGCCACACTTGGCGTCTTTTTTGCCGTGGACATGGTGTGGCTGGGGGTAATCTCCCGCACATTCTACAAAAAACACCTGGGTTTTCTGATGGCGCCCGATATAAACTGGTATGCCGCGCTGCTGTTCTATTTCCTGTTTATTCTCGGGATCCTTGTTTTTGTTGTACTTCCCGGGATAAAAGAAAATGCGTTGCCCATGACGCTTGTAAAAGCGGCCCTTTTCGGATTGATCACCTATGCCACTTATGATCTTACCAACCTGGCCACCGTTAAAGACTGGCCATTGATCATCACCATTGTCGACCTCATCTGGGGCATGGTGTTAACCACTACGGTAAGTCTGGCCGGATTTTTCATCGGGAGATGGATGGCCTGACAACCGGGGATCATGCAATCCTGCTGATCACGCACCACCGCCAGTTCGGCACCATCGTCGCCCCCTGGGAGGTTGTAAGGGAGACGGCAGGCTGGTTTGTCCTTCAAAACCGCCTGACCTGGTCCGGGTCAGTTGATTCGAATCCTTTGCAGCAACAGGCATTCAACCAGATCATTCCGCTGGTTCAAACCCTTTCCGATGCTGAAATTCACAGGCAGTTTTCCCGGAAAGGAATTTCAATGAACGATTTTTTAAAGGTCATCCCGGAAGAGACACTTTCGATGCACATCCGTCCCTTTATCGACAGGCAGGTCGATAAAATACTGCGTATTGCGATGCAGCATGATATCATGGTATTCGAACATGAAAATTCTTCAAGGGTTTATCACAAAAATCGCCTGGTGATCAGCCAGGATCCTGCCGAACCGTGGTTTTGCTTTACGAAAACAGAAGAAGGATCAAGCTATGTGCTTGAACTTTTTCAGCAGGAGAGGAAAATCATGCTTAAATCGCCCGGCAACAAAATCATCTGCCGCAACCCATGCTGGTTCATTACGGGGAACCGGCTGCTCCATTTTCCGGCTGGTTTTGATGGAAAAAAAATCGAACCCTTTCTGAAAAAAGAGGCCATTCTTATACCGGCCCAGTCCGAGAAAAAATATTTTGAAACGTTCATCCTGAAAACGTTAAAAACCGGGCAGGTAAAAGCCCATGGGTTTGAAGTTCAATCTTTGAATCCACCGCACCAAATGGAGTTGTCGGCCGAAACCGACTGGCAGGGAAAGGCCGTCCTGGTGATGTATTTCCGTTACGGGGATAAACGCATCATGGCAGGAAAGTCGCAGAAGGTCTTTATCGACCTGAAAATGGACGACGAAGAGGTTGTGTTCTTTAAAACCGAACGGGATGGAGAATGGGAATCGGTTATGACCGCCAGGTGCCTGTCGTCCGGGCTGGTCATGTTCAATGAAAATACGCTGGTTCTTCCCGGCCCGTCGGGAACAGGCGATATCGACATGTACCGGCTTGCGGAGTGGCTGAATGCAAATTCGGATTTTTTCCCCGATCAGGGCATTGTGATCAACACCGACCGGGCGCCGTTTAATTTTTTTACCGGAAGTGTTTCCTCCGAAATCAGGATTGAGCCCGGCGACGACTGGTTCGACGTGAAAGCATCGGTTTTTTTCGGTGCCCTGGAGGTTCCGTTTGTACAGCTCCGGCAGTTTATTCTCGACGGGATCCGTGAATTTCCATTGCCAGGGGGAGAAATCGTGATCCTTCCCTGGGAGTGGTTTACCCGATACGGCGACCTGCAATACTTTTCGGTGGTTGTTGACAATCATTTAAGACTGCCCCTGCATCATGTTCAGCTGATCAGTGATCTTGACCTGCCCGAAAACAGAGGTCTTTCAGAACGAATAAGGCAATTGCAACAGGATCATTCAACACAGGTGAATGTTCCGGAAACGCTCCAGGCTGTTTTGCGTCCGTACCAGGCAGAAGGATTGCAATGGCTGCAATGGCTGCATAAAAACAGGTTTGGAGGCTGTCTGGCAGACGATATGGGTCTCGGGAAGACTATCCAGACGCTGGCCTTGCTGCTATCGTACAATGCAGCGGAGCATGCCGCCTCGCTGATAGTCATGCCTGCCTCGCTGATCCACAACTGGCGAAACGAAATCAGGAGGTTTGCACCCTCACTCAGGGTGCTGGAACATACCGGCCTCCAGCGGATGACCTCTCCCGGGTTTTTCGGTTCCGTCGATGTGATACTCACCACTTACGGAACCCTTCGCAACGACTTGGCACTCCTGATGCTTTACCGTTTTCATTACATCGTTCTCGACGAAAGCCAGGTGATAAAAAATCCAGCCGCTCTCACCAGCAGGGCTGTTTGCCAGTTGAAATCGGAACACCGCCTTGTTCTGACAGGCACCCCGATCGAAAACTCACTTACCGACCTCTGGTCGCAGTTTGAATTTCTCAATCCTGCCCTGCTGGGTCCACTGGTAAAATTCCAGAAAAGGTATGTTTTAAAAAGATCTTTGCCGGGAAACGATGAACCGCCCGGCTTGACCGAAAAAAATGACCAGGAAGCTTCCAACCAGGTTTCCGGTCGTTTAAAACAGCTTGTCGCGCCATTCATCCTGCGACGCACCAAGCGGGAGGCCGAACCCGATCTGCCGCCATTGACTATTGAGGAGTGGTATTGCGAAATGACCGATGAACAGCGTTCCCGGTATGAACAGGAAAAATCGGCAGTGAGGAATGAAGTGCTGGAGCAAATCGAATCGGGAAAATCGTCGTCAAACTCCCTGGCGGTATTAAAGGCATTGATCAGGTTGCGCCAGATGGCCAATCATCCGGGGTTGGCCGACCCGGGATACCAAGGCAGCAGCGGAAAATTTGAAGAGATTGTCAGGGTGGCGCAAACCCTGCGCGTTGAGGGCCATAAAACACTGGTATTCTCCTCTTTTGTAAAGCATTTGCAACTGGTAGCAAACCATTTCGACAGCGAAGGGATTCCCTATTCATTGCTTACGGGAGCAACAACCAAAAGGGAGGGGGTGATAAAAAAGTTCCGGGATGAACCGCTGCAGCAATTTTTCCTGATCTCGCTGAAAGCCGGAGGCACCGGTCTTAACCTTCAGGAAGCCGACTATGTGATGCTCCTTGACCCCTGGTGGAACCCGGCCGCTGAGCTGCAGGCAATCAATCGCGCCCACAGGATCGGCCAGGATAAAAAGGTGATCGCCTACAAATTCATCACATCCGGAACCATCGAAGAGAAGATGCTGCTCCTCCAGCAGCGCAAACAGCAACTCTCCGACACATTCCTTCCATCAGGGAACCCGCTGAAAGATTTGTCGCGGGAGGAGATTGCGGGGTTATTCGGGTAAAGGCAAGGTTAATCACCCGGTGAGGCATACTTCATGAGAAAGTGTTCGATTCCCGCCTCTGTAAACATTTTACCCTCTTTGACAAACCCGTTGCGCTCATAAAATGGCACCGCTTTCAGCTGGGAATGAAGGTAGACCTGTTTTCCCTGTGAGGTCGCATCCTTCAGCACTTCCTTCAGGATGATTTCGCCAAAACCGCGGTTTCGAAACTGCGGCAGCATGGCAAAACGTTCCAGCTTTATTCCCTGGCCGGTCTCGCGCCAGCGGGCGGTGGCAATGGGTTTTTCGCCCAGGAAAAGCAGGTAATGACTGGCTTCTTCCTCATGGTCGTATTCGAGTGACGCATCAACACCCTGCTCTTCGACAAACACCTTTTTCCTGATTGCGCATGCCTTTTCTGCCAGTTCTTTTTCGGCGAATGTGAACCTTATTACTTTAAACATAGCGTTCTATTTCAAAAACAGACTTTCCCATCCGGTTGATGCCAGGTTCATCCGTTCCCGGAAACCTATTTCAAACAAAAGACCGGCTGTTTCATCAAACAACATGGAAACCTCCTGGGGCTTGTGTGCATCGGAACTGATGATTACCGGGATATTCAGCGCTTTTATTTTTTTCAGCAGGGCCGGACCCGGGAAAAGCGAATCGGATCGTTTTTTGTAAACTCCGCGGGTATTCACCTCGATGAAAACGCCCAACTGCCTTACCAGATCAAGAGTTTCATCGACGAGGTCGAGATACCACTGCTCCGTTTCCGAGAAAAACCTGCCGCGGTTGTGCATTTTGATTTTATCAAGATGGCCAACGATATCCAATTTGTTGGTTGTAAGCATCTCATTGATTTGCCTGTAATAGGCAGTAACCCCTTTACGGATGTTGCCGCCAAAAAGGGCATTCAACCCATCATCGTAGGTGGCGGGATCCGGACCATCAATAAACCAAAGTTCTTCGGAAGAACCATTGCGCACAAGATGTACCGATCCGATCAGGAAATCGAGGGGGTAATTTGTCTGGAAGTGGGAAAAGGGATGTCCGATGCCGGGGATATAATCGGCTTCCATTCCCAGGAAAACCGGGAACCCGCATTGTGGCTGGTCAACATGGCTGGCTCCGGATGACAATGGATTACGAAGCGCCAGGATGGCATCACAATAATCGCTGACCTTGTTTTCCTTTAAGGCGAAGGTGTTTTCAAAAGGCAGGGGAGAGTGGTCCGAGAATCCGATGGAAGACAATCCCTGCAACCGGGCGGCTTCAATATACTTCGGCGGAGCATCGGAACCGTCGCTGAAATGGGTGTGGGTGTGGAGGTTTTGGAACAATTGCGCAAGAATTAAGCCCTGGGGCAAAATTACAGATATCCCCGTTAAGATAAACATGGAATGTGCGAAAACAAAAATGGCGGAATGATGAGAATCATTCCGCCATTTCAAAGGCCTGCTATTTTATTGTCAGTGTGTAAAGATATACTGGGTGTTTCTGTATCCCGATTTTGGCTGGTACCAGTCATAATAGGATGCTCCGCCCGATTCGCCCCATTGGATGAACTTGAGATAAGATTTTGCAACTTCGGTTTTTTCAATCGGGTAGTCGAAAGGACCTGCCACATCAATGGCCCAGGAGAGGTTATCCTTGGTTACGTAGTAGCGTCCGGATGCCGGGTTGCTGTCGTCCTGTGAACGTCCGAAATAGGACATGTCTGCAAGATCGGTAGGGGGATGATTGGCGAGATGGATTTCATGGCCGCGAACCTTGTTCACAATGAGGAAGGGGTTGTATGGCGGTGTACCGATGGCGGAAAGCGCCATGGGGGTCTTGAGTTTAATTACAATATTTAGAGTGAAAGGCTGCACATACGTTGCACCCTGGGTCGTATTCACACCCACCGAAGGCAATCCGGGAAAGGGCATCAGCTGGAATCCGTTGTCGAAAGCAATAATGGTGGCTTTCGATTGCCCGGACTCTGTTCCGTTGGGATTCAGTGTAATGATATTCTCCTGGAGGTTGGTCCCGGTAATACTTGCAATTAACGACGGGTCGATGGGCAGCTGTATCCCAAAACCATTCTGATAACTTGCACCCATGGCCTTTAAAATCAGTTTAGCCCTGATCTCCACAACTTTATTCTGCCCGTTGGTGACCTGGTTAAAATTGTAATCGACCACCATGTCGTTGAAATCGTAATCACCCTGGGCTGGCCAAAGATCTTCGAAAGCAAGGGTGCCAACCGATGTTTCAGAAGGAAAGTAATTGTTAAATGCACGGGTGGGATCGGTGGGATAATCATCAAAAGTGTCTGAAATCCCATCCTTGTCGGTATCCGTCTGGGTATAATTCGGGAGGGGAATGTTGGCAGTAACGATTGACTGGATCGGGTTGGCAGAAACATAAAAGATCGCATCATTGAAATCATTGTCGGTGGTGCCATCACGCCTTTGATCTTCAAAACTGAGCAGGAATTTGCCACGGCCGATGTCGTTCAATAACAGGGAATGTTGTTTTTTTGATGCTGCTGCTTCAGGATTCAGCTGGTCATCTGAATAGAGTATCCAGTTTCCGTTGGTGATCGTCCCATTTCTGAAACCATCGGCAATAAGCACCCAGCCGATTTCCGTACCCGGGGGGAAAGCGCCGAGGTAAACCCTGTTCCCTGACGAAAGCCCGCCACCGCTTCCGCTGAAGGAGACATTCGGAAAAACGATGTGAACGGTATCAACGTCAGCTGTGGTAACGGGAGGATTGTTGGTGTTGTATTTATAGTAACCAAGCACATTCCGGTATCCGGCACCTTCGTGCACAAATGTTACCCATACATCACAGGCAGCATCGAGAACAAGGTTGCGTTCCAGTCCTGGCTGAAAATATTGGGGGTGGCTTGTAGGAGCTGCAATATATTCCGGTAAAGTCGCATTGATATCGCTCAGCATCGATGCATCAATCGGGTCGTTGGTCGGGGTGAGGTAAGTGGGTACGCCATCGCTGTTGTAGGTTCCCATTGGTTTGAAAAGGGAGTTTGTCGACTTGTAAGTTCCAATTTCGCCGTCTTTCAATGCCGGTGCTTGTTTTCCACCTAATTTGCAGACCAGGCTTCCGGAGTTAACTTTAACCTTCTGAAAATTGACAAATCCAATGGCAGTTGTACCTACGACCAGTGAATCATAGACCAGCGGGAAATTGTGGTCGGTGCTGAAAATTCCGCTGGCATCTGTTACACCGCTGAGTACGATTTGGCCGTTGTTTTCGGGATAATCAGTGTAGATATTTACCCTGATGTTGGGTACTGCATTATCTGTATTGTCAAGGGTGGATATTTTTACGCCGACTGTCCCTGTGGTTTCGAAGGTAAATCCTGCAGGAACCTTCATGGTTTTCACGGAAGTGGCAACAGATGTGTCGGTAGAGGAATCTCCCGATTTTTTACACGACTGGAAGACCATCAGCAGCATGAGGAACATGCCTGCCATAAATAATTTTGTAATATGGGGTGCTTTCATGATTTTTGATTTATTAAACATTAAAGATACTTGTATTTTGACAGATTATTTACCAGAACCGTGCCAAAAATCAAACTATTTTAATAAACATTGATTGTCAGAGGATTACAAATTACGCGCAGACAAGGAAATTCCCAAAACGAGAAGTAACACTTATGTTTGGGATTCAGCATCTGATTTGAGAACATCATAATTATCTTTGCAGCCTTTCCATTTGTTCCTACAAAGATCAGGCAACTATGTTGCCAATTAAAAAATTTGCAGGAACAAATGATTAAGAAAATGCAAGGATTGTGTAAGGGAGTGTTCCACGTTCCCCTTACCTTACGAACTGTGAAAACTTCAACTTTCACATTACCGATGAGTTTTTCACCTTTTTGTAACAGGATGAAGTTTTCGTTGGTCGGATTGGGAAAGATGCTGAATGAAGCAAGATCAGGACCGGTATGGGTGTATTTTTACCCATACCTGATGCTGTGGCCGGCATTAAAGGAGCAACGCAATAGGTTCCCGGTGAAATATAGCCGTGCATGTAGCTTCCGCTCTGAATCCGGGTTCCTGGAAGGAAGGAAATATTCTGCCAGGCGATAAAAGTTGCGCCTGATCCGCTTTGAAACCACATCCATGCGCGCATCCCAGTGGGCCATGAGTGTCACGGGGTCGCTATAGTTGTATATAAAACTCGTTGGCACCTGCATCATGAATTTCTCAGATTCAAAATCTGCCCAGGGAGCCGGATTAAGCCGCTGAACATTTTGCCATTGGCTTAAGGTGGTAGTGGAAAAACTTTTTGCCGAAAAGAACAGAGCCGGAACTACGTTGGTTAATTCTACCTGTTGCAAACCCGCAGAAGCCTGGCAGGGAGTAATGATATAAATTCCTCATGCGCAGCACATTCCATCACCATATGAATCGTAAATGGTAAAATGCAGGCTTTTACCGGTGAGAGAGCAAAGTGTATAACCATTGGTAGTGCCACTCGCAATAATACTATTTGATGCATCTTTTATATCCCAACTTGTTTCAGCCGGGTAATTATCAGGAATAATATTGACAATGATTTGTGAGTAGCCTGTTGAACACTGGGCCTGTGACTTATGTGTTGCACTAATTATGATCAAAGAACAAACAAGTAAAATTGAAGCAACTATTTTCATAATAGCATGCACTAAACGAAGCGGGACCTGGTCTCCGGAACGAAAAAAGAGGCTGCCCCGTGAATTTTGAGACAGCCTCTTTTGTTGTGTGACGGGATGTTAGTATATATTAGTGGTTTTCCGGTAGCCGGGTTTATCCATATACCAATCGGGATACATTGAGCCCGACGACTGTGCCCATTCGGCAAAGTGCATGTAGGTCTGAACAATATCCGTCTTCTCCACCGGATATGCAAAATCAACCGGGAGCTCCAATCCCCATGGCAATCCGGTTGCGGAGCGGTAATAATACCCGGTGGCAGGATTTGAGGCATCATTCAATGAACCAAAGTATACCGGGTTTGCCAGTTGCGTTGGAGGATGGTCTTTCATGTGGATTTCCTTCCCGCGGTCCTGGTTGACAAAGATAAACGGGTTATACGGCGGTGTCCCAATGCTGGTCTGCGGCGTTGAGAGATGCATCGTTACTGTTTGAACAGTGGTTTGCACGGTGTATCCTCCATGAACCGTATTGATGATCGAGCGGCTAAGTAATGTGTTAACTGCATCTACCGGGATTATGACCGTGTTGGTGGTGTGGCCCGCCTCGTAACCTTTCGGATCGATATTCACGACCGAACCAACCTTGATACAGCCCGTCACGCTTGCAACATTATCCGGTGAAGTACTGAAGGCAACACCAAAACCATTGTTGAAGGAGGCCCCCGATGATTTTACTTTGAATTTTGCGATCAGGTCAACCACTTTATTCTGAGCATTGGTGACGATTTTATAATTGAAATTCATCACAAGGTCATTGCAGTCATAATCGCCATAAGCGGGCCAGAGATCTTCGAAGGCATAAGAGGCAAAGTCAAGTTCGTTGGGATAATAGGAGTTGAAAGCACGTGTTGCATCGGTAGGATAGGCATCAAGCGCATCAGCGACGCCATCCCCGTCGCTGTCGGTGATGACCTGTGCAACAACTCTCAGCGCCAGGGTCCTGGTATCCGTGCCTGAACTGTTAGTAGCGGTGAGTATTATTCCACCTGAGCCGGTCTGGCTGGGAATTCCGCTGATAACGTTATATTGGGGATCGAATATTAATCCGGCCGGCAAATTGGTGGCGGTACAGACAATCGGATGTGTTCCCGTTGCAGTCAGCTGGTAACTGAATGGCTGGTTAAGGGTAATTGATACCGATAGCGGGCTGGTGATTTTTGGGGCCTCAACCGGCTCCCTGACCGTGATCACCAGGATTTTGGAATCATTGCCATACTCGTTGGAGGCAGTGAGCGTAACATTGGTTAAGCCCGGCAATGAAGGGGTACCGTTTATTGAATGGGTTTCTTCACTGAAATTTAAACCGGCCGGGAGGTTTGTAGCGTCAAAGCTGATGGTGGATGATCCGGTTGCTGCAACCGTATAGGTTATAAACTGCTGGCCGGTTGTTCCGGTAGCTGCAAGCACACTTGTGATCGTGGGCGGGATCCCAACCGTAAGAACAAGTGTTTTGCTTACAGTGCCGTAATTGTTGGTTGCCGAGACAGGAATATTGTAGGTGCCAGCCATGGAAGGAGCTCCGTTGATCGCATGTGTAGCCGGGTTAAATGTCAATCCAGCGGGTAAATTGGTTGCATTGCAGGTTATGGTTCCTGTTCCTGTAGCCTGGATTTCATAAAGAAATGACTGGTTGACAGGGGTATGAACCGCAAGATTCCCCGTGATTACCGGAGGTGAACCCGGTGACAGAATGGAGAAAATAAGTGTTTTTGTGCTCGTACCCATGAGGTTGTCTGCTGTCAGCGTTACGTTTTTGACCTGAGCCGTTGCAGGTGTTCCACTGATGGTATGTGTGGCGGCATTGTAGGTGAGCCCGGTTGGTAAACCGGCTGCATTGAATGTGATCGGGCCGGTTCCGGTCGCGGTAATCACATATGGCGTGATGGCGGTACCGACAATCCCTGCCGCTGCGAGCGTGCTGGTGATCACAGGAACCACCGGTGCGCTGCAATCCTGTGAAAGGATGGCATATCCCGGGTTATGCCAGGTAATGTGTGAACCGAATGAGCCATTTTTAGGGCTGATTGAAGTTGCCCAGAAATCAATATAGCCTGATAATCCGGATTCGGCAATGCTGCTTGAGGATGTTCCCAGTGCGTGAATTTGTGATCCCTGTGAGGCCGGACCGGTAACATTACCCTGGATGCTGAATGTGCCGGTTTCGATGAGGCTTTGCAATCCCAGTGAAACCGTTGCATCACCTGAAAAGGTGGTTTTGCCGGTCACTTTTATGAATGCATTCTGGTTGTTGACCAGGCCGGGGCTGGATTCAGAGCCGGAGGTCACTTTAAATGCATCATTTGAATTGCTGTTGATGAACAACTGGCAGTAATTGACTACCCTGCCATCTTCGGTAACGAGTGCATTTTCAACCACGGTCATGTGAAATTCATTGATCAGGGTACCTCGTACTTCGAGTCCGTTCGACAAGGTAACCACACCCCAGTTGTGCATGGTTGCGCCGTCTTTAATTTGTAAATATTTCCCGGTTCCGGCCTGGGCAAAATTTACCGTGCCGTAATTTTCCATTGTACCGTTTAATTCTGTCACGGGAAGTGTAACAGTTCCCGAAGGGGAGATGATGAGGGTTCCCGAGCCGGAAAGCGAGGTAATGTTGGCACTGCCGCACACCCTTACAGTTCCTCCCTCATTGATCGTTAACTTAAGCGTACTTACGCTGATCCCGGGCTGAACCACGTATATCTGTCCTGAATGAATGGTGTAAGTGCCGTTGACGGAGATGGGGGTTCCGGTATTGCAATCATTGGATGCAGTTCCTTCGGTCGATTTGACCCCCGGCTGGCCAAATGTGTAAATCAGCGTGTTTCCGTTCAGGGGCACAGAGACATACTCATTCAGACCGGTAAGGGAACTTCTGCCAATCCAGAGTTCCTTTAAACGGGAGGGAACCCGCACGTTCGTCTTAAATTGTGCGTTGGCATCAGCAGCACCTGTAGCGATCAGTTTTCCGTCAACAGCTGGATCTCCCTGGTAAATCTGGATGACCGAAAGCAGCTGGGTACCGGAATTCGGAACTCCGATGGTGACTTCGAGATTGATGAAATTATCAAACTGAAAAGAAGGATTGATTTTCAAGTCAGTGAATTTTGCCGGCAGATCGACCGTGGATTCACCGGTTTTGCGGCAGCCATATTGAAATAAAAGGATGGAACAAAATCCTAAAACTGTTGCAAGTGTTTTTATATTTTTTAACATAGTTGTTTTTCTCATAATTAATTTGTGTTATTTTTTCTGCACCATATGAAAAATCGTGCCAAAATTAAATATGTTTTTTAATACACTGATTAATAAAGCATTAATATTTTTATTAATTAAGAATTATCTCAATATGGGAACGTGATATTGTTTTAGGAATAATATCCAGTGCGGAGATTTAGCCGTCGTAGCCGCAGGTTAATGGATGCCGGCCGCCCGGAATAAAAAAGTATCAGGTGGAGACAATCTTATAAACCTTGTCTGCTTTGCGGAGGAAGGTGTCGACGGAGATGCTGCATCTTTCGCCTTTAACTGTTTTTTCGACAGCCTTAAGATCAACATGGATTTCAGGAAGGGTCAGTTCGATGGAGCCGGTGGTCGGTCCCTGGATGTAAACGCGGTCGCCGGGTATTAGCTGGCCCGATTCCATTTTGATTTCAGCAACCTTGAGTTTTGTAAAATAGTTGGTGATTTTTCCGGCATACACCTTTGTTTGGGTTGCCACCGACCCATGCTGTTCAGCCCATTCCCCCATTTTCCTGCCGAGGTAATACCCGTCCCAGAATCCGCGGTTATATACCGTTTTCAACTGCTCAGTCCACCGATCGGCCTTTTCCTGTGTAAAGGTGCCTGCCGTGACCGCATCGGCCGCCTGACGGTAACAGGAAACGACAGTTTTAACATATTCGGGACTGCGCCCGCGCCCTTCGATCTTCAGAACGGAAACGCCGGCTTTGACAATTTTATCGAGGAACCCGATGGTGCAAAGGTCTTTTGGCGACATGATATACTCATTGTCAACCTCCAGTTCGATCCCTGTATCGGTATCGGTAACATGGTATGGTCTCCGGCAAATCTGGTAACAACCGCCCCGGTTGGCAGATACATTATAGTGATCAAGACTCAGGTAACATTTTCCGGAAACTGCCATGCACAGGGCTCCGTGGGCAAAAATCTCGATCCTGACCGGGTTTCCGGCAGGCCCGGTAATTTTCCGGCGTTTGATTGCCCGGGTTATGGCAGCTACCTGTTCAAGGGAAAGTTCCCTCGCCATGACCATCACATCGGCCACCTGCGACCAGTATTTCACCGCTTCAAGGTTGGTGATGTTGGTCTGGGTCGACATATGAACCGCCATTTCGATCGATCTCGCATATTGAATTACGGCGTGGTCTGAAGCAATGATCGCTGTGACCCCGTTTTTTTTTGCCGAATCAACCATCCGCTTCATCTCCTTCACCTCCCGGTCAAAGATCACCGAGTTCAATGTGAGGTATGTCCTGATGTTATTCTTTCGGCAGATACGGGTGATCTTTACCATGTCACGCAGGGTAAAATTAACCGATGACCTGGCACGCATGTTCAGTGTCCCGACACCGAAATAAACGGAATCGGCACCTGCTTCAATGGCAGCCGACAAAGATTCCCAGGAACCTGCAGGAGCAGTAATTTCAATTGTCTGCAAACGAAGTTTTTTGCAAAGGTATGAATTGTAAGGAAAACGGGCGGGGCGGTGTTTTCATGCCTCAAGCCAGTTTTTGATCATCCGGCTGCCAAAAGGGGTCATGATTGATTCGGGATGAAACTGCACCCCGCAGAAGGGAAGTGTTTTATGAGCGAGTGCCATGATGGTGCCATCATGTGATTCAGCCAGGGTTTCAAGGCATGCCGGCAGTGAGGCCGGGTCAACGGCCCAGGAGTGGTAAAGCCCGACTTCGCATTCATCCGGAATTCCCTTGAAAAGAGGATTGTCCGGGTAGAGAATTTTTAATTTCCTTGGCTGACCGTGAACCACCATCGGAAGGTTAAAGAGCGATGCTCCGAAATGGACTGCCATTGCCTGCATCCCGAGGCAGACACCAAACACGGGGATGTTTTTACCCTGTTCATTCCAAAGGCGCTGAACAGCACTCAAAACATCAAACATGGCAGGTTGTTCATGGGGCAATCCCGGTCCGGGGGAGAAGAGAATCCGGTCATATTGTTCCAGTGTACTGATTATGAGTTGTTCCGGGGTGAAGATATTAAGGTTAACTTTGCCTGTCGTGCGCAATAATTCGATCAGGTTCCAGGTGAAGGAGTCATGGTTGTTTAACAATAGAAGGCGCATGGGAGTTATTTACGATTTACGATTTACGATTTACGATTTACGATTTACGATTGAGAGCAATGCAAAGATATCCCAATTTGTTTATTTTTTCTGCCGGTCTGCCGGTCTATCGGAGAGTCCGTAAAAAAAGAAGTCCTTAACACCTGATCCATGTTTATCAGCCGTGCAGAAATCATCGATAAAATGAATTATTTATCCGGGCGAAAGGAGCCTTTTATATTTGCCATCGATTATCCCGGTGAAAAAGGCTTTGTAATGTCACCGAAAGATGCTGATAATATTGGAATAAGACATAATTTCTGCACGCCGGAAAAGCATGAAAAAAAAAGGAGTGAAACACCTTTGAAATTCGATCTTTTTCCGGTTTGGATTGAAGCATATCAAACAGCATTTGAAAAGGTGAAATATCACCTTCAGAGAGGCGATAGCTATTTGCTCAACCTGACGTTCCCAACCGGGGTGCGCTCAAATTATTCCCTCTCCGGAATTTTTGATATAAGCCACGCCCGGTTTAAACTTTTTGTCCCTGGCCATTTTGTCGTGTTTTCACCCGAACCTTTTGTGCACATCAGGGATTCCCGCATATCCTGTTGCCCGATGAAAGGGACCATTGACGCAGCCATTCCCGGTGCAGGCCTGAAATTGCTTGCGGATGACAAGGAGTCCTTCGAACACAACACCATCGTCGATCTTATCAGAAATGACCTGGCGATGGTGTCGACAAATGTTGCCGTTACCCGGTCCAGGTACCTGGAACGGATACATACCAACCGCGGGGATTTGCTCCAGATGAGTTCCGAAATCAGCGGCGACCTCCCTGTTAATTACACGGAACATATTGGAGATATCCTGTTTGCCCTGCTGCCTGCTGGGTCGGTGACAGGTGCGCCAAAGGAAAAGACGGTGGAAATCATCCGGTCAGCGGAATCGTACGAAAGAGGTTTTTATACCGGAATATTTGGTTTTTTTGACGGTCACGAGCTTACATCGGCCGTTTCCATTCGTTTTATTGAACAGACCTTCGACGGACTTGTGTTTAAGAGCGGGGGAGGCATCACTGCGCTGAGTGAAATGGAAAGTGAATATCATGAAATGATTCAAAAGATCTATGTGCCGGTTATTTGAAACGATCCGGGTGGTAAATGGGGTGCCTCAGCACCTGGCCTGGCATGAGAGACGCATGAACCAGGCAGGGAAGGAGTTATGGAACGACGGAAAACCCTTTCTCCTAAGTCAGGAAATCACTGTTCCCCCTGAATTTTCGACGGGATTGGTTCAATGCAACATTTTTTACGGACCCGGTGAGCAGAAGATCAGTTTTAAATATTACAGGAGACGTGTTATCCGGTCGTTGAAAATGGTGGAGTGCAATTCCATTGACTATCACCTGAAATACAGCGACCGGTCGTTGCTGGAATCGCTTTTTATGCTCCGAGGAGGGTCGGATGATGTTATCATTGTTAAAAACGGGCTGATAACGGATACACTGATCTCTAATCTTATTTTCCTCGAGGGAAAAGATTGGTACACTCCGGCAAATCCGCTTTTAAGGGGCACTTGCCGGAACAGGCTTTTGTCCGAAGGGCGGCTGACAGAAAGGGAGATCCGCCCCGGTGATATCGGCCATTTCACCGGATGTAAGCTGATCAACGCGATGCGTGATCCGGAGGAAGATGCGTTGATTCCTGCAACGGAAATAACCTGAAATCAACTATTTTTGTTAAAAAATCCAGTCTATGAAATTCATGGTCATCGTATATTCTGTAATTTTTGCCTGCATTTCTGGAGTTTCAGGTTGTAAAAGTGAAAACAAGGAGTTGAAAAATGACGCCACGGAAATAGCCAATGTCATGTGCAAAAGCCTGGAAGCGATGAAAAATCTGAAATCTGCCGACCCGGCGGATTCCATCCGGATAAGGAAGTTACAGGCGGAGTATAAAAAAGTGGAGAACGAACTGACGATCCTTTACGGGAAATTCAGGAAAAAATATGAAGCAAAGTCGGCGACCAGGGAATTTACCGGTCAGTTTCGCAGGTACCTGAATGAATCGATGCTCGAATGTAAAAGTCTTTCAAAAGAAGACCGTGACAACTTTGAGAAGGGAATGAAGTAGTTATTACCTTACCAGTTTGATTTGCAGTTCTTTCAGTTGTTCTTCCTTGATGGCCGAAGGGGAATCTATCATCACATCGCGGCCGGAATTGTTCTTCGGGAAGGCGATGTAATCGCGAATGGAATCCCCGCCGCCAAAGATCGTTGACCACCGGTCAAAACCAAATGCGATGCCGCCATGGGGTGGTGCGCCATATTCAAATGCATTCATCAGGAATCCAAACTGGTCGGCTGCATCCTCATCAGAAAAGCCCAGCACGGAGAACATTTTTTTCTGCAGATCCTTGTTATGGATACGGATGGAGCCGCCGCCGATTTCCGTCCCATTGATGACCAGGTCGTATGCATTGGCGCGAACGGCAGCTGCATCGGTATCAAGCAATGGAACATCTTCAGGCTTGGGGGCTGTAAAGGGATGGTGTTTCGCATAGAAACGACGGGTTTCTTCGTCCCATTCGAGAAGCGGGAAATCAACCACCCATAAGGGTTTGAAATCACCACCCCGTAAAAGGTCCATGCGTTTCGCCATTTCCAGTCGCAGGGTTCCGAGGGCCGATCTTGTTTTTTCTTCTTTACCTGCAAGGATCAGGATCAGGTCGCCGGGGGCGGCATTGAATTTAGCCACGATGGCCAGCAAATCATCCGGGGTGTAAAATTTATCTACAGATGATTTTGCAACCCCGTCGGGGCCACATCTGACATAAACCAGCCCGGAGGCGCCAACCTGCGGTTTTTTCACGAAATCAGTGAGCTCATCCAGCTGTTTGCGCGAATAATCGCCACAACCCGTGGCATTTATTCCCACGACCAATTCTGCATCATCGAACACTTTGAAATTTTTTCCTTTCACCAGTTCAGTCAATTCGGTGAAAGTCATTCCGAAACGGATGTCAGGTTTGTCGGAGCCATAAAGTCTCATGGCTTCATCGTAGGATATCCTGGGAAACTCGCCCATATCGATGTTCAGAACCGATTTGAAAAGGTGTTTTGCAAGGCCTTCGAAGGTATTGAGGATATCCTCCTGGGTCACAAAAGCCATCTCGCAGTCGATCTGGGTGAATTCGGGCTGCCGGTCGGCACGCAGGTCTTCGTCGCGGAAGCACCGGACGATCTGGAAATAGCGGTCAAAACCTGCCACCATCAGCAGCTGCTTAAAGGTTTGGGGTGATTGCGGCAGGGCGTAAAACTGTCCGGGGTTCATGCGCGAGGGAACCACAAAGTCTCTTGCACCTTCGGGGGTCGATTTGATCATGTATGGTGTTTCAATCTCCAGAAATTGCTGGTTATTCAGGTAATTCCGGGTTTCGATGCCCATCCTGTGGCGCAACTCCAGGTTTTTCCGGTTCACGCTGCGCCGCAAATCGAGGTAACGGTATTTCATGCGCAACTCTTCACCGCCATCTGTGTTGTCTTCGATGGTGAACGGGGGGGTCTTTGATACATTCAGCACGGTTAGGCTGTCGACCAGTATCTCTATGTCGCCGGTTGGCAGTTTCATGTTCTTGTTGCTTCGCTCTGCCACCTTTCCTTTGGCGGAGATTACAAACTCGCGCCCAAGTTTGCGGGCTTCCATGCACAGCGCGCTGTTTACTTCAAGATTGAAGACAAGCTGGGTTATTCCATAGCGGTCGCGCAGGTCGAGAAAGGTGAGCCCGCCCATGTCGCGAGAGCGCTGGAGCCAGCCGGAAAGCGTCACTTCAAGGCCCACATGAGCCATGGTCAGTTCGCCGCAGGTGTGTGTTCGGAGCATAATAACAGAATTAATTACAAGTGTGCAAAGGTAGAAAGAAAGTCCTATTTTATTTACGATTTACGATTTACGATTTACGATTTGCAAATGAAGTGGGGGGGGGGGTGCTTTAATTGCGGAAGTTTTCGGGATTGATTTCTGCCAGGGGACGGATAAAGTGGGATTTTTTGCAAATAGGGGCATGGTAATCAAGCTCTTTTTGATTTTCTGCAACGGACCATTCAGATTAGCATGGAAGTCGGATTTTCTGCAACACTGGAATGAGTTCTTGTGGAAAGCAGTTTTGAAACGCTTTTTCCCTGTTATAATTTTGAATTGCTTAAAAAACCTCCGGATGGACAATGGAGATCAATTTCAACATCAACCTAAAACAGAAAGACCATGAAAACAAGATTAGTTGCCTTCTCATTACTGGCCATGATCCTGCTGGCAGGAACGGCTCAAACTTCGGGACAGGGATTTTCAATCGGGGCAAAAGCCGGGGTGGGTTTTTCCTACCTTTCCAATTTCAAAGATTATGAAGATATGCTCAAACGGTCACCCAACATCATGGCTGATGGCGGTTTGACCGGTAATGCAGCCTTCACCAGCCTGGTTTCCCTTCAATTTGAACTGTTGTATGAGCAAAAGGGGGAAAAGCTGCAGACGACGTACCAGGGAATAACCACCAAAGTATCGTTGTTAATAAATTACATCACATTGCCCATCCTCGTGGAATTTGGCCACTCATTCGGGAATGTTAAAATCTTTGGCGGAATCGGACCATACATCGGATATGCGATTAATGGTAAAGTCGTTGCTCCCGGTTCAAATGATAAAATCGAGTTTGGAAAGGATAACTACAGGAGGTTTGATGCCGGAGGGTCAGCCGACCTGGGAGCCGGAATCAAAGCCGGGCCGGGTCATATTTTTCTTGACCTGAGATATAATTACGGATTGATGGATATCCAGCAGATGACAAACAAACCCGATGGTTATAAGTCGCTGTGCAACAGGAATTTTGTTGTTTCACTCGGATACCTGCTTCCGCTTGGAAAAAAGTAGGAGTCAAATCATAAATGCGCACCAGGATGATACCGTTTGATAAGATTCTGGAAAACCCGATCCACCTTGGCGAAGAGAGCCCGGAAACCATTGGCCGGATGCTGTTTAATAATCTGCCGGGCAGGAGTGAAGATGACCTGATCATCCTGAGCCATGTTGAGACGAAATATACAGAAGTGAGTTTGCGCAGGCTCAGGTTCATTGTCTCAGAACTCGTGGAGGATTTTTCCCGTCACGGAATCCTTTGCGGAGAAACCGTTGCATTGCTGAACTTTCCCGGGTGCAATGAGATGTATACCGCACTGTTTTTCCTGGCCCTGGCTACAAAAGGATGCAGGGTTTTCCTGCCCATGTTCTCAGAAACAACCGAATTCGGCCATTGGCTGGAAGTTGCCAGCGTTAAACATGTCATACTGCCGGTGGGAGAGGTGATGAGCCTTGAGGGACACGACAAAGAAAAGGATTGTGTAAATGTCATCAGCAGGATTGCTGAATCGCGGATGATTCCCTTGCTGGATACCTGTTCTGATTTCAATGCCATTGAAAATGTTGGCAGGGACCCGATCCCTGACCGGATGGTAACATCAGAAGTCCTGGCATCCCTGCAGCAGGTTTTGCCTTCAGATGAGGCCCTGGTCATCACGACTTCGGGAACAACAGGCCGGTCGAAACTGGTGGTTTATACCCATGAAGCGTACTGGCTGAATTGCAAGGCCTGGCAGCAGGCAGGATTTTATCATGAGGAGTTGCTTGGCGGGACCGGGTTCACGCCAATGTTTACCCATACCATGGGAGTCAGGGCTTTTCTAAATGCTTTGTGGACCGGCTCGCCGGTGTGCCTGATCATAACCGAATGGTTTACCCGTAAACCGGAAACGGTGCGCTACCTGCTGCTGAAAATGAAACCGGCTCATATTACCGGCGGACCTGCTGTTTACAATGCCTTCCTGGAACTTTACCGCATATACCCGGAACTTAAATCCGCCCTCGCACCCCATTTAAAAACACTGGTTTCGAGCGGTGCCGGATTCAATCCTGCCACAGCGCGGGAGGTATTCGATGCAATCGGACTGCGGCTTCACAACGCTTTGGGTACTACGGAAACCCAGCAGGTGTTTTCAACATTGCCCGACAAACAAAGTGACCCCGGCGAAGGGCTGGTTCCCCTTGGAAATCCTCTGCCCGGGGTAACCGCTGGACTTGTCGCCTCCGATGCAGGGAAAGATTGTTACCAACTGTTTTTACGCGCTGTTTTTGGCCACAAATACTGCATCGGGGAGGAGATAAACCAGGAGTATTTTGATACGGGAGATATTGTCAAACTGACCGGGGACAACAGGCTTTTTTACGTCGGGCGTGCCGGGAGGGATTATTTCAAGGACAATTTCGGGGTGAAAATCCCGGTCGGGGCGCTGAAAGAGTATTATCGCGGATTGTTTCAACAGGTGCTTCATGCCGAATTTTTCCCGATGTCGAATTTCCCCGGGTTGTCTGCACTTCTTTTTGTGGCGGAGACAGGAGTGCCGGAAGGGATTGTCACCAATGCAACGGTGTTGAAAAAACATGCCGGCACCATCGAAGGAATGAACGACCGGTTGAAAGAGCAGATCGAGCCATTCGAATTTGACCACAGGCATATCTGCAGGATCGCAATCGTTAACGAGCCCCCGCCGCTTACACCAAAAGGCACGGTTTCCCTGAAGGAGATCCATACTCTTTACGGAACCTTGATAGAGAGACTCCAGGATTGCAGAAAGGATTCGGCCGGGATAGAGATTACAGAAAGTCATTACCAGTCGACAGACAAATATTCAAGGTATATCAGTCCCCAGATAGGCATGATGCTTTCTGCTTTAAAAATGAACCTTGTTTTCCACAAAGGGGAAAAAGATTCGTTATTCACCTATATCCATGGAAAAGAGACCCAAATCCTGGATCTTGCAGGAGGATATGGAACAAATCTGGTGGGCCATTCAAACTCACGCATCAGGGAGGCCATCACCGGTTTTTTGACGTCGGGAAGAGTTGCGATTAACAACCAGTTAAGCATTCCCTGTTACACGGGGTTGCTCGCTGAAAAACTGAGCCTGGCGGTCGGAGAGAAAACGGGAAAAAGTTTCAGGGTGCTGTTTGGCAACAGTGGTTCAGAAGCCGTGGAGATCGCCCTGCACCATGCCCTGTTTGAATGGAAAAAAAGGCTTGCCAGGCTGCGCGATTTTCAACTGCAGATGTTTGGAAGCCTCACTTACCTTGATGTTGCCGGGATATGGAGTAAAAATGAGGAGATTATCCGTCAGGCCGGGGTCCGGACGATTGCCATTGCCGGCGCATTTCACGGGCATACGACCGGCGCCCGGAGCGCATTGGGAAATCTGAGGAAACGATCCTGCTTTTCCAACCTGGCTAAGGTTGAAGCCTGGTTTGTGGATGACCGGAGCGAGGACTGGCAACAGCGGATCGGGGAAATCCTTGACAGTTCCTTTATTCACCTGGAGAAGGTGGTACAAACCAACGGGCATGCAGTGGTTGAACGTGTTAAGGTCTGCACTGTCATTGCTGCCATGGCCGAACCGGTTATCGGCGAAGGAGGTGTGAGGAGTGTAAACCCGGAGGTTCTTGAATACCTTGCCGGTTTCGAATTCCCGATGATCTCTGATGAGATTCAATGCGGACTGGGACGTACCGGCCGGTTTCCTGCTTTTTCCAATGCAGATTATTATCTTTTCGGCAAAGCGCTTGGAGGAGGCGTTGAAAAAATTTCAGCCGTGCTGATAGAGAGCCGGCGGTTTCGGTTCGATTTCAGCGAAAATTATGTCAGCACCTTCGGAAACGGCGAGATGGCCGCCCTTGCTGCACTGACAACGCTGGAGGTCATCGAAGCGGAGAAATTACCCGAAAAGGCGTTGCTTGCCGGAAATTACCTTGTCCGGGAAATTTCAAAAATCAGGGAGAAATATTCCCGGGTGATACTTGATGTCAGGGGGGAAGGGGTCATGCTGGGGGTCTCTTTCAACCCTTCCTGCGGGTCGGAAAACGTGATGCTGAGGGCGCTCTTCAACACCGAAAAAGCCGGATATTTCTTTGCTGCCTGGTTTTTTCACAAACACAGGATCAGGGTATTTCCCACGCTTTCAGCACCGGAGACTCTCCGGGTCGAGCCATCCGCCTTTCTCACCGAAAAAGAGGCAGACCGGTTTTGCCTGGCGCTTGAAGAGTTGTGCCAGATCCTCGTTGAAAAACGGTTGTATGACCTTTTTTCATTCCTGATGGATGAAAGGCTTGCTTGTTCGGCTCACAGTCAATCCTTTAGAAAAATTTCATCTTTGAAAATTCTATGGCTGGACTCATGAGAGGTTTTTTCCAGAAAATGCTTTCCGACTGCTTGCCCCTTGGAGAGTGTTTCTTCAAAAAAATAAAAGCTATGCTTTTGCTCAAAAAACATAAATCCCTCTATCTTTGACGATTCATTCCAAAAAACAATAATCCGAAGTCATGAACAGATTCTTCCTTTTCTTGGCAGTGCCGATCATCATGATGGCTGCTGCCTGCCACAAACCAACTTCCACAAGCATGGAAACCAAAAACACATTTATCACACAACCCACTCTTGACAAAGTGGTTGCCAAACTGACCGACTCGTGCGGGGCTGCATCGAAAACTCGCATCGAACGGGGTGTAAAGCAAGTGGCTTCGCTATGGGTGAGCCAAGATGGCACTCAGGATGAGTTTTCTGCTTTCTGCATCAAACACTTTGTTGCCGATACCGCAAAACTCGGGGTGCTTTTCGATAAGCTTCAGACAAGTTCCGAAGTATTGACCGGAAATTTCAACAAGATAAGCATGGACCTTCGCATGCCAGTTGATTTGAGTGGGGCCGATTTGACTCCGATTGACGAAATGTTTGCATCCTACTCGCCTTCGTCCCATTTGACGGATGACCTGTTTGCAAACAAAATTGCTTTTGTCACCATACTGAACTTCCCTTTCTATTCATTGGCAGAAAAGTCGGAAATGGGCAAAACATGGTCGCGCCGCCAATGGGCTTATGCACGCCTTGGCGATGCGTACACATCCCGCGTACCTGCTGCCTTGAACCAGAACGTGACCGAAGCATTGGCAAAAGCCGATATGTACATTTCGGAGTACAACATCAACATGGACAAGCTTGTTGATGCCTCTGGCAAAACTTACTTCCCTGCCGGGATGAAACTTATCACCCATTGGGGATTGCGCGATGAATTAAAATCGCACTATGGAAAAACCGATGGATTGGCCAAGCAAAAAATGGTCTATTCGGTCATGAAGCACATTATTGACCAAAGCATTCCAGAAATGGTCATCAATAATGCGCAGTACCAGTGGAACCCGCTTGACAATAAAGTTTTGAAAGATGGAAAGGAAGTCAAGTTCACTCCCGAGCCTGATAGACGTTACGAAATGTTGCTCAACAATTTCAAGGCTATCCATGCAACGGATGCTTTCTATCCAACCATGCCGACCTACAGCCAGCGCTCCTTCGAACTCAGTATGGAAATTCCCGAACAGGAGGTTGAAAAGCTGTTTGTTGCGATGATGACTTCGCCAGAGGTCAAACAAGTGGCATCCATCATCAACAAAAGGCTTGGCCGCAACCTTGAACCCTTCGATATTTGGTACGATGGTTTCAAAGCCCGTAGCGGACTGAACGAAGATGACTTGACTACAAAGACTCAGGCATTGTACCCAAATCCCAAAGCATTTGAGAATGACATGCCCAACATGCTCCGCAAATTGGGTTGGAGTCCAGAACGGGCTGCATACATCGCTTCCAAAATCCAAGTTGACCCAGCCCGCGGTTCTGGCCACGCAGCCGGAGCTTATATGAAAGGTGACAAGGCAAGGCTGCGCACGCGTATTTCCGACAAGGGCATGAACTATAAGGGATACAACATTGCGGTGCATGAATTTGGCCACAATGTGGAACAGACCGTTGACCTTTACAACATTGACTACTATATGTTGCAGGGGGTACCCAACACATCGTTCACCGAAGCTTTGGCATTCCTTTTCCAGAAACGCGACCTTGAACTGCTGGGCATGAAAGACAACAACCCGGACAAGGAACATCTCGCAGCTTTGGATGCGCTTTGGTCGTGCTATGAAATCATGGGGGTTTCGTTGGTTGACATGCAGGTATGGCGTTGGCTTTATGCCAATCCCAATGCCACTCCGGCACAATTGAAAGAATCGGTCATCAAGATTTCAAAAGAGGTTTGGAACAAATATTATGCACCTGTGCTGGGCAGCAAAGACGAACCCATCCTTGCCATCTATTCCCACATGATTGACAATCCGCTGTACCTTTCCAATTATCCCGTGGGACATCTGATAGATTTCCAGATTGACGGATTTATCAAAGGAAAGAATTTTGCCACCGAGGTTGACCGAATCTATACTTTAGGACGATTGACCCCCGAGGCTTGGATGGTGGGAGCCGTTGGAAAACCCATTTCGATTGATCCCATGCTGAAAGCGGTTGACGAGGCTTTGAAAGTCATCAAATAAATAAAGGTACTATAAATGAAAAAGGCCGATTGGTATTACCCAGTCGGCCTTTTTTGGGATCAATGAACTAACCCCTTCCTGTAAGTGTCTTCGGGATACGTCCTGTGCGGACTGTTTCCGAGCGGAGCTTACGGCCCACAATCCGTTCCACCATGGCTCCGATCTGAAGGACTTTATCAACATCCAGATTGGTCTCAATTCCCATTTCGTCAAGCATCACCACCAAGTCTTCAGTCTGTATTAGTCCGGTCAGCATGGGGTCAGCATAATAA
>Ga0118677_10004620_pt1 | contig 24899 bp, 26 predicted proteins | sample AliMusrvi5mmetaG_FD_86154 | JGI IMG/M metagenome (GOLD analysis project Ga0118677, IMG submission 86154)
AATCTGTTCTACAAAACCTGCTTCAATATCTATCTCGACTATCATCGCCCCTGCGGATTCGCGACAAGCGTCATCGATCGGAAAGGGAAAGAGGTGAAACGATACGATACCTATCTCACTCCATGCGAGAAACTCCTCTCACTCGATGATCCGAGTCAGTATCTCAAGGAAGGGATGACGGTTGCACGGCTGAATGAGATCGCCATGGAAAAAAGTGACAACGAGTATGCCACTTTCATGCAGAAAGAAAAGTCGAAATTGTTCCAATCCTTTACAAAATAGATTTCAGCCGGCCAATTCATTTGGGGCTCATATGTTGACAAGAGAATACTGTATCTGGAAAACGGAATCCTATGCCTATCCGGTTATCTCAGATTATCCTCGATTGTCTTCTTGCGAAGCCGTTCCAAAAGTTCTCTCTCCGCCTCGTGTTTTTTCGAATATTTCTTTCCGTTGTGCAGGTTTATCCTGGCGCTATCTTCGATCGCGATCTTCTTCCGCTCCTCCATCTCTTCCCGTCGTTCCGTTTCAATACGGGTAAGACGTTCCTTCTCCGCCCCGTCAAACAGCGGATAACCGACATCGAGATACTCGGGTTGCATTTTTGACATATCGATACACCTTATGATTATCTCCGCCGATACTCACGCACCGCAATTCTACCAGCTTCACGGAAAAAATCCATCCATCCCGTCATCGTTTCTGGGCGGGGCCGATTACGTCGATCATCCTGAATCGACCGTGCTCCTTTTCCGACGCCTCCGTCGGCGGTTCATGAGCCGTAGAAAATACAGGAGCATGAGGATCGCCAGGATACCGGCCAGGTATTCCGTGACGGATGACACGTTCTGCCAGACATCGCCGAACACGTACCCCGTCCCGACGACCGCGACCACGTATATCGCCTCGCCGGCGATATCCGCCCATAAGAATGTCCGGAGACGGAGCTTTGCCAGACCGGAAAGGACATTGACGGTCGTCCCGAGCCAGGTCACTGCAAACCGGGAGAAAAAGACGGATGAAGCGGCCCGTTCGGAAAAATTTTCCTCGAGTTCTCGGAACCACTCGGCCCGAAGGATGCGCCGGAATCCTATCTTCATAAGGAATCCCTTGCCATACTTCCGAGAAAGGAAATAGGAAGACATATCCCCGGCAACCGTTCCCGCCAGTCCGACCGCGATGACTTCCGGATATTCCAGATATCCCTGGGACGCGAAGGCGCCCGCCGCCATAAGGAACGCGCTTTCCGGGAGCGGAAGGACGAGCGACGACAGGAACGTGACGACGAAAATCGCGGCGTACCGGTAGAGGAGCAGGAAGGAAAGGAAATACGTGATAAGCATAATCGTTCCCGAGAGAGGTCAGTTGCCGGCCGGATGCGTATCCGCGTATCCCCGGACATCCGTCCGCACCGCACCGACGAACGTATCCGGATCGAGGCCGGCCGATTTCGCGTATCGGTCGAGGGTCAGGTTCGGATAGCGGGTGTCACGAATATCGAGCGTTGTCTTCAGATAATCCGTCGGGAGACGGAAAGAGACGGTGATAAATCGGAATGTCATCCATTTCTCGATATGGCCCGCATCGGGAATCGGACCGCGCGGGCCGTTGCCTTGAAGCAGGGGCCCGATCGGTCGGTACCGCCTGAACGCGCCGGACCGATACAGGTTCATCACGTCCCTGCCGAACAGGATCGCCAGCACGATGAGCGCCACGATCAGTATCGCCACGACCGCCTTCATACGATTTCCCGTGTCCCCATTTGACATATGCGATAGTACGTAATGATTCCCGACCATACGACGATCCGTTATCCCCACCGTTCGCCGAGTTTGTATCCGACGTAGATCCCGACGAATCCGCCGATCGTGCTCCAGAGTACCGATGCCATGGAGAACATGCCGTCACCCCACAGCATCGGAACATAGCTCCCGGCGGTGGATCCGATAAAGAGGAACAGGAAGATGATTTTTTTGTTCATAGCAACGTTTTCGATATGAATTGGTGAAGATGCCCGTCGAGTCGTGAAATGTCGGTCGCGAGCAAATCCTCAAACGTAAACCGTCCGACTCCGTCGAATTCACGCTCCTCATACGCAAAGCGTCGCTATCATCATGTATTTCATATGAGGAATTCATGATCCGAAATCCAGCCGGTCATCCTTCCAACTCGAATCCGTTCGACCGGCCATAGCTGATGAAGCCGGAAAGGTCGAGAACGGCCTTTTCGATCCGACAGTCGACAAACCGCGCGCCGTCCAGTACCGCGCCAGTAAAGTCGGTCTTCTTCAGTATACACCGGTCGAACGAAGCCCGCTCCAGATTCGACCGGGTGAAGGCCGTACCGGACAGATCGCACGATATGAATACGCTCCCGGTCAGGTCCGTTTCCCGGAACGCACACGTTCGCAGGTCGAACTTCTTCGGGGACGGGCTCCGCGGACCCTGTAGCCGCTGGAAGATGCAGTTGCGCAACACGGCCCCGGAAAAATCGCAGTCGGAAAAGCCGACCTGGAACAGGTTCAGGTCGGAAAGTTTGCTCTCCGGGAACGCACAGCCAAAAAAGCCCGTCCCGTCACAGGAGACGGATGAGAAGTCGCATGACTCGAACCGGCATTTCCGAAAGACCGAAAACTTCAGTCTCGCCTCCGGAAACGAACACCGAAAAAACCGGCAATCGGTGAATTGCTGCCCGTAAAGCGCGTCTCCGGAAAATATTTCGTCCTCGTAGACCATGGCACGATCATTATCCGTATTCTATGGGAAAACGAAACGGCAGGCAATCCGTGGCATTGCGTTCTTTCCCGGAATGCCCTATCGTGGACTGATTCCGCGATCTTCCGGCAACATCATGTCCTGATATGAAACCATCGACAAAATACGACATCATCGTCATCGGAGGCGGGCCGGCCGGCATGATGGCGGCGGGACGCGCGGCGGAGTGTGGCGCGCGCGTCGCGTTGTTCGAAAAGAACGATTCCCTCGGCAGGAAGCTGCTCCTGACCGGCGGCGGTCGGTGCAACCTGACGAACGCGACCTTCGACAGGAACCTGTTCCTGTCGAAGTTTCACGGTGCCGTGAAATTCCTTCACTCCCCGCTTTCGACGTTCGGCATACCGGAGACACTGGATTTCTTTCATGCCCTCGACGTGCCGACGAAGACCGAGGAAGGGGGTCGGGTGTTCCCGGTAAGCGATCAGGCGAAGACCGTCCTCGATGCGCTGGGACGCTACCTGAAACGAGGCGGTGTGACCGTCGTGACCGGAATGGACGTCGACGGGTTTACGACGGACGGCAAAACGGTCGCCGGCATCCTTCTCAGGGACGGAAGCGTTCTTGCGGCGACCTCGTATATCCTCACGACCGGCGGGACATCCCATCCGGAGACCGGCTCGACCGGCGACGGGTTCTGTTTCCTGCGCGACCTCGGCCATACGATCACCGGGCCACGCGCTTCCTTGGTTCCGGTCCGTATCCGCGAACCGTGGGTCCGCTCCATTTCCGGACTCAGCCTTCCGGACGCGAAACTGACGGTCCTTCAGGACGGGAAGAAGCGCGATGAAGCCATCGGAAAGATCCTCTTCACGCATTTCGGGTTGAGCGGTCCCTCGGTTCTCAATATGAGTCGCGGCATCGGCGAACTCCTGAAAGGCGGCTCGGTCACCTTCTCGATTGATTTCCTGCCAACGACCGACATCGGCGAGCTCGACGTACTCATACGGGACCGGTTCGACCTGCACAAAAACAGGACTGTCTCAAACAATATGGACGGGCTTATCCCCCAGTCGTGTATCCCGATCATTTTGCAACAGGCGGGTATCGATCCGGAAAAGCCGGCTCACAGCGTCACACGGGCGGAACGCCGTATCATCACCGGCCTCCTGAAAGGCCTTCGGATGACCGCGGAAGGCCTGTTGGACGCGGACCGGTCCATCGTGACCAGCGGGGGCGTCCCGCCTCGGGAAGTCGATTTCAAACACATGCGATCGTGGATTTTCCCGAACCTGTATCTTGCCGGAGACATCCTCGACATCGACCGCCCCTCCGGCGGGTACAGCCTGCAACTGTGTTGGACCACTGGTTTCGTCGCCGGCACGGCCGCGGCCACCGATATCGTTTCCAAATGAACGGCATACGGTTTTCATCGGATACCCGGACTCGGCACCGCGAACCTTGGACCGGTGAACGGAACGTATTATAATCATGGTGAAGTCCATGATCGGACAAGGTAATCATGGGGAAGGAATATGATCGACAGAACGGAAATGCAGACATCCGATCCGGTCGGACCGACGGACAGAGTCGTTTTTCTCCGACCGATAGACTGGAAGGACATTTTCGACGGGTGGCGTAAGGACGAGTCTGGACAGGAATCCTGGAAAAGACACTGGGCGTCGCAAGGATTCTGGTCTTGGGATGAATGGCGTTCGCATCACCTGCGACCGTACCGTATGGAGACACTTGAGTGGTCGCTGTTTGGCATACCCGATCCGCTCGCGACCGTCCCGGATTTCTTCGGAGTCTCATCGAGGAACTGGATCGAAGGGGCGTATGGGGGCGACACGACAAGACGAATCCGCGAAATCGTCCACCTCCCGATCGTGACTGACAACGAGAAAATCTCGGACGTCAGGGAAAGCTTCCCGAAACGGACCGTGCTGGTCGGAATCCGTGCCGGTTTCCGGATCATCCTCATCGAGGGCATGCACCGTTCGTGTGCGATCGCGACCTGGGACCCGTCGGTCCCGTTCCGAAGTGAGATGACGATCGCCCTCGCGAAATGGCCCGAAACGGAATTCGCCCTCGCAAAGGAACGCCCGAACGGTCAATAATGGCTGATCCACCGATAAAAAACGATATGGAAGAAGATCTCAAGACCCGGCTTGACGCGCAGGAGAAAAAAATCGACGCAATCTACGTATCGGTCGAGAAGACGCGGAAGTATTTCCTCTGGACCCTCATCGCGACCGTCGTCGCGTTTGTCCTCCCCATTATCGCCATCGCCGTCATCTTGCTGATGGCATTCGGCCCGCTCATGTCCGCGTATTCCGTCTGAAAGAGAAAAGGGTCAGGTACCTTGACCCTCTTTATCCAATCTCCACGATCTTTTTCCGTGCCGACGCGCCGGAAACGATACGGATACGAGAGGGGGCGATGCCGAGATGTTTCGCGAGCACCTTCAAGAGTCGCGCGTTCGCCTTTCCCTCCCGCGACGGCGCCTTTACGGACACGGTAAAGTTCCCGTCATCGTTTTGAACGGCCTTCTCTTCCTTCGCGTTCGGTTTCACCGTCACGGATATCTTCATACTCGATGGAACGGCTTGGGACCGCTTTGTCCTCCGTTTCGACATTCGGAATTCTGGATCCTCCCCGTTGTAAGTTGTAAGCTGTTGGTTGTTCGTTTGAGATGACTTTCGATCCCGCGCCACAGTTTTATCGCAGGCGGGCTCCCAACACGTTAACCCGTTAGTTGTTCTCCGTTATCTGTTCGCTGATTTCAGTATCTTGTTCCACGCGCTCTCATCGTCGCAGGAGAACCTGTCGTCCGGCGTATAGAATTTCTTCCCGGGCCCCACACACCCGCCATTCTCCTTGGCGAGTGGTGTCAGGTATGGCAGGAGGAAACCCACGCCTTTCGAATTGAAATACGAATGCAACCTGGCGGTCGTCGCGTGCCGGTCATCCTCGCTCATCCGGGTCAGGACGCTCATGTCGTCACCCACCACCCCACTCCAATCGTAGTGGACGAACACATTCTTCGCGACCGAGGCATACCGGTCATTCCACAGGAGCGCCCAACACCAATCCCCTTCCTTTTTCCACCACCGGGAAAAGCACGGGCCGTCCTCGACCGTCCCGTCGGCGGAAAGGCCGACACCGCCCTCGATGAAATCGAAATTCGCAAGATACGCCTTGTCGGTGATCTCGTTCGTCTGCGCGCCGACCAGGATCTTCATGCCGTGATAGGCCGCATACTCGCGCATATCGGCGATGATTTTCGGCAGGGGCGATTCCGACAGGTCCTTCGTATCCTGAAGGTAGACCTGCCCGAACATGAAGACCTGCACGCCACGATCCATTGCGCGCCGCGTGATGAACCGGAGATAGGTCTGGTATTCCTTGCTCGGCAGATACGACTTGCAGGTTCCCTCACCCCAGAAGTTCTTGGATCCCGGCCGGCACATCTTCGAAAAATCGAAGTCCCGACCCTCGAACGGATATTCGTAGTGGGCCCTGACATCGATCGCCTCGGCCAAGAACATGCCGAGCGTGAACCCGTCGCGGAGATTTTTCAGGCTCTTGTCGATCTTCCCGAAGTCCGGTGGCGAAAGCCAGGTCTCGATGGCGCGGTGGAGATAGACGCAGTCCGAATGATTGATGAGACTGATCGTCTTGCCGTCGCCCGGAAAGTCCGCGTTTAAGAGTCCGTCCGCGACGCACCCTTGCCTTTTCATTCGATCCATCGACGGGTCCGGCGGAGGCGGTTCGATTTCCTCCCCCAAAAGCCCCGTCACTTTGACCGGTTTCCCGTCCGTCGAACCCCCCGCTCCGGAACCGATCGGAGATCCGCCCGACACCCCTTGGACCGTGACCGACGATGCCCGATACCGCTCCATCAGCGTCCACGCCAGGAAGAACGACGAAACACCTCCCACGAGCAGGGCCGTGAGGATGGCCACAAGCCTCGTTTTCGGCATTCGGAACGACATCATACGTATACCAGTATAACAGAAAACGGCTCCCGGAGTTTGCATCCCCGAAAGCCGTTCGGATATTTCGGGTTCCTATTCCCCCTTTGCCACTTTCTCGCGTTTCATTTCCTGGCTGTCGCGATAAAGATGGATGAACCCCGGCAAGACGGAGACGACGACGATCACGAGCACGATCGGAAGCAGATATTTGTCAATATCGGGCACGCTGGTCCCGAGGAAATACCCGAGTGCGACCAGACCGGCCGTCCACAGTGCCGCTCCGGCGACGTTATAGGCGAGGAACACCGGATAGGCCATCTCGGCGACGCCGGCGAGGATCGGCGCGAACGTGCGGACGATCGGCACGAACCGCGCGATCATGACCGTCTTGCCACCATACTTGTCATAGAACTTCTTGGTCTTCGTGACATGGTCCTTCCGGAACAGAAGCGAATCCTCACGAGAAAAAAGCTTCGGCCCGACCCGGCGCCCGAACTCGTACCCGACCATGTTTCCCGTGAACGCCGCGATGAACAAGATGACGGCCAACGTGACCGGTCCGAAAAATCCCTGTGACGCGAGGAATCCCGCCACGAAAATCAGGCTGTCGCCCGGAAGGAAAAACCCGAGGAAGAGCCCCGTCTCGGCAAAAATGATACAGAACAGCCCGACATATCCGACCGTCTTGATCGTCTCGATGAGATCGAATCCGAGATAATTCATAGGAATAAAAAAGAGGTTAGCGTCCACCGAAATCCCTTCCGGTACAGTATAGCGCGAAAACGGTGTCCCGTCACGACGATTATATAAAACAACGCCTGAGACACTAGATGTCCAGGCGCTATTGAAAAGCAGATCAGGAAAAAAGCTCTGGCCACGGGAACGGTATGGCTCGAGTCCTCGGAACCGAGGACGCGGTCAGGAGTTGCCTCACGACGATTTCCAACAATCCCTTTCCCATCTTACGAAACGTATCAGGCGAATCCCCATGATCATAGTGGATTCCATCCCACTTTTCCATTCCATCACTCGTGTGGATCATCGCATACCCGAGCGCCTCAGGAGAAAGGCAATAATCGGCATATCGTCCGGTCTTGATCAGATGCGCCCTCTCCTTTTGGCCCACGTCAAGAAGTTTTCCGTGCGTGACCGCTCGAACCTGTTCCATGGTCACATGTCCGCGCCTCAACTGAATTCCGAGATGTTTCGGCCTAGGGTCCTCATCGTAAGGCCTTTCGATATCGCGGTCGAACAGTTTAAGGTCCCCGATAAGATTTTCCAGGAATGGCAACGCATCAGAGTCGCTCAATTGCGGATTGTCAAAAATTCCGTTGATATCCATGATCATATAGGTTTGGTTTGAAAAGAACACTACCCGGAACCTACACGAAAAACGATCCTTTGCAAAGGGTGGGTGACTCCGGAGCTTAGCTCCGTCTCAATGTAGCGCTGATTTATTTGATTCGGTATAAATCATTCCAAGACCGCCTTGATACGGCGGACACCGGCCGAGGAGGCCTCCTCCTTCTGGATGCGGAAATGGCCGAGTTCGCCCGTGCGCGTCGCGTGCGGTCCGCCACAGATTTCTTTGGAAAATTCCCCCGCCGTATAGACCTTCACCGTATCGCCGTATTTCGCGTCGAACACGCCAAGCGCACCGGTAATCCTCGCTTCCTCGACCGGGAGCTCCTCACAGACGACCGGCATGTCAGCCCGGATCGCCTCGTTCACGAGGTCCTCCACCTTCGTGATCTGTTCGGGGGTCATCTTTTCGGAATGCGCGAAGTCGAAGCGCAGCCGCTCGGGAGTGATGTTCGAGCCCTTCTGCGACACGTGTGGCCCAAGCACCGTCCGAAGAGCCGACTGCAGCAGGTGCGTCGCGGTGTGAAGCTTCGCGGTGTTTTCGTCCTGGTCCTGCAAACCGCCCTTAAACATGCCGGCGGATGCGGTGCGGGAAAGATCCTGATGTTTTTTTAACTTATCTTCAAATTCCAAGATTATCCTTTTCTTGTCATTTATATTTATATACCTTTCTCTCCTATTGAGTTCCTCAAAAATCAATTCTTGCGGAAAGCCGAGTGTTTGATAAAAGTCGAAGAACCATTTTCCATCCAGTGCGGACGGAGTATATCCGAGCATCCCGTCGACATCTTTTTCTACATTCTCGGTAATCAGTTTTCCTGATTCAACGTTCCTTGCCTCAAGGTCCTTCTCAAGGATTCTCAATCCTTTTTCCAAAGTCTTCCTAAACTTCTCTTCCTCCTTTTTCAACTCGGAGAGTATCATTTCCTGCCGTGCCTTCAGCTCCGGATAGAATCCACCGAAATCCCGAATGACGATCTCGGATATGTCAGTAGTGAAATCATCCTTGATTCCCAGCAGTTTCCCGTACCGTACCGCGCGGCGGATCAAACGACGAAGCACGTACCCGGCGCCGGTATTGAGCGGGGTCACTCCGTCGGCAAGCATGAACACGCTCGCGCGGACATGGTCCGCGATAATGCGAAATGCCTTCTGTGCTTCTTCACTGTCTTGATAGCCACAGCCCGAAAGTTCCGCAATCTTCCCGAAGAGCGGTTTGAAGAGTTCCGTCTCGAATACCGTGTATTTTCCCTCGAGCACCGCGAGGGTCCGTTCAACGCCCATACCGGTGTCCACGTTTGGACTGACGAGCTTCTCATACGTTCCCTCAGCCGTCTTGTTAAACTCCATGAAGACGTCGTTCCAGACCTCCATCATCCGGAAGGAATCGACGAGATCGCCAAATTTCCCCTCAAGCGGGCCATCTTCTGGCCGCATGTCGTAGAACATCTCGGTATCGCCACCGCATGGTCCGGTCGCCCCCGCGATCCAGAAGTTGTCGTCGGTTCCGAGCGGGATGATGCGGATTCCATCCCCGATACGCTCGTCATCTCCCGCGACACCGTTCGATATACCTACCTTTTCGAAAACCTCCTTCCAGACGGCTATCGATTCCACATCGCGCGGAATCCCATCCTCACCCTTAAAGACCGTGACGTACAGTCGGTTCCTGTCGAGTCCGAGCCACCGGGGATCGGTCAGGAATTCGAAGCTCCATTCGATAGCCTCGCGTTTGAAGTAATCGCCAAAGCTCCAGTTGCCCATCATCTCGAAAAACGTGAGGTGCCGGTTGTCTCCCACGTCGTCGATATCGCCGGTACGAACACACTTCTGCACGTCGGCCACGCGCGTCCCTCCCGGATGCTTCTCGCCGAGGAGATACGGCACCAGAGGATGCATTCCGGCGGTCGTGAACAAAGTCGACGCGTCCGTCTCGTTCGGGAGAAGCGATGCGGACGGGATGATCGTATGACCCTTCGACGCGAAGAAATCGAGATATTTTTTTCGGAGCAGGTCGGCGGACATGGCCATACGGAATTGACTTAACGTATTCTTATTCGCTCTTCCAGATCTTGGCTCCGTCCCGATATCATATCAATAACGGTCGAAAATGGCGGGAAGAGGATTCCCGCCAGGGAGCGCATCGGGAAATTCCCATCAGCCCAGCAGGTTCATGCGCTTCTTGAGCCGGTTCGCCTCCGTCTGAAGGATTCCCAGCTCACGGGCAAGCTTCACCTCATCGGTCTGTTTTTCCCTCAGGGTGATCTCAAGCCGGGTCAGGCTCATTTTCAACTGTCGGACTTCCGCGACCAATGCCTCGTGGTACCGGGTCTTTTTCTTTATATCCTGCTCGAAAATAAGGTAGTCCGACTGGGCCCGACGATAGGCGGCTATCCGATCCCGGTCCCCTGACGCATCCCCTCTTCCTGATCGGCTCGATATCATAGCGTATAGGTTCGATTTTGTGAAGATTCCGACAGTTCCTACGGTGCGATCACGGTCACGGTGACCCGGTTCGGATCCTTCGGAACGGCGAGCGACAGCCCTTTCGGTGTCAGCTCGATCTCGATATTTTTGACCTCCGGATGGTTCTCGAGCGCCTGCTTGATCTCATCTTGGTTCCTCCCGAGGAAATCCGTACGGAGCGCGGTCGTGTCGATTCCGGCCACGAAGATCGCATCGACTCCCACCTTGAAGTGGAGCGCTCCGGAGGGATAGTCGGCCGTTCCTCCATCGTACCGGAACGTGACACCCTGTGCCGCGTATCCGTCGCCGATCGATGCCTGTTTTCGAAGAATGGCCACAGCGACATCATGCAGTTTGTCCTCGGAGAATACGAATGCCTTGCCATGGAACGTCGCGCGATATTCGAACGACGAGGCGACCGTACCGACGCCGGGCGCCGTCGGATTCCCCGTGACGGCTATGTCGAACGTCTCCTTGATGTAGCGTTCGTCCGAAGCGATCTCGCCACTGAGCGACTCGGCAAACGATTCGCGGAACTTCCCGATAGCGTCCTTCTTCGCCTGTTCGATATCCGAAGCCGACACAGCCACGGCTCCGGACGATCCGGTCGAGGCTCCTCCGCTCATAGAGACTTTCGATTTGGCATAGATCTTGCCCGCCTTCGGTCCGCCGGAAAAACCAGGGATCGAGAAATTGGTCGGTCCGATATCGTATGCGTTCCCTGCAGCGTCGGCAACGATATCCGCTTCCACGACTCCGGGAACGTTCTGTCCGTTTTGCTTCGTGATACCCGGCACCGTCACCCCCTTGGACAGGCGGAATATCTTGCCGTCATCGGACTGGAACCGGGTGGTCGCGACGAGCTGTTGCGCGTCGGGACCGTATTCGTTGTAGATAAGGACTTTCCCCGTGGCTTTCGACCCGTTCCCGGCAGACAATCCGGAGGTCGTCCCGGTCACCGTAATTTCCTCGTCCTTTTCCACGAGCCGGACCGGAACGACGGTGTCTCCGGTCGCGGATGCATCCGTTCTCCCCTCGAATTCCATCGAAATATCCTGCGATACCGACTGGGGTGTCACCGAGATTACCGCCTTCGGAAGGAAGATGAACGCGCCGGTCCCCAGAAGAAAAACGACCGTTATCGTGACGAAAAATCCGAAAAGGAAATTCCCTTTCCCGTTAGCATCGATATTCGATGACTGATCGGGAACGGAACGTTTCGGTTGGCGCCGTGCATCCCGTTCCGAATCAGCCGTGACAGCGGGCTTCGCTCCGGTAAAGACCTGCGACAGGCGACCGGAATGACCGGTCTGCGATGGGCGATTCGGGGTCGGATGATGAGCGGGAGCCGGTGACGCATGGATGGGCACAGAGGGACGAACGGATACGGAAGAAACGGTATCCGCAGGGGAATCGTCGATCCGAAGGGAATTGAGCGAGGTCCGGAAACCGGCCGACGCGTTTCGAATTCTGAGCCGCGTACCATCGGACGCGGTACGATCGGAGGAAGCCGGCGGGGTCGCAATGTGTCGTGGCGCCGATCGTTCCGGAGAAGAAACTTCCTCATCGGTGGCGAAAAAACCGGCCGATCCTATGGAGTCGGAAAATATTCCGGGGCGATAGATCCGATCGGGTTCCTCCGACGGAAGTTCACGGATGACCGGCTCCGCCTCCCGGAGCGCCTCCTCGGAATACGCCCGGGTACCGAGCCCGGCCTTCTCGGCCAGCCTTCGCCCGTTCTCGTCTTGCGTGACGATGACCACCTGTTTCCCGCTTTTTTCGGCTTCGCGGGACAGCATGCGCAGATTGACGATGCTCTGCAGGACCAGGGCACGTTTCGGTATCACGAACACGTTCTCCAACAGTTCCGACGAGCGGAGCCTGCCGACAATCGAGAGGATTTCCTCGTCCTGCGTGACATAGAATGTCTGCGGCATAGGCGTACCTGTTTATTTCTTGTCGATGGATTCCATGCTCCGGCGGAGCAGGTCCGTTAGCATCCGCTCGCCCTCGAGCTCGTCGAGCAAGACGAGGTTTGCGAGACCGAGTGGCGGGATATCCTGCGGATTCGTCAACAATCCGGTGGTATCGACCACCCGGACGACGTCCTTCGGTTGCAGGTATCCGACCTCGACGCCTTCGCCGAACGGGAGTCCGGCCGACCATTCTCCGGACAAAAGCGACGACCGGATGCCGGGCAATGCCGAACCTCCGCCACACAGGAATATCCGGTTCGGCAGAAGGTCGGTCTCGGCGAACTCGAGCAGGGAAAGTTCCACCCCGCCGAGCCACACCCGGCAATCCTCCTCGAAGACATGTCCGATCTCCTCCGTCTGATCCGCCGGAAGTTTTCCGAGCGCGTAATCGATCTTCATCTTCTCCGCCACGTCGAACGGGACACCGAAAACCTGCACGAGTCGCTTCGTGAACGCCCGTCCGCCCAAGGCGAACATTTTGGTCCCTTCGAGTCCGCCGTTTCGTACCACGGCGATATCCGTCGTCCCGCCACCGACATCGATGAAGATGGCGCTGAAATCCATCATGTCCTCCACCTCGATCGCCCGCGCGACGGCGTACGGCTCGGCCGCGATGGAGAGCAGGTCGAGACCGAGCTCGCCGGCGATCGTCTCGAGCGCGCCGAGATGCACCATCGGCGCATACGCGTTGAACACGCTCATGGATACGTCGCCCCCTTGGAAGTTGAGCGGGTTCGTCTTGCGGTACCCGTCAATGCGGACATCCACGAGCGCCGCGTTGATAAGCTTTACCTCGATATCGCTCTGCCCCGTTTCCCAGGCGAGCTGTCGACGGATGCGCTCGAATGCCTTCTCCTGCACCTTTTCGATAATCATCCGGAGTTCTTGCATCCCGATGCGGATATTCCGGTTCACGCGGTCATAGTGTACGGTCGTGGTCGTCCCCTTGACGAGCTCGCCGGCGATGCCGATGATGCTTTTTTTGACGTCCTTGACGCCGGCATTCTTCTTGGCGAGCACGATCGCCTCGCGGGCCGACGCGATAACGCCGGAAATATCGGACACGGCGCCGCTTTGCATGTTCCCCGCCTTCTGGAACGTCCGGCCCACGCCGATAACCTCGGCACGCGATGCTTCGCGGTCAAGACGACAGATCAGCGCTTTCACGACCTCGGTCCCGATATCGAGGGCGAGAAAGATTTCCTTTTTCCCGTTTTTGGAAAACAAACCCATAGGCGTCCGATTGTATTTGTATGTTTACCGTCAGTATAGCACACTTCTCCGCCGCCGGGAGACTCACAGCTCACTCACGGACAGCGTTTCCGCCCGGCGTTCCAATTCCGAAAGATCAAGCAGCCCGGCCGACGCCCCGTATTCCGAAACGACGCTTCCGCTTTCGGCGATTCCCCATCGGAGCGCATCACGGACGGATTTCCCGTGGAAGATGACCGCCGCGAAAAACGCGGACGAGAAGGCGTCTCCCGCACCGGTCGTATCGACCACCCTTGGAACGGTTCCGATCGGGCAGTGCCAAAATCCCGTTCCGTCCGTCCCCCACGCGCCGCGGTTCCCGTCGGTCATACCGATCGTCTTCACGCCGGCGGATGACAGGGCGGAAAGAAGGAATTTCTCGTCGTTAAGCTGTTCCGACGTCGCTTCCGGACGGGATTTCATGATCAGTTCGAGTGCTTCATCCTTGTTGAGCACGAGCAGTTCCGACTTGGATATCATTTCCATCGCGATCATCGGATTTTCCCGAAGATTATGCTGACCGGGATTGTAAGCGATCCTCATTCCCTCGGTTTCCGCCGTCTCGATGATCGTCCGGATCTTGTCTTCCCACTTCCCGTTCTGCGCGCTGATGAAAAACCACTCCGCGCCACGAAGCCGCCCAGGAAGAATTTCCAGACGGTCGTTCGCGTCGCGATTGTGGAAAATGGTCCGCTCACCGCTTTGCGACAAGACGATGATCGCCGACAGATCGCTCCGGACCGCTGAGTCAACGAACACCTTGTCCGTCGAGACGCCCGCACGGCGGAGTTCGCGCAGGATCCAGCGTCCCGTCTCGTCCCCGCCGATCCGACTGTACGGCGCGACGCAGACTCCGAGCCGGGCAAGTCCCCAGGCGACATTCGCCGCCACGCCACCGACCGCCTCATAAAGCTCGGTAATGCGGTATTTCCCGCCGAGCTCGAACGCGACCTTCCGCTGGGCGGTCAGGTCTTCCGGCGTTTCCAGGATGATTCCCTCGTCCGTCGGAAAAAAGATGTCCTTGGACGTCGAACCGATACAGATGACGTCGTGGCGTTTTCGGAACAGCATAGGGTTTCGTTTTCCAATCGGATGTTACCGTCTCGTCTCGTACCAGATCGCGAGGAGGCGGTTATACTTCGCGAGCCGCTCACCACGCGAAAGCGATCCGGTCTTGATGAACCCGGCATCCGCGCCGACCGCGAGGTCCGCGATGAAGTCGTCCACCGTCTCGCCGGAGCGGTGCGACACGACCGACGAAAACCCGTTCGCCCGCGCGAGGTTCATGCACTCGATCGTCTCGGACAGCGTTCCGATCTGATTCACCTTGATGAGCACGGCATTGCACGACTTCGCCTCGATCGCCCGCGCGAGACGCTTCGGATTCGTGACGAGAAGGTCGTCGCCGATAAGCATCGTCTCCTTGCCCCACGCCGCGTGTTCCTTCGAAAGCTTCGCGTTCATCTGCGCCCAGCCTTCCCAGTCCTCCTCATGCAGCCCGTCCTCGATCGAGACGACCGCGTATTTCCCGATCCAATCCCGGTACAGGTTCACGATGCTCTCGCGCGTCAGTTCGACGTTTTCCGGCTTCAGGAGATATTTGTCCTCGGTCTCGTCGTAAAACGAGCTGGCCGCCACATCGAACCCGATGAACATCTCCTTGCCCGGCGCGTATCCCGCGGCCGTCATCGCCTGATGTAGCGTTTCGAGCGCCTGCGCGTGACTTTCCATGTGTGGCGCGAAACCGCCCTCGTCACCGACGCCGACGGAAAGCCCCACCTTCTCGAGGATTCCCTTGAGCGCATGGAAGGTCTCGCTCCCGGCCCGGAGCTGGTCCGGATAGTCCGTGATACCGGCCGGCACGAGCTTGAATTCCTGCGCGGACAGACCCGAATCGCTGTGTTTCCCGCCGTTGATCACGTTGAACATCGGAATCGGGAACGAATCGATGACTTCCGGCAATCCGGCAAGTGCCCGAATGTGCGCGTAGAGTGGCTTCCCGGCGGAAATCGCGGCCGCGCGCGCCGTTGCAAGTGAGATACCGAGAATCGCGTTCGCACCGAGCCGACCTTTGTTTTCGGTCCCGTCGAGATCGATCATCTTCTTGTCGAGCGTTTCTTGCTCCGATGCTTCCATTCCGAGCACTGCTCTGCGAAGCTCTCCGTTCACGTTTGCCACGGCCTGAAGCGTTCCGAGTCCTCGATACCGGACCTTGTCACCGTCACGAAGCTCGACCGCTTCAAATTTTCCCGTCGAGGCACCGCTCGGTACTCCGGCCACGGCGACCGTCCCGTCCTCAAGCGTCACCTTCACCTCGACCGTCGGGTTCCCCCGCGAATCCAGGATTTCCCGTCCCTCAACCTGTGCAATCTTCGACATACGTTTCTTCACCTTATCCGATTATGCTTCCAGTATACCCTATCTTTCCACATCCCGCCCAGCCACCGCTTCCAGAGCCGTCAGTCCCGGCAATTCCTTGCCGCTCATATACTCGAGCATCGCGCCACCGCCGGTCGAGATGAATCCGAGCTTGTCGATCAGTCCCATGTGCTCCAGCACGGCCAGCGATTCTCCGCCCCCGCTCACGACCGTCGCGCCGCTTTCAATCATCGCGATCAGAACGGTATTCGTCCCCCGGTCATACGGCGATTCCTCGAACTTGCCCAACGGGCCGTTCCAGACAATCGTTTTGGCATGTTTCACGATTTCCGAATACATCGCGATCGTGCTCGGACCGATGTCGAGCCGCGCGTCCCCGCCCTGAAAATCGAACGGCAACAGCACCTTGTCCGAGAAGGCGATTCCCTGATCGAGCGCCTCGTTGGCAATCTTTCCGCCCACGAGCACCGCGTCGTAAAGGCGTTCGAACTCGCGCAGAAGTGGCAGCTTCGTTTCGATCTTCGCGCCACCGATCACCGCGACCGCGGGATGCTCGGGATGCTCGCGCGCGGAAGAAAGCGTCGCGACTTCCCTAAGAAGCCCCGGCCCGGCATACGATGGTAATAGTTTCGTGATAGACGAGACCGAGGCCTGGCTCCGGTGGCACACGGAAAACGCCTCGTTCACGAAGATATCGAACGGGTCCGCGAGCTCGGTCGCGAACGCAACATCGTCTTGTTCCTCTCCCGCATGAAATCGGACGTTCTCGAGCAATACCGCGCTACCTTCCGGAAGCGCCGCGAGCGCCTCCGTGACGGAAGTGCCGACGCAGTCATCCGCGAATGAAAGCGGGATCCCGAGGATATCCTTCACTGGCTCGAGAATCGCACGAAGCGAGTACTCCTCGTCGCGTTTGCCTTCCGGTCGGCCGAAATGCGAAAGGAGCGCGACACGGGCGCCCTGGAACGAAAGGATCTTCGAAAGGACTTCCTTGGGCGATTCGATCTTGAATCGCTCCAAGACCTGCCCCCTGCCGTCGACCTCGACATTGAAATCCACCCGGATCAAGACCTTTTTCCCAGAAAAATCCACTCCCTCGATACCCCGTATATTCGTCATACTCGGTTTTTTTACCTGTTTAAAAATCATTCTTTTTTTTATTTTACCGGTATTTCCCCATACCGAGGATGCCGATCACGATCCCGGCCACCGCGGTGATTCCCGTCAGTATCCACGCCCGCATCACGACCTTCGACTCGGGCCATCCTATCGCCTCGAAGTGATGGTGCAGGGGCGCCGCAAGGAACACCTTCCGGCCACGGAATCTTTTGGAGCAGAGCTGTATCACGACGCTTCCCGACTCGAGCACGTAGATGAAGACGATGACGAACAGCACAAGCGCCGAGTTCGTGATCATCGCGACCACGCCGAGTGTCGTTCCGAGCGCCATCGCGCCGGTATCACCCATGAAGAACCGGGCCGGCGGGATATTGAACCACAGGAAGGCAAGGAGCGCACCCGCGATCGCGGCACACAGTGCCGCAAGGTCCATCCGGTTCTGAAAGAACGAGATGACCGCGAACGAACCGAATGCCATGAGCATCACGCCACCGTTGAGCCCGTCGAGGCCGTCCGTCTCGTTCGAGGAGATCGCGGTAAAGAGGATGACGAAGATGAAAAGCGGGATGTACCACCAGCCGATCGTAAAATCCCCGACCGCCGGGATATGGATGGAATCCCAGCCGAGCTTGAAGTAGAACCACCACGCGCCCGTACCCGCGATCGCGATGAGCCACCAGAAACGCGACGCGAACCGCATCCCACCGCCCTTGTTCGCTCCCTTGCACCGGATGCTCATATAGTCGTCCACCAGCCCGAGTATGCCGGCCGCGACGAGCACGAACAGCGGTAGCCAGGTTTGGGCACGGTTCAGGAAGTCGAGCTTGGCAATGAACGCGTGACCGGTCAGCCGTGCGATGGGCGAAAAGAGATACTCGGACGCGAACGCGAGGGTGAGGACCGAGATCCAGATGATCACCCCGCCCATCGTCGGCGTCCCCGCCTTTCCGGCATGAAGCTTATTCACGACCGACAGCTTTTCGCCCTGCACTGAGTTTTCTTTGATCCTGATCCCGATCTTGTATTTGAACAGGATATTGGTCCACAGCGGTGTGACAGAAAACGCGATCAGGAAGGCAAGAAAACCCGTCCCGAGCACCTTGAGCGTGTTCACGACGTCCGGAATGTCCTGTATCCGTGCGACCTGCACGATATCGACTGCTTCCTGCATACGGGTATCGGTAATAAGTTATTTCCACTGATAAGACGAAAATCCCCACGAAAGCATTCCCTGGATACTCTGCCACCGCGCCGAGTCGTCGAGGACCACCGCAATCAGCCGGTGTTTGTCGGCGGACGGATCGCCCGCCACGGCCAGAAGCGAATATCCGGCCCTCGGCGTGAATCCGGTCTTCGTCCCGCGCAGGTTCGGATACCCGAGTATCTGGTCGGTATTGAAGATCTCGTGCCGGTACTTCCCGCCGACCGACTGGATGACGGTCTTGTCCATACGCATCGTACTCCACAGTATATCGTACCGCTGGGCATAGGCGGCAATCTTGGCCACGTCGAGCGCCGAAGAATAACAGTTCTCCTCCTTGACCGCATCATCGAGTTCGAGGCCGGACGGCGTACAGAAGTGCGTGTTCGCAAGACCGAGTTCCGCCGCCCGCCGGTTCATCGTCTCGACGAACGCGTCCTGGCTCCCGGAAACATGCTCCGCAAGCGAGATCGCGGCATCGTTCGCGCTGTTCATCAAGGCCGCCTTCAAAAGATCCCGCACGGATACCTGCTCGCCGACATGCAACCGCTCGCCGTTGCAGAATCCCGAGCGTGGACAGCCGACCCTGGTCCCCTCGGCATACACCGCGTCCTCGGGAATCGTGACTGGCTCGTCGAGACTCTTTGCCGTCTCGACCGCGATCATCGTGGTCATGAGCTTGGTGATCGATGCGATCGCGCGGTGCGCGTCCGCGTCCTGTTCGAAGAGCGGTATGCCCGTCGACGCATCGAGCAATACGGCGGAATGGGCCGTCGGAACCGCGTACGACCCCACACCGTCACGCCTCGACGGCTTGAATTCGGACGGCATATCGTGTCGCTCGACGACCGCCGGCATTGCCATCTCGACAGACGCTCCGGCCACCCTTCCGGAAAATCGGTTCTGCTCCGCGACCGTCGCCTTGTTCTTCGAGAACCAGGCCGTCCCTCCGGTGATGAGGGCGGCCAGGACAAGGCTGAACACGGCGATGGGGATGAATCGTCTTTCCATGCGTTTCGTTTATTCCCCGGTAAGCGCCTCCTCGGAAACATCGGCATCGTTCGAGTTAGTCGGTTTCTCGCGCATGGCGAGACGCGGATCGTGCGAAAGCACCTCGTATTCCGGCAACTCGCCCGACGATCCGACACCGAGTAGCTCGAACAAGCGGAACGAGGGCGTGTATTCGAATTCCCGCGCGTCAAGCGGATTCGGCTTCCGGTCAATCAGGCCACGGAGCAGCAGGTTGCGGAGCGCGAAGGAGGAATTCACGCCGCGGATGGCATCGATCGACGCGCGGGAAACCGGGCCACGATATGCCACGACCGCGAGCGTTTCCATGGTCGCCTTCCCGAGCGTCTCCTCGCGATCGGCTACGAGCATCGCTTCGACTTCCGGCGCGTTTTCGGACCGGGTTGCCAGTTCCACGTTCTTGCCGTTTCGGATAAGCGCGAGCCCGGACTCGGGAAGCGCGTACCGGGCCGTAAGTTCCCCGAGTCCCGCTTCGATCTCGGCTTCCGAAACGGACAGCGCCTTCGAAAGACGCGCGACCGAAAGCGGCTCCCCGTGCAGGAAGAGCAGTGATTCGACCTTCGATGCGATCATCGTTGCGGATTCCGTGTTCATGGGATTCGATTTATGATTCTTTCCGATGCGGTTGTGTACCGGTGGAAATACGGATATCGCCAAAGGTATCGCTTTGTGAGACGACGACGAAGCGTTGCTTCACGAGCTCGAGCACCGCGAGAAACGATACGATCACGTCCATCCGGTTCTCCGTGTTAGCGATGAGTTCCCGGAACCCGTACTCGGCCCGTTTCCGAAGCGACGCCTGCAGTGTTAGGATCCGTTCCTCGAGGCTCACGACTTCCTCGATCACCTCCTCGATCTTCACTTCCTTCACCGGGATATCCCCGAGCACCGATATGAAATGCTTCCTCAAGACCTCCGTGGAAAGCCCTCTCGGCGGGGAAAACGTCTCCGGCGCCCCAAGAAACTTCTCCCGCGGAAACGAATGTTTTCTACCCGAGAGAAGCTTCGCCAAGACCTCGGCCACGTCCTTGAACCGCTTGTATTCGATGAGGCGGATTTCCAGGTCCTCCATCGATTCCTCCTCGTCGTCGGTGAATTGCAGGACCGGCAGGAGCATCTTGGACTTGATCAGGATGAGTCGGGCCGCGATGACAAGAAACTCGGACAGGTTCGAAAGCGAGATGGACTCGCGCTCCGAAGAGAGTCGCTCCAGATACTGGTCGGCGACTTCGGCAAGGCTGACCTGGGTGATATCGAGCTTTCGTCCCTCGATAAGGGAGAGTAAAAGCTCGAGCGGACCCTCGAATTGCCTGATTCGAACATGATACGGCATAACGAAAGAAACCAGAGAGGTCACGGATAGAACACGCCACGCATCCCGAAAACCGAAAAAACAGCCGAATCTCAACTTATACGATAGCATATTTCACCGGTATATGCCAAAAAAAACCAGCTACCTTGAAAGGCACGCCGGATGCGTACGGATTCGGTTACTGACAATCGGACAGGTAACCACGGTTTAGCCACCAACCGTTCTCTTCCGTGGGACGAGGAGCCGGTCGAATATGATGTCGAACTAGTATCCCTCATGAAAACCGCGCCAAGACAATCGAAGCCGTACCGGCTTGGGAATGATACACAGGAAAAATCCGCTCTTTCCGGCTTCCTCACGAAGGATCGACTCCACATGCCCGATACGGCATCCGGCATCCACCAAAAAGACGACGAATTCCGTATGACCGGGATTATGACGAAAATGTCATAATCTTGGTCGCCCATTTAGTATCTCTCTCAAATCTCGCCACGACAATAAGCCGAAAAATCCGCTTTCCGGATACGATCACGAAATTTCGGCTCGACATGAAATTCGAGAGAGATACCGAGAAAAATCCTGGGTGGGATCTGAGGGGGGGGAACCTAAAATCCGTTCATATCCCGATTTGATCATGCCGACCCGTATCGGCAGGAAAGCGCGTCGTATTCGTCGGTCGGATAGGCGATCATACCGGACTCGTGCCACAAGACGAATTCCACGATTCCCGCGTCGAGCGCCATCTTGCTGCAGATCGTGCAGTACGGCTCCCCCGCGCGCTTCGGCTCGTCACGTTCGTCGAGTCGGATGAAGTACAATCGAGATCCGACGATCTTGTCCGGATGCCGTCGAAGCGCGTCCATGATCGCGCGCTCTTCCGCATGTATGCAGCACGTCTTGTCCGTCACCTTCGGATCATAAGTGGATTTCTCGACCCAGCATCGGCGTCGCGATTCGAGACGTCCGGGCGGTGAGTTGTATCCCTCGCCGATGATCACTCCGTCGCTGACGATGACCGATCCACACTTCGAACGCTCACAAGTCGCTTGCCGCGCGACTGAGACCGCGGCTTCGATCCACTTCCGGTTTTCGATCTCATCAAGAATGTGAGTCATATCTTCGTCCTACTTCCCGTGGCACTTCTTATACTTCTTTCCGCTCCCGCACGGGCAGGGGTCGTTGCGACCGACGACGTGTTCGGCATGGATGGGTTCTTGTTTGACCGTTTCGCCCTTATCGTTTCCAGACGCATCGGACGCGCCGAACTGTGCCGGGGTATCGGACGCGCCGGAAAGGACGATGTTCCGATTGGCGGTCGGCGCGGCTATCGGGGCGGAATGCGCCGGTTCGATCTTGAGTACGGTCAAAAGATACGTCTTGCGTACCGCGTCAAGGAGGCCGGTAAAGAAGCTGTACGCCTCGCGTTTGTATTCGACGAGCGGATCGCGCTGACCGTAGCCACGCAGCCCGATGCCCTGTCGCAGGTACTCGATCTCGTCGAGATGATTCATCCACAGTTGGTCGAGCGCCTGCACGTAGAGGATGCGCTGGATATGATCCCACACCTCCGCCGGAATGGACGATCCTTTCGCGACCAGCACTTTGACACCCTCCGCCGCGAGGTATTCACGGATGGCCGTTTTTTTCTCCGCCTCATCCTTCGATCGGTCATCACGGATCGTGTCGAAGAGCGTGAGCGCCGCCTTCTCGTCGAGCGTCGGAAAGAGTCCGTTCGCCTCGACGGCGATCTCACCGACTTCCCATTCGGCTTCGTGCCCGGCGCAGTGGAACGCGATCATCTTGTCGAACTCCTCGTCGAGGAGTGTCCTGGTCATGTCGCTCATGGAAGGTGCGCCGAGCGATTCCCGACGTCTCCGGTACACGACCTCGCGCTGTTTGTTCATCACGTCGTCATACTCGAGGACATGCTTGCGGATATCGAAGTTGAATCCCTCTATCTTGGTCTGCGCACTCTCGATCATCTTCGATATCGCCCCGCTCTCAATCGGCTCCTCGTCCGGCAGACCCATCGTGTTCATCATGTTCTTGAGCCGATCGCCGGCGAACCGCCGCATGAGTTCGTCCTCGAGCGAGATAAAGAAGCGCGTCTCTCCAGGATCGCCCTGTCGACCGGCGCGACCGCGCAGCTGGTTGTCGATACGTCGCGCCTCGTGCCGTTCGGTACCGATGATGACGAGTCCGCCGAGCTCGCGCACGCCCTCGCCGAGCTTGATGTCGGTCCCGCGTCCGGCCATGTTCGTCGCGATCGTGACCGCGCCCTTTTGGCCGGCGCCGGCGATGATAGGCGCTTCCCGGTCATGCTGCTTGGCATTCAAGACATTGTGTTTCACGCCCTCGCGCTCGAGCAATGCGGACAGGTACTCGGACTTCTCGATGGCGATGGTACCGATGAGGATCGGTTGCCCCAAGGCGACGATGCGCTTCACCTCCTCGGCGATCTTCTGATACTTCACCTCCTCGGTCTTGTAGATGATGTCCGGCAAGTCTTTGCGGACGAGCGTCTTGTTGGTCGGGATCGTGACAACGTCGAGTTCGTACACCTTGGCAAATTCCTCGGCCGAGGTCGACGCGGTACCGGTCATGCCCGCGAGCTTCCCGTACAGGCGGAAATAGTTCTGAAACGTGATCGTCGCGAGCGTGCGGGACTCACGCTGCACGGCGACGCCTTCCTTGGCCTCGAGCGCCTGGTGCAGCCCCTCGCTGTACCGGCGTCCGTGCATAATACGCCCAGTGAAGTCATCCACGATCAGGACCTCGCCGTCGCGCACCACGTAATCGCGGTCGAGATGAAACACGAACTGCGCCTTGAGCGACTGTTCGAGATGATGCACGTACTGGATATTCCCCTGATCGTAAAGGTTCGGCATGCCCAAGAGTTCCTCGACGCGGGTGATGCCGTCGTCGGTCAGAGTGACCGTCTTGAACTTCTCGTCGAGCACGTAGTCCGCCTCGGCACGGAGCCGCGGCACGATCTTGGCGAAGCGCTCGTAGAGCTTGGTGGATTCGGCGTCCGGGGCCGAGATGATGAGCGGCGTGCGTGCCTCGTCGATCAGGATCGAGTCGACCTCGTCAACGATCGCGTAGTGCAGGTCCCTCTGGACCATATCGGACAGTTCCCCGACCATGTTGTCGCGCAGGTAATCGAACCCGAACTCGTTGTTCGTACCGTAGGTGATATCGGCCGCATAGGCCTCACGGCGTGTGACCGGGATCAGGTTCTCGTGCTCGACCGAGACTTCGTTCGTGTCGACCACATTCGGCTCGTACCGATACGAGATACCCTGCTGCAGGATGCATGCGGTGGTGAGTCCGAGGAAATGGAACACCCGTCCCATCCAGTTCGAATCGCGCGAGGCAAGATAATCGTTCACGGTGACCACGTGCACGCCCTTGCCGGACAACGCGTTGAGGTATATCGCCACGGTCGATGAAAGCGTCTTGCCCTCGCCGGTCTTCATCTCCGCGATCTTGCCTTGGTGCATTACGACGCCACCCATGAGTTGCACGTCATAGTGCCGCTCGCCGATGGTACGGCCGGCAGCCTCACGAACCACGGCGAACGCCTCCGGCAGGATATCATCCTCCGTCTCGCCCGCTTTGAGCCGTTTGCGGAACGATTCGGTCTTGTCACGAAGCTCCGAATCGGAAAGTTTTCCGATCGACTCGGCGAATCCATTCACCGCCTCGACCATCGGCTCAAGCGAAGCGATGACCCGTTCGTTCGAACCGAAAATTTTCTTGAAAAAATCCATAATGGCGCAATAAACAGATAACGGGAAACGGACATCAGTTGGCAGCCCAAAAAACTTCTACGATCCCTCACATTCGATACGACTTACCGACATTCGGAAAGAGTCCGTTTTACCGTCCCAAATTCTTTGTTGTTATGAGTCCTCTGTTCGATGCCATCCACTGCCTGTTATCCGCTTCTTCCCATTATAGAAGCAAAAACCCTCCCCGTCAAAGGAAAGTCTTATACACTACAAAATGAGCCCCAAATGAAATCCCATTCCTACGCAAAATGAGCCCGAAGGCTCATTTGCGTGGAATCGCGTGAGTGGCATACTGGTGATCTATGACAATAACCATGAA
>Ga0118677_10004621_pt1 | contig 24894 bp, 17 predicted proteins | sample AliMusrvi5mmetaG_FD_86154 | JGI IMG/M metagenome (GOLD analysis project Ga0118677, IMG submission 86154)
CAGATCGACCGTGGGCGCGGCGCCCGCGGTGGCTCCGCAGGTGACCAGTCGGCCGAAGCGCTTCAGGAAACGGACGGAGGCCTCGAACGTCCGGTCCCCGACCGAGTCGATGACCACGTCGAAGGCGGGCTTGCCCAGCGCGTCCTTCAGGACGGCCGACGGATCGCCGTCGCGCGGGAGCACCACCACCTCGGAGGCCCCCAGCGCGAGCACCGCATCCCGTTTGGTGTCCGAGCCCACCAGCGCGATGACGCGGGCGCCGGCCCGGTAAGCCAACTGGACCGCTGCGGTCCCCACGCCGCCCGCCGCGGCCGTCACCAGGACGGTTTCGCCGGCCACGACCCGGGCCCGGGCATGAAGCATGTGGTACGCCGTCAGGGGCGCCAGGAGGATCGACGCGGCCTCGGGAAACGTCAGGTTCGGCGGCTTGCGCAGCACGTGCGTGGCCGGCACGCACACGAACTCGGCGCATCCGCCGTTGATGTTCTCGCCCAGGATGGCGTAGGACGGGCACGCGACGTCGTTGCCAGCGAGGCAGGCGGCGCATCGGCCGCACGACACGAACGGCGCTGCCACCACCTCGGTGCCGACGGGCAGGTCCGGGCTGTCGGACCTGTCGATGACGCCCGAAACGTCCGACCCCGGGATCAGGGGCAGAGGAAAGTGGTGGCCCGGGACACCCCGGCGTACCCAGGTGTCCAGATGGTTCAGCGCACAGGCCCGCACGCGGATCCGCACCTGCCCCGCCAATGGGACCGGGTCCGGTTCGAGGGTGACGGTCATCGAGTCGGGGTTGCCGTGCCGGCGGATCACGATGGCGCGCGTATCGTCCTCCGGAACTGCGGATGCACGAACGATATCGCGTCCGGGGTCAGGCGACCAGCGCCAGTTGAAGCGCGGCCGCCACCAGGGCCGGTGCGAGGGCGGCAGACTGCCGATCGGGATGCAGCCGGGCGGCCACGACCGCGAACGCTGCCAACAGCGCCGAGGCAACGGCCACGGGAACGGCCGCCGGCGGCGCATCGACGAGGGCGGGGGCGAAGGCGAACGATGCCGCCCGCAGCAGGGCCAGCACGGCGAGCGCGACGGCAAGGGGCTGGATCGGGAGGGCCTGGAGAGGGGCCTTTCGCGCCAGCGAGGCGAACAGCGCCAGACCGGCCGCCAGCGGTCCCACCGATGCCAGCAGTCCCCAGGACAGCGGAAGGGCATAGGGACTGTCGTGCGTGGGCGCGGCTTCCAGCACCGTCAGCGACGCGGGTAGGCGCGGGAGGACGTCGCGCCCGAAGCGGGCCGACAGGTCGGCGAAGGTGTCGGGCAGCGGGATCCGTCCCAGGGAGTATCCCAGCAGCACCACGCCTGCGGCCACGGCGAGGCCGGCCGCGGCGAGGCCGGCGAGCCGCGCGAGGCCGACGGCACGCGGCGCCGAGGTGCGAACCAGCAGGATCAGCGCCAGCGCCAGCGCGGTGGCGGCCAGCACGACATGCAGGGGCGCCAGCACGGTGATGGCCGGGAACGAACCGACCCACGCCGCCACGTCGAACGGCGTCCGGGCCAGCACGGCGTTCAGGACCGGAGCGCCCAGCGCGCCCGCTCCGACCGGGACCTCGGCCCGGCCCGGGCCGGCCAGCGGGTTGACCAGGATCCCGAGGATCGCGACCGCCAGCCACGTCAGCGCGCTGGCGCGGTCGGCATCACGAAGCGCGGAACCCTTGAGCGCCGCCAGGATCAGCAGGGCCGCGGCCGCCAGCGCGGCAAGCAGGGACGCGGCGGCGGGAACGGCCATGGGCAGCGTGAAGCCGCCCAGGGAATCGACCGGAACGGCGAGAGGGCGACGGGCGTCCACGCGGAACGAAACGCCGCCGGATGCCGCGCCGGCCTCGTCCACCGGAAGGTGTGCGACCACGGCCCCGTCCCCGCGGCGTTCGGCCGCCCAGGGTCCCAGGGAATTGACGCCGAACGCGACGACCCGCGGCCCGTTGGCGCCTGGAATCTGGTAGGTAGCGCCTTCCTCGACCACCTGCCGGCCGCCTGGGGCTGCACCCAGGACGGGCTCGATCGTGAGGCGGGTCGAATCGTGGATGTCCAGGGGGGCCCGGAGGAAGCCGCTGGCTCCGAACGCGACGGCGGACACGACCAGCAGGACGCAGGCGGCGATCGTCCAGCGCTCGGCCCTTGCAGGGGGGACGGGCGCCAGCAGGCGTGCGGCGATCGCATGGGCGGCGAGGGCCCCGAGCAGGGCCCAGGGCAGCAGCCCTCGGCCCAGGTGGTTCAGCCCGAGGAGCGTGATGAACGGGCCGATGCCGTGCGACCACGATTCCAGGACGACCGGGTCGGGCAGGCCCTGGGGCACGTCCAGCGCGGCCATGCAGACGGCGGCGAATGCCAGGACGACCACGCCGACGAAGCGCGGTGAAGCAATGACGCGGAGAACGATTCGGTTCGCATCCATGGCCCGAAGCGGTATCACGGGGGGGGCTTGGGTGTCAACCGGAGGGGCGGGAAAGCTCAGCCGTCCCTTCCGTTCCGCGCCGATCGATCCCATAATGCGCACGGCCTAGATGCCGGGTGGGAGCAGCCATGCGCGGGAAGGACTACTACACGATCCTCGGTGTACAACGCTCGGATTCGGCGGACGAAATCCGGAAGGTTTACCGCAAGCTGGCGATGAAGTACCACCCGGATCGGAATCCGGGCGACAAGGCCTCGGAGGAGCGCTTCAAGGAAATCAACGAGGCGTACGCGGTCCTGTCCGACGCCGAAAAACGGAAGCAGTACGACTCGTTCGGCGCAGAGGGGTTCGGCCAGCGCTACTCGCAGGAGGACATCTTCCGCGGGTTCGACTTCCAGTCGATCTTCCATGACATGGGCGTCGGAGGCGGGGGAGACCTGTTCGAGTCGCTGTTCGGCGGTCGCGGTGGCGGCGGTGGACGGGGCCAGCGGGCGCGCACCCAATGGGCCGACCCGATGGGAGGCGCAGGCGGGCAGGGCCCGGCCCCGAAGGGCGACGACACCCGGACCGACCTGCGCATCTCCTTCTACGAATCCATCGAGGGCGGCGAGCGGATCGTCCAGGTCCCGTCGCCGAAGGGCGGCTTCGAAAAGGTCAACATCAAGGTGCCCGCGGGCGTGTCGACGGGCAAGACCCTCCGGCTGCGCGGCAAGGGGGCCGCATCGCCTTACGGGGGCGACCGCGGCGACCTGTACCTGCGCATCCTCGTGGAGGACGACGCGGTGTTCAGCCGGGACGGCCACGACCTCCGTTGCGAGGTGAAGGTGCCGCTTTCGGTCCTCGTGCTGGGCGGAAAGGTCGAGGTGCCCACGCTGTCCGGGCCGAAGCGCGTCAAGGTGGCCGAGGGCACGCAGCCCGGCGCCACGCTGCGGCTGCAGGGCCTGGGTGCACCCGGGACCGGCGGCCATCGCGGCGACCTGTATGCGCGCCTGATGCCCGTGCTGCCGACCCATCCCGACGACAAGATCCAGCGCCTGTTCCGCGAACTGGCCGAAGCCGGGTTCTGAGGGTATCCTGCGGTCCATGAACGACTCCATGCCTGCCCGGGTCCCCATCGACGAAGGTTCCTTCGAATGCCCAGGCGTCGCGGTGGGGCATGCGGCCCATGCCACCGGATCGACGGGGTGCACGGTGGTGGTGCTGCCTCGTGCCTGCCCCTACGCGGTCCACGTCGGCGGGGGCGCCTCGTCGCTGCGCCAGGTGGCGGGTCTGGTACCCGGGCACTCGGTGTCGGTGGCGGACGCCTTCCTGGTCACGGGCGGAAGCGCCTACGGGCTGGACGCGTCGGGAGGCGTGCTGGCCGGCCTGGAGGCCATGGGACGCGGAACCGCCGTGGGCCGGATGCGTGTCCCCGCGGTCCCTGCGGCCGCCCTGTTCGACCTGTTCGTCGGCGACCCGATGGTCCGGCCCGACGCCGCGATGGGTGCCGCCGCGCTGGCATCGGCCCGGGTGGGCAACGTGCCGGAGGGGCGCGTCGGAGCGGCCTCGTCGGCCACCGTCGGCAAGATCCTGGGGGTCGACCGCGCATCCTGGGGCGGCCTCGCGGTGGCCTCGGTCCGGCTGGACGGGGGGGTGATCGTATCCGCGCTGGCCGTCGTCAACGCCTTCGGCGGCATCGTCGATCCGCGGACCGGCCGGTTCGTGGCGGGGCCTCACGATGGGCTGGGCGGGTTCGCGGACACCGAGGAGGCCATCCTGGCCGGGGCCCTGTCCCGGTTCATCTCGTCCCCGTCCAACACCACGATCGGCGTCGTCGTGACGAACGGCGCGCTGGACCGCGAACGATGCACGCGTGCCGCCTGGCTGGCCGCGCAGGCCATGCCGATCTGCCTGAGGCCTGCCTGGTCGGCGATGGACGGCGACACCCTGTTCCTGGCGGCGACGGGCGAAATCCCGGCCGAGCCCCACGCGGTGGGTATCGCGGGCCGGGAAGCCTTGACGCGCGCCATCGTCCGGGCGGCGATGCTGGCGAACCCGACCGGTACGGAAGGTCCAGGGGCCCCGAGATCGGAGGAGGAACGATGACCCGGGCGCGCCTGTTCACGCTTCCGTCGGCGCTGTCGCTGGTGCTGGTCGTGTTCGCGACCGCGTGCGGCGAGAAGGTGCCGTATCCTCCGACGCCCGGAAAGTCGCCGACGACGTCGCGCGCCTCGGCCGCGGGGACGCCGGCCCCGGGCGTGCCGTCCGGTCCGGGCACCACCGCCGTCGAGCCGACGCCCTCGCCCGCTCCCGAGGCCGCGCCGCCGCGTCCCGTTGCCGTGGTTCGCACGCCGGAGGGTTCGTTGCTGGTGTCGGCTCGCCCCGGCAGTTCGGACCTGGCGGTGCGGAAGGTGCCGGGACTGGTGCTGGTGAAGGCCGATGAGGGGGGGTTCGGCCGCATCGAGGACGCCAACCGGGCCTACCTGGAGATGACGGGCTATGGCTTCGAGGATCTGGCGGGCCAGACCTACCAGCGCCTGACCCCGGTGCGCTGGGCCAAGCTCGATGGCGACGTGCTCGGCGAGCAGGTGCTCAAGCGGGGCTACTGCGACGAGTACGAGAAGGAGTACATCCGGCGCGACGGGGCGGTCATCCCGGTCACGGTGCGCATCTGGCTGGTGCGCGACGAGCAGGGCCGGCCCTCGCGCATGTGGCGCATCGCGCGCGACATCTCCGAGCGCCGGCGGATGGAGGAGTCCCTGCGCGCCAGCGAGCGCCGCCTGCGCACCATGGTCGACAAGCTCCCGGTAGGCGTGTGGCTGACCGACGCGCAGGGCCAGATCGTCCTGTGCAACCAGGCCGGGGAGGGCATCTGGGGCGGGGTCCGTTTCTCCGGCATCGAGCAGTACGGACAATACCCGGGCTGGTGGCACGACACGGGACGGCGTATCCAGCCCCACGAATGGGCGCCGGTGCGGGCCCTCTCGCGCGGCGAGACCTACCTCAACGAGGTCATCGACATCGAGACCTCGGACGGCCGGCGCAAGACCATCTCCCATTCCGCCATCCCGGTGCGCGACGACGCCAACCAGATCACGGGCATCGTGGTCATCAACGAGGACATCACCGAGCGCAAGCGCGCCGAGTCGCGCCTGCGCGATAGCGAGGAGCGCCACCGCCGCATCACCCAGGCTCTCTCCGACTACGTGTACACGGTCCATGTCCAGGACGGCCGGGCCGTGGCCACGGAGCACGGCGCGGCCTGCGAGGCGGTCACCGGCTACACCCGCGACGATTTCGCCTCCAACCCCTACCTCTGGCTGCGCATGGTGGTGGAGGCCGACAAGGCCGCGGTGCTCGAGCAGGGTCGGCGCCTGCTGGCCGGACAGAAGCCGGGGCCCATCGAGCACCGCATCGTGCGCAAGGACGGCCAGACGCGCTGGGTGCGCAACACCGCGGTGCCGCACTTCGACCCCCAGGGCCTGCTGCTCTACTACGACGGGGTCATCCAGGACATCACGGACCGCAAGGAAGCGGAGGACGTCCTGCGCCTGACCCAGTTCGCCATGGACCACTGCGCCATCCCGGTGCTCTGGATCGGGCCCTCGGGCCGCTTCCTTTACGTCAACGAGGCCGCGGCGGAGTCCTTGGGCTATCCCCGCGAGCAGCTCCTCTATCTCGGCATGCCCGACATCGACCCGGACATCCCGACCGACCGCTGGCCCGCGCACTGGGCGGAGCTTAAGCGCGCGAAGATCCTCCGTCGGGAGGGGCGCCACCGCAGGCAGGACGGCCGGGTCTTCCCGGTCGAGGTCACGGCCAACTACCTGGAGTTCAAGGGCCGCGAGTACGACTTCGCTTTCGTGCGCGACATCAGCCAGCAGCGGCAGGCCCAGGACAAGGCGCGGGAGTCCCAGGAGATGCTCCGGCTCGTGCTCGACCATATCCCCCAAAGGGTGTTCTGGAAGGGGCGCGATTTCCGCTACCTCGGCTGCAACCGACCTTTCCTCCAGGATGCCGGCCTTAAGGACGACAGCAAGATCCTGGGCAAGGAAGACGCCGAGTTGCCCTGGAAGGAGAAGGCCGCGGCGTACCGCGCCGACGACCAAGCCGTCATGGAGCAGGACCAGCCCAAGCTCGACTGCGAGGAGTCCCAGCCCACGCCCAGCGGCGAGCCCCGCCGGATCAAGATCAGCAAGCTGCCCATGCACGACCAGGACGGGAAGGTCATCGCCGTTCTGGGGACCTACGAGGATATCACGGGGAGTAAGCGCTCCGAAGAGACCCCGGGCCGCTGAGGGTCGCTCATCGTCGCCAGGCTTATAGGAAATGCAATATGTAAGTGCCGTGCAGGCGGCGTAACAGCAGGCCGTCGGAGATCGGCTCGGCCGTGGCGTCGGATGACTCGACATGATCGAACTTCCAGCCTGCCGGGGTGTGCAATAGGAGACCGTCGATCGGCGTCGTCGCGGAGACGGTTACCGTCTTGGCGGCGGCGTCCGCGTCCACCTCGACCGCGTCGCGTGCCGCCCACCAGGCGCCCATCTGGGACAGCGTGCCGAACCAGGCGCGGTCCTTCCACGCCGTGATGAAGCCTTTCTCGAATTCGAGCTTGCCCGCTATGACGTCCGGGTGGATCAGGATGACGAACAGGCCCCCATAGCCGGATAGCGTTTCGGCCAACGTTAGCGCCTGCGGCAGGCGGTCGCGCAGGTCCGGCGACTCTTCGTCCTCGACCGTGACCGGGAATTCGTACAGCGGCGTCTCGACGCGAGACTCTCTCGATTCGGTCAGACGGTAGGGCAGATGCGTCAACGAGTTGTTCGCCGTGGAAGCCGAGTTGTATAGGTAGCCTGCCGCGCGCAGGGCCTGCGGCAGAGAATATGGGTCCGACAGATGGCCTGGACGGAACGAGACGATCGGCGGGACGCCCAGCAGGGCCTCGATCAGGAATTTGCTGACGCGCAATTCGCCGAGGATGGTGCCGCCGTCGGTGCGGGTCAGGTCGATGACGCGCGGCCGATATGAGGGATACCTCTCCCGTCCGTCCCCCATCGGGAACTTCGCATACTGCAGGGAGTGCGCCACCGAGTGGCTCGCCAGCTCGGGAGCGGCCTCAGCGATTTGGCGCATCAGCGCCAAGTTCTCCGGGGCGAACCAGGCCTTCTCGCTGGAGTCAGTCACGTACTTCGTCTGCAGGAAATAGGTCGCCGGAATACCCGCCTGCCGCTCGTAGTCTTCGTAGACTGCGGAGTTCCTCACGGAGTGCAGGTAGTCGATGTCGTGCGTCACGAGTACCGATAGCGCTTTCCCCATCGGGACCGTGCCGAGCGTCGCCGCGGCAGGTTCGCCGCGGCGGTAGAGCTCCGCAATCAGCCGCATGAACACGTCGGCGGCGGGTTCGTAGTCGTTTACGTACGAACGCTCAATCCGTTCGTCTCGCAAGCTGTGGCTGACGTGCATGAGTTGGCCCAGGTCCAGGCCCACCGCATAGGCCGCTCCGCGGCCGAGATGGCGACGGAGCATCGCGGCGGAGCCGTCTTCGAAGTCGGCCAGCGGCGGCTCGGCCGCGCCGGAGTAACCGGCGGTATCCAAGTCCCGCCCCTCCGTCAGCCACGTCAACGGGATCGTCAGCTCCTTTGGATGCGTGAACGGCGCGAGTTCGCGGATCGCGGGCCGGAAACGCCACGCGCCGCGCGCGCGGGAGAACTTGGCTTCTTGATATCCGAAGACGTCCTTCCACGACGCGGCTGATGGGTTCACGGCGATCAGGGTCGTGCCGCCGCGCACGGCCGCCTCGAGGCCTGTCCGCGCCTCGGCGGGCAATTCGGCGTCCGTCAGGTCTGGGAAGACCACGACGACGCGGTGCGCGGCGGCCTCGCGCCAGTCCCGCGTCAGAACGAACGGCACGCCCCAACTCTTGAGGGCGTGAGCGAATGCGAGCCAACCCCAGCCCTTGTCGGTGCCCGTCAGCAGGACCGCCAGGCGCGAGCGGCCGCCCTGCGCGTACGTCTCGACAGGCGTCGGCGCGCCCTCGACGACGACGCTGCGCTCCTTCGGCCCCAAGACGCCGAGCGAACCGCCCCAATTTAAAAGAATGACGAAGGCCGCGACGACGAGCGCCGCCGTCACCGTGGCGCTCGCGACGAGTCGAGTCTTCATCCGCATCATCAGGGCCGGAAGCGGTAGAACGCGTTCAAGGCGTCGATATGGCGCAGGATGGCGGCGTTGTCGTCCTGCTCCACCTCGGGGGTGATCAGGTTGTGCTCCCCGGCCGGGTCGCGCTCCAGATCGAAGAGGTAGGACGTGAAGTTCATCCCGTCGGCGATGTAGAGGCGGCGGCCGTCGTCTTTGAGCAGGCCGTAGACCGGGCCGTAGCTGGAGACCACGGGTCTCTCGGGGCGCGCGGTGCGCAGGAGTTCTTCGCGGCTGGAGGCGACGAGGGAGCGCCCCAACACCTCCCCGTCCGTCCGCGGCGACCGGCCCAGCAGCGCATAGAGAGTCGGGGTGAGGTCCGTCAGGAAGGCCGCCGAGTCCGCGTCCCAGACCAGCCCTTGCCGCAGCCGCTCGGGGACGTGCATGATGAGCGGCACGCGCAGGATCTCCGGGAAGATGGTGTAGGCGTGTCCTCTGCGGCCGCCCTCGCCCAGAGAGTCGCCGTGGTCCGCGGCCAGCACCACGATGCTGTCCTCGTAGAGTCCGGCCCGCTCCAGTGACGCCAGGAAGCTGCCGAAGCAGGCGTCGACCCGGGCCACTCGGCTGGCGTAGGGCGCGTCGAAGCCGGGGTAGGTCTTTCCGTCCACGGCGCTCCCTCCTTCCCGGTCGATGACCGAGACGTGCAGGTCCTGCGCCTGCAGGTAGGAGAACACGGGACCAGGCCCTCGCAGGGCCAGCTTGGACGAGAGCTCCGTCAAAGTCGGGCAGGTCATGGGCAGGGCGATCGGGGGCTGGCCGCCCAGCGGAGTCAGATCGGGGGAGCGCTCGAGCAGCTCCCAAAGGATCGCATCGACAGCGACCAGGCTATGATAGCCTTCCTCCTTGGTGAGGCGTTCCAGGGAGTTCATGGGGGCGAAAGGCGTCACGTACTGCTTGTGCGGGAGCCGGGCGCCGGCCCAGATGGAGGGCTCGGAGAGGCCCGTGGCTCCGTAAGAGGTGAAGGCCCGGCGCCAGACCCAGGAATCCTTGGCGAAGGCGTCGATGGCGGGGGTGAAGTCCGCCTTGGGATTGTAGGCGCCGAGATAGTCCGGCCGGAGGCTGTCGATGACGATGATGAAGATGTTGGGCTTGCGCGCCAACGCACCCGGAGGCGCTCCCGCCAGGTCCAGCTCTCGGGGCGCGATCGGGGTCTGGCGGGATATGTTGGTGTTGGCGTGCAGGACCCCATAGAAATCCCCCGACGCGCTCCGGTGCTGGAAGAGCCGCCGCGCGGTCCGCAAGGACAATTCCTCTTCCGCGAGCCTGTGCATGGCCGGCGCGACGGAGATGCCCGTGAGGCGCAGCCTCGGGGAGGAGCCGGTCAGGGCCGCGTCCGCGCCCCAGGCCAGGAGGAGGCAGGCCAAGACGGCCGCCAGGTCCCGCCGTCCGGGGTCGGCGCCGCCGCCGGGGTGCTGCCGCAGCCAGCCGTGGAAGAAGACGAAGGCGGCGGCCCAGATAGCCAGCACGCCGAAGGTGGCGATGATGCGGTCCCAGTCTACGCTGATGGCGAGGCGGAGGACCCAGGGGGAAGCCGCCAGAAGCAGGAGTCCGGCCAGCTGTCCCGGCAGGCGCCTCCAGGTCGGGCGCCAGAAAGCCGCCAAGGGGGCGGTCACGAATTCCACGGCGTCAGACACGGGCTCCGGGCGAGCTGCGGCCAGGTCACAGGCTTGGCCCAGGAGCGCCAGGACCGCGGTCCAGGCCCCCGTCGCCGCCAGGGCCCAGGCCGCCGGGCCGGAGAAGGAGAGGGACCCTAGGAGCAGGGAGTCGATCGCCCAGAAGGCGAAGGCGCCGAGACCGGCCAGGAGCAGCAGCGTTTCGTCCCGGACCCTGCCGCCGGGCAGCAGCCTCGCCATGGTCCGAGCCAGGTCGCAGCAGAGGAACAGGGCCAGGAAGGCGAAGATGTGGGAGAGAAGGCTTTCTCCCAGCGCGAAGGCCGCGGTCCAGCGTGAGGGGCCGGCCCAGGCCGTGCCGTGCGCCATCAGGTGCTCGGCCGTGAAGGCCGCAAAGACGAGACCAGCGGCCAGGAGCGCGGCAGGCAGGCGCGCGCTCAGCGCGGCCGCAACGGGCTCATCCGTCCAGGTCAGCGCCCGCGGCCTCGCGAGCAGCCGGAGGGTCTCCCAGGACACGAGCGGCAGCCAGCAGACCATGCTCAGGAGCAGGCTCCAACCGTCGTTGCCGACCCGCCCGGACATGAGCGGCCAGGACACGGCCAGCGCCGCTGCGCCGGACGCCAAGGCGAAGGCCCAGCGCCACCTGGAGAGCGTCAGCGCCGCGAGCGCCAGCGCGGCGCCCAGGAAGAGGACGTGCGCTCTCAGGAAGAAGCCGACCCAGAGGGGGTAGTGATGATCCTGGATGAAGTTTTTCCAGGAGAACGGGATGTAGCAGAGCAGGCAGTAGAGGGAGGTGGCCGCGGCGACGGCGAAAAGGGACCAGCGGGCCAGGGCCGCGAGCCGCAGAGAGCCTTTCATCTGGACCCTTCCCGCTCCAACTGAGCCAAAGTGGAATGGGCCTGCAGGGAACAGGTATTGTCTCCCAGTTTATCGCAGACCCGCGCGAGGATCCGATAGAGGTCCGCGTAAGAAGGGGACTGGCCCACGGCGGTGCGCAGCAGAGCCTGGGCGCGGTCGAGCTGTCCTGCATCCTCGGCCAGTTGGGCTCCGGACAAGAGCGCATCGGCGTTCTTGGGATGGGCCTTGAGCACGTCGTCCACGAGGCCCTGAGCCTGCGCACGGTCGCCTTCCTGGCGCAGGATGCGCGCCAGCCCCAATTCGGCGTCGGGGTAGCCGGGGGAGGCCTTCAGGATGGAGGCGTAGAGCGTCTTGGCCTCGGAGCTCTGGCTGTCCCGCTCCAATGCTAGGGCCAGGTACAGCATCAGGTCCGGCAGGGAGGGGTCGAGCGCCGCGCACCGCCGGTGGGCGGCTATGGCCTGGTCGGTCCGGCCCAGCTTTTGGTAGGCTTGGCCCAACTGGGGGCAGGCATCGGTCGGCGTGGGCGTGACCGCGATGAAGAGCTCCCAGGCAGCGGCTTCTTTGGCGAAATCGTTGAGCTGGGCGTAGGCTTGGGCCTGAGCTTCGAGATATAAGGGATTGTCTGGAGCGCAGCGCAGGAGCTTTTGGGCGAGCCCCAGGGCTCGGGCGGGCTCGCCCGCGTCGTGGGCCTCCTTGACCTGGGCCCAAAGCTCCTTGGCTTTCTCCGGGGATAGGCGCGCGGGACGATCGCCGGTCGCGCTCCCGGCGGTCCAGAAGAGAGCCGTGGCCAGCAGGGCCCTCCCCGCGAGCTGCGGCAGCGCCCGGATATCCATCAGAAGCTGTAGCGGGCCTGGAGCCCTAGCGAGTAGGACTGGTCGTGCACGGTGTCCCTGGACTCCCGGCCCTGGGCCCTGAACGAGAGGTTCTCCCGCTGGTACCATTCCAACTCGCCTAAGTAGACGTTGCTCTCGTAGTGGTTCCTGACCGCGTCCCAGATGAAGCCGTGCTCGTAGCCTACCATGCTCCAGAGCCCTCTGTAGCGCCGGGGACGGGTCCCTTCCCCGGCCCCGCAGCCCCAGCAGCAGGGGCAGGCTCGGTTCCAGCCTCGACGCCAGTAGCCGCCCAGCCAATGATCCTGCTCGTTGGTGGAAATGTAGTTGCCCGTCGGAACCAGGTATTGAACCGTGGAGAGTCGATAGCTGCCGGAGAACTCCTTGCACCAGGGCAGCCAGCCCGTGGCTTCGGCGTTGAAATCATCGGTGCGGTTGGCATCGGCGAAGAAGGTCCGGCCGTAAGAGAGGGAAAGGAGGTACTTGTCCTCTTGGAGCCGGCGCGCCTTGATGCCTATGCGGTCCGTATCGACATAGCCCAGACGGCCATCCGGGGTGGCTCCGTAGAACTCCTGCTGGCTGCGCGCATAGCGCGCTTGGAGGAGGTTGACGCCCCACTCCTTCGTGGCCAGGAGCGACCAGTTCTTGGTGGTCGTGCGCTCAGAGTAGTTGCTGAGCCCGGCCCGGGCCAGCAGGCCCACGTCTCGGATGTCGGTTTCGAATTCGCCCTGGACGTCATCCTCGCGCAGCAGGCCGAAGTACAGGTTGCCTGGGCCCGCGCCGCGCAGGTATTTCGGAGTGCGGGTCAAGGTGAGCCGGGCGTCGCCGGCCTGGGTGTCCCACTCCCCGAAGAGCCGCGCCCGGGAGAATTTGGTGCGGCCCAATCCCGCGCCTTGGATGTCATTGAGCAGGGACTGGCCGTACTCACCCTCGAGCCGCACATCGCGCGTGGGGTTGGCCTCCAAGCCTAAAGAATAGCGCTGGTCGAGGATGTCGTAATACGTGAAGGCGTTGTTGGTGTCGTTACGCTGCGCCTCCTGCGCGTATTCAGCGCCCCCGATGAAGGCGAGCTCAGGAGAGGACCGGTAGCGGGCCCGCAGCCCGCCGGAGCGGCCCTCGTAGATGATGCGCTGGGGGGTGGACGTGTTGAGTTCCTCTTGAGAGAGGGTCTTATAGATTCGGCCGGTAGGGAACATCCCGGTGGCCAAGGACCTTTTGGGATCGTCCAGCTTGCGCCAATTTTCCGGGTCGCAGGGCTCCGCCTCCGCTATTCCCGCAAGTGCGACCTGGACGCCAGTGTTGTCGCGCAGTTTCTTCTGTGCGCGGGCCATGAGGTTGAGGATGTAGGCGCTGTGCGGGGACTGGGCGTTCCATGTCTTGAGGTAGCCGAGGGCCTCGCGGTACTCCCCCAGGGAGAGGCAGACCAACGAGAGCCCCTCCAAGGCGCCGTTGCTCTTGGGTTCTCGCTCTAGCATCTTCAGGAAGATGACTTTGGCCCCGTGGAGGTCGCCATGCTGGAGCGCAACCATGCCCTCATCGTAAGACGGCGCGGCAGGCGCGGGGGCGGCGGTCCCGACCGGTGAAAGACCCTCGCGGGCGCGGGCCATGAGGTCGAGGATATAGGCGCTGTGCGGGGATTGTGCGTCCCACCTCTTGAGGTAGCTGAGGGCCTCTGCGTACTCACCCAGAGAGAGGCAGACCAATGAGAGTCCTTCGAAGGCGCCACCGCTTTTTGGGTCGCGCTTCAGCATCTTCAGGAAGATGGCTTTGGCCCCGTGGAGGTCGCCGCGCTGACGCGCGGCCATCCCCTCATCGTAAGACGGCGCGGCGGCGGTCCCGACCGGTGAAAGACCCTCGCGGGCGCGGGTCATGAGGCCGAGGATATAGGCGCTGTGCGGGGATTGGGCGTCCCACCTCTTGAGGTAGCTGAGGGCCTCTGCATACTCACCCAGAGAGAGGCAGACCAATGAGAGTCCCTCGAAGGCACCACCGCTCTTGGGGTCGTTTTGTAGCATCTGGAGGAAGATGGCCTTGGCCTTTGGGAGGTCGCCGCGCTGGCGCGCGGCCATGCCCTCCTCGTAAGACGGCGCGGAGGGCGCGGGGGCGGCGGTCCCGGCCGGAGAAGCGTGCAGTGGTGCGGCGGCCAAGGCGGCCAGCAAGACGAGGAGGGGGGCGGGAGTCATTTCCCGGCGGTGACTTTGGTGATGGCGGCCCGCAGGTCCTTCGGGTCGAAAGGCTTCTCGAAGAAGCCCGCCACCGAGGGGATGGCCTCGAAGAGGTGGCGCATGTCGCCCTTGGCCGTGACCACGAGGATGGGCAAGGACGCGGTGCGCGGGTAGTTCCGGATGGCGACGGCGGCGGTGTAGCCGTCCATGATGGGCATCATCACGTCCAGGACCACGATGTCGGGCAGGGCCGCGGCCTCGTCCAAAGGATCGACGCCCAGCACGCGCAAGGCTTCCTGACCGTTGCCGACGGATGAGACGGTGTGCCCCGATTTCTCCAGGATGAAGCGCATCAGGGCGACGATGTGTTCTTCGTCGTCGACGATGAGGACCTTGGCCATGGCGCATAATTTATATCATATTCGCCGCTGCCTATGGAGACTGAAGGCTCTGTCGGTCTGGTCGGGCAGGTGCGCGGCTTCCTGGCCGAGTTGCGCCGGGAACTGCCGGAGATCTTCGCGCTGCGTCTTTCGACCCCCTGCGCCCCGCGGAGCATCCCGGAGTCAGGCGCTGCGGGGGTCTTCGCAGCGGGACCGACCGGGGACCCGGTGCGGGACCTCTTCCTGGCGCGCGTGAAGCACTGGAGCGCGGCCATGGGGGTCGCGCCGAGGCGGGTCTTCCTCAAGAACCAGAGGACGCTCTGGGGCAGCTGCTCCACGCGCGGCAACCTCAACTTCAACCGGGTCCTGGCGGACGCCCCGGCCGAGATCGTGGACTATGTCGTCATCCATGAACTGGCGCACCTCAAGGAGATGAACCACTCCCGCCGCTTCTGGGACGTCGTGGAAGCCTGGTGCCCGGAACAGAAGCAGCGCCGGCGCTGGCTGCGCCAGAACGTTTCCCTGCTGCGCAGGAGCGCATGAAGGCCTGGGCGATCCTCGCCGCGGGCCTGCTCTCCGGCGGCCGGGCTTTCGCGGCGGAGACTGCCCCCCGTTTGGGCGTCCATTTCCAGGCCACGGTCATCGACCAGGGCAATGCGCGCTTCGATTCCCACTCCACCGGCGCCAACAGCCTGCCGCCGGGCCCGGAAAGCGCCACCTCGATCACCGCCACTCTGTTCATGGGCCTGCGCCTCTTACCCGGGACCGAGCTCTACGTCGACCCGGAGCTCTCGGGCGGCCGCGGCATCGGGGCCGTGCACGGCGTGGCGGGTTTCCCCAACGGCGAGACCTACCGCATCGGCGACCCCCAGCCGACCATCTCCACCGCGCGCCTGTACCTGCGCCAGACCTTCGGCTTCGGCAGCGAGAGCGAGAAGCTTGAGGACGGCCCCAACCAGGTCGCGGGCACGGCGGCGGCGCGGCGCTTGATGCTGGAGGCGGGCAAGTTCAGCCTGACCGACAATTTCGACGGCAACGCTTACTCGCACGACGCGCGCTCGCAGTTCATGAACTGGTCGCTCATGAGCTCGTCTGCATGGGACTATCCCGCGGACACGCGCGGCTACACCTGGGGGGCGCTGGCCGAATACCATGCGCCGGACTGGGCCCTGCGCGGGGCGGCCGTGGCTGAGCCCAAGGTGGCCAACATGCTCGACATGGACCGCCACTTAGGCCGCGCCCACGGCTTCGTGGTGGAGGGCGAGCACGGGGTCCGTCTGGGCGAGCGCAAGGGGACGGGGCGCCTGACCGCCTTCTACAATGAGGCGCACATGGGCAACTACGACCAGGCCCTGGCCCAGCCCGGCACGCCGGATGTGACCCTGACGCGCGCCTACGGCCGCAACAGGTGGGGGGTGGCCTCCAGCGACGACCTGGAGCTTTCCGAGCATCTGGGCGCTTTCGCGCGTCTGAGCTGGAGCGACGGCCGCAACGAGATCTGGGCTTTTGCCGAGGTCGACGCCTCCGAGGCCTTGGGGCTCGACTTCAAGCCCGCGGCTTGGGGCCGCCCGCAGGACGACTGGGGCGTGGCCGCCGTGGTCAACGAGCTCTCCGGCCCGCACCGGCGCTATCTGGCCGCGGGGGGCCTGGGATTCATGATCGGCGACGGGGCTCTGCACTACGGCCCGGAGATGATCACTGAGACCTATTACCGCTGGCAGGTCCTCAAGGCCCTGGCGGTCAGCCCGGACGCGCAGCTCGTCGTCAATCCCGCCTACAACCGCTCGCGCGGGCCAGTGCCGGTCTGGGGCCTGCGCGTCCACGCCGAATTCTAACCGGGAAGTTTGATAAGATGGCTATTGTCATGCCGACCGTCCAGTCGCCGTCCAAGCCCCAGGACAGCGTCGCGTCCAGAGCCGGCCAGGGCGAGCGCGACCTGCTCGAGATGGGGGCTTTGCCCCCCGAGACCGTGCTCGCGCGCCTGGGCGCGACCGAAAAAGGGCTGAGCGACGAGGCCGTGGAAGAGCGCCTCGAGCGCTACGGCCACAACGAGGTCGAACGCGCGCACAAGATGGGCGTCCTCGGCGAGATCTGGTCGCGCTGCAAGAATCCCCTGGTCATTCAGCTCTTCGTCATCGCGGGCGTTTCTTACGCCATGGGCGACCTGCGCGCCGCCAGCGTGGTCGGGGGCATGGTCGTCTTGAGCGTGATGCTGGGCTACATCCAGGAGGCCCGCTCGAGCCACGCGGTCGAGAAGCTCCTGTCCATGATCAAGGCCACCTGCACCGCCATCCGTGGCGGCAAGGAGGTCGAGCTGCCGCTGCGGGACTTGGTGCCCGGCGACATCGTGGTCCTGGCCGCGGGCTCCATCATCCCGGCGGACATGAGGCTCATCAGCGCCAAGGATTTCTACGTCAGCCAGGCCGCCTTGACCGGCGAGTCCATGCCCATCGAAAAGGCCATCGCGGCCTGCGACGCCGCGGGCAAGAACGCCGTCGACCTGACCAACACCTGCTTCCAGGGCTCCAACGTCCTCAGCGGCACGGCCCGCGGCGTGGTGGTCACCACCGGCGCGGGCACCTATTTCGGAGCCATCTCCCAGAAGTTGGGCGGCCAGCGGGTGCTCACCAGCTTCGACCGGGGCATCGAGGGCTTCACCTGGCTCATGATCCGCTTCATGGTGGTGATGGTGCTGACGACCTTCTTCATCGTGGGCCTGAGCAAGCATGACTGGGTCGACGCCCTGCTCTTCGGGCTCTCCGTCGCGGTGGGCCTCACCCCGGAGATGCTGCCCATGATTGTCACGGTCAACCTCTCCAAGGGCGCCCTGGCCATGTCGCGCAAGAAGGTCATCGTCAAGCGCCTCAACTCCATCCAGAACTTCGGCGCCATGGACGTGCTGTGCACGGACAAGACCGGGACCTTGACCCAGGACCATATCGTGCTCGAGCGCTACGTCGACGTCACTAACCGGGCCTCCGAGGACGTGCTGCGCTACGCGTACATGAACTCCTACTACCAGACGGGCCTGCGCAACCTGCTGGACCGGGCCATCCTGGCGCATTCCGACCTGGACGTGGAGCGCAGCTGCCGCAAGGTCGACGAGATTCCCTTCGATTTCCACCGCCGCCGCATGTCGGTCATCATCGACTACGAGGACGAGCATGTCCTGGTCTGCAAGGGCGCCGTCGAGGAGACCTTCGCGGTCTGCAGCCGCTACCAGGTCGACGATGAGGTCCACCCCCTCATCGACATGCTCAAGCAGGACCTGCTCGAGGAGTACGAGGCCCTGAGCCGGGACGGCTACCGCGTGGTGGCCATCGCGTACCGGGAATTCCCGCGCACCCAGGAGGTCTTCTCCGCAGCCGACGAGAGCGAGCTGGTGCTCTTGGGATATTTGGCCTTCTTCGATCCGCCCAAGGACTCGGCGGCCGCGGCGCTGGAGGCCCTGCGCAAGGCCGGCGTGCGGACCAAGATCCTGACCGGCGACAACGCCTTGGTCACCCGCAAGGTCTGCCGGGACGTGGGCATCCCGGTCGACAGCCTGGTGACCGGAGATCAGCTGCGCGGGCTCACTCCGGAGCAGCTGACCGAGACCGTGGAGAAGACCAACGTCTTCGCGCGCCTGACCCCCTCGCAGAAGGACGACATCATCCGGGCCCTGCAGCGGGGGGGGCATGTGGTGGGTTTCCTGGGCGACGGCATCAACGACGCGCCCGCCATGAAGACGGCGGATGTGGGCATATCCGTGGACACCGCGGTCGATGTGGCCAAGGAATCCGCGGATATCATCCTGCTGAAGAAGAGTCTCCTGATCTTGGAGGACGGGATTATCGAGGGCCGCAGGGTCTTCGGCAACATCATCAAGTACATCAAGATGGGCGCCAGTTCCAACTTCGGCAACATGTTCAGCGTGGTGGGGGGCAGCTACTTCCTGCCCTTCCTGCCCATGGCTCCGATCCAGATCCTGCTCAACAACCTGCTCTATGACTTCTCCCAGGTGGGCATCCCCGCCGACCACGTCGACGAGGAATACCTGCTGAAGCCCCGCCGCTGGAACATCGAGGCCATCAAGAAGTTCATGATTTGGATCGGGCCCATGAGCTCCATCTTCGATTATTCCACCTATTTCCTGATGCTCTATTTCTACGGCTGTATCGCGTATAAGACCACGGCCGATCCGGCCTTGAAGGCGCATTATGAGAGCCTCTTCCACACCGGCTGGTTCGTGGAGTCCCTGCTCACTCAGACTCTGATCGTGCATATCATCCGCACCAATCGCATCCCCTTCTTCCAGAGCCGCGCCAGCGCGGCGTTGACTCTGACCACGCTCGCGGTCATGGCCACGGCGGCCTTTTTGCCCTACTCCCCGCTGGCCGGTTATTTCGGACTCACCCCCTTGCCCGGTTCGTTCTGGCTCTGGATGGCGGCGACCCTGGTCACCTATTCGGTGCTGACCCATTTCGTAAAGATGCAATTCATCAAGAGATATGGAGCTGACTAAGTGAAGAGCCTGCTCAACGCGTTGCAAGAAGGACGGCTGGTCGAGCTGCCGGAGGCCGACAAGGGCAAGGCCCTGGAGTACCTGGCCCACCTCATCGAAGCCGTGCCGGACCTCTCCGGTATCTCCGAGCTTTATGAGGCCATGATGGTGCGCGAGAAGGCCCAGAACACGGGGCTGGGCCTGGGGGTGGCGTGCCCGCATGTGCGTGCTCAGGGCGAGGGGGAGCTCTTCTGCGCGGTGGGCTGGAGTCCGGCCGGCATCGACTATGGCGCGCCGGACGGCAAGAAAGTGCACCTGGTCGTGATGTACTACATCCCGGACTCTCAGAAGAACGTCTATCTTAAGGAGGTCTCGGGGCTGGCCGGCGCGATCCACCGCGAAGGCGGCATCTCCGCCATCGCTTCGGCCGAGGATATCGCCACGGTGCGCGAGCGGATGCTGGACTGGGTCCTGGCCGCCCTGGAAGCCAGCATCCCGGAGGCCAAGGCCCGCATGATCCGCCTCGAGGCCCGGCAGGCTGCCGCCGAATCCGTGTCGCCGGCGGCCGCGGCGCCTGGGCAGGTCGAGGTCTTTCCGGCGCTGATCGTCGATATGGGGGACTCCCGGCATATCGTCCTGTGCCAGGCGCCGCAGGTCGTGGCGGCTTTGGAAGGAGCGGAGGACGTCGGGATCAAGCTGCGCCAGCAAAGTCAGTTCGACCTCGCCGGCTATAAGATGGTCCATCGGTCCTCCACTCAGTACGGAGCCGGTCGAATGCTCCACGAGTATCTCGCCATCAAGCTTTCCTGAAGGACTGCCAGCCGCCATGATCTTCAGGCTCCTGCCCCTGCTGCTCGGGGCCTACTTCACCTACGCGGGCTTGGGTTCCTTGGCCCTGGCCGCTTTCGGCGAGCGCGTGGACGCGCTGGTCGACGAGACCGTGGTCAAGGCGGTCAAGGAGGTCCCGGCCGCGGACGGCGCGGCGCCGAGCTACGTGATGCGCACCAAGGTCTCCTACCATTTCGACGTCTGCCCCCGGCAGGCCCAGACGGCGGACGCGGTCTGCGTCAAAGCCGAGGGCTCGGACACCATGATCCTGCGCACGCCCTACTCGGTGCTGCCCCACGACAAGGGCTACGCCGCGCCCGTGGTCTTCCTCAGGTCCGCCCCGCGGGTCAACGCCCTGCGCCAGCCCAAGCATCTCGTCGTCTACGGCCTCCTGGAGCTTCTGCTCGGGCTGGCCATCGTGGTCTTCGAGGTCAAGGTCTTCCTGCGGGAGCACCAAGCCCGGCTCGCCGCGGCCCCGGACCTGGCCTTGCCGAGCGCCCAGCCAGCTGACCCCTGGCACGATTTGGGCAGACCCTTGGGCTCGGGCGAATCGGAATCGCCGCGGGATGAGGGCATCCCTCCTTCCTGAGCGAGGTCGACTGTGGGTCTTTGGACCTAACGCTTGCGGGGGTCAGGGACCCAGGCGCCAAAGGCCCTGGCCGGATATGATATTATCAACCAAGCTATGAAGATCGGGTTTTACCTCGCGTCCCTCCTGATCTTGGGTTCCTCGCCGGTCGCGGGATTCGAAGCGCGCCCGGTCTCCGTCCGCGACCTCCCGGCCCAAGTCGAATCCCCCGTTCCCGCGGTGGCCGGCGTCCCGGTCCCGGCGCCCGCTTCCGACGCGGGGTTCGCGCACGCGGTCGCGAGCTTCCAGCAGTACATCGCGGACCAGAAGGTCCGCGATCCCGATGATCTGCCTTTCCTCATGATCCACGGCGGCAAGACCGGCCGGGCGGTCTTCATGGTGCACGGGCTCAGCGATTCCCCTCACTACATGCGCGCGCTGGCCGGGATCTTCTACGATGCCGGTTATAACGTCGCGGGGCTGCTCCTGTCCGGGCACGGCACGCGGCCGGAGGACCTCAAGACCGTCCGCCTCAAGCAGTGGAAAGATGAGGTCCGGTTCGGCCTGGGCGTGGCTCGGGAACTGGGAGACACCGTATCGCTGGCCGGATTCTCGTGCGGCGGGGCCTTGGAGCTCGACGCTCTGGCCGCAAATTATAAGGGCCCCGACCCGATCCCGCTCAAAGACATGTTCTTGTTCTCGCCCGCCATCAAGATCGCCGACCACAATGTCGAGCTGTACTGCCTCCCCGGCGTCCGGGAGGTGATGGAACTCGCTCATCCTTGGGCGGTCGGCGATGCCGCGACGCCCGAGACCAACCCATACAAGTACGGCAAGATGGCCCTCAACGCCGTCTGCGAGCTCAACGACCTGATCCATCAGAACTCCTCCCATGGCCCGGCGATCATGAAGGACATCCGGGACCACGGCATCGGGGTGTTCACCGTGGAGTCCGCGGCGGACCAGACCATCGACCCGGATTCGGTCGTCGAGTTCATGCACACGCTGCCGCCGGAGACCCGCGAGGATTTCATCCTCTACCCCAAGGACGCGGCCATCCCCCACGGCGCGGTCACGCTGCCGCAGACCAATCCCCTCTACGGCGCGCTGGCCGACCGGCTGCGCGTCTTTATCGCCTTTCCGGCGGCCTCGCCCGCCGCGTCGCTGTTCCTCCGGCCTTTCCGTAGCGGGGCCCTCGACCAGTTGTCGGGTGGGAGCTCCTTCTAGCCGGGCTGGTCCGGGAATGGGCAAGACGATCTCCGACCCGGCCGCCCTTTCTCAGCGGACCCCGGAAGCTGAACTCCAGCGCTTGGCGGGACTCTTCGCCCGCCTGCCGCTTCTGGGCACGCTCTTGGACGCGGTCCCGGAGTTCTACATGATCCTCAATCGGACCCGCCAGATCGTCTTCGCCAACCAGGTCCTGCGCGAGCATGCCAAGCGTACCGGCGGCGGCGCCATGGGACTGCGTCCGGGGGAGGCCATGGGCTGTGCGCACTCCTGCGAGAATCCGGGCGGCTGCGGTCTGAGCGAGTCCTGCCTGGACTGCGGGGCGCTTTTGGCGATCCTCGGCGGCCAGCGCGGGACGCCCGCGGTGGAGGAGTGCCGCCTCACCCTGGCGCAAAGCGAGGTCCTGGACCTGCGCGTCTTCGCCACTCCCCTGGCCTATGAAGGCGAGTCCTTCGTCATCCTGGCCGCGACGGACATCAGCTCGGAGAAGCGCCGCGAGGCCCTGGAGCACACCTTCTTCCACGACATCGGCAACACCGTGGCCATCATCTACGGTTCGGCCGACGTCCTCCTCGAGATGGAGCCGCAATCGAAGATGGCCTTGAACATCTTGTCCGCCGCGCAGAAGCTCCTGGGCGAGTTCGAGGCCCAGCGCGACCTGCTCTCGGCCGAGCGCGGCAAACTCGTGGCCCATCCCGAGCCGCTGCACACGGGCGCGCTGCTCAAGGAGGTCGCCGCATCCTATGCCGAGCAGAAGTGGACCGCCGACCGGCGCGTGCTCATCGCGGAAGACTCCTGCGACATGCTCATGGTCAGCGACCGGACCTTGCTGGGGCGCGTCCTGGGCAACATCGTCAAGAACGCCCTCGAGGCCTGCAAGCCGAAGGAGGCCGTCACGCTGCGTTGCGTCGGCACGGGAGGGTTCGTGGAGTTCCAGGTCCATGACCCTCAGGCCATGCCCCTGGAAGTGCAGCGGCAGATCTTCCAGCGTTCCTTCTCCACCAAGGGGCCGGGCCGCGGGCTGGGGACCTACAGCATCAAGCTCCTCAGCGAGTCCTACCTGGAGGGACAGGTCTCCTTCGAGTCGTCGCTGGAGAAGGGGACGACCTTCACGGCGCGCTTTCCCCAGACCCTGCTCGTCTAGTCCGGCCCGGCGGCGAGTAAGGGCCCGCCGTCCCCGTAGGTGTGGGAGGAGGGGACGGGGCCGACGCGAGTCTGGTCGCGCCGAGCGATGCGCGAGAGCCAATAGGCCCCGGCCAAGGTCACCGTCAGGCCTGCCACCTGCAGCGGATGGACCTGCTCGCGGCCTAAGGCCCATGAGAACAGCATGGTCAGGGCCGGGTAGGAGAGCAAGAATGCCGTGGCCTTGGCCAGATCCATGCGCAGGACGGCCGCGTACCAGAGCAGCAGGGCCAGGGCGTTCATGAGCAGACCCTGCGCGGCCAGGACGGCCAAGGCGTCCGGAGACCAGCTCCAGCGCCCGCCGTGCCACAGGGCCCAGGCGGAGAACGGGGCCAGGATGAACAGACCGAAGAAATTCCGGCTTCCGGAGATGAGGGCGCAGTCGAGGTCCTTGGGCAGGCGCTTGGCGATCACATGGGAGACCTGGTACATCCACGGGGTGAGCAGGATCATCAGGTCGCCCTTCCAGCGCAGGGAACCTAGGTCGTGCGCCATGATGAGGCCGGTCCCGGCCATGACTAGGAGGCTGGCCCATACCTGGGTCCGGCTGATGGCTTCGCGCAGGAGCCAGGCCGACAGCAGGGCGGAATAGAGCACCTCGACCTGCGCCATCACGGCTGCATTGGCCGGCGTCGTGTAGCGCAGGGCCTCCAGGTAGATGAGCGATGCCGCGCAGCTCAGTGTGCTCATGGCCAGCAGCGGCAGGCCGACTTGGGCCGAGAGGAGTCGGCGCCAACGGCCGCCTGTCGCCAGACCAGGCGCCAGCGCGGCCAGGCCCAGGAGTATGCCGGCATGGAAGAAGAGCGGAGCGCTGTAGCGGCTCAGGCCGCTCTGCCCGATGATGGGCCAGAAGGCGTTGAGCAGCCAGCAACCGAGCAGCGCGGCGAAGGGAGGCACGCCCCTATTCGATCCCGGCCAGGACCGGGACGGGCTGCGAGTCGGACCACAGAGGCGCGGTCTCGGAGCCGGATGACGGGGCGTGGGCGACTACGGCCGGGGCGACCGCCTTCTTCTGGGGCGCGGACGCCTTCCAGCCCTGCAGCCAGAGGCGCTCGTAATAGGCCACGTAGCCGGCCAGATCCGTGGGGTCGTCGCTGAAATTGGCGTTCTCGAAGCTGTTGTTCTCCGCGTTAGGCGAGTAGTTGAAGGACCCCGTCTCCAGGAGCTTGTCGTCCACGATGATCAGCTTGTTGTGCATCTTCTGGAACATGGGGTCGCCTTCATCGCCCGCCGGGCCGGAGAGCAGGCGCACGTCGAAGCCGCGGCTCACGAACCATTGGTCGAGGCTGGCCAGCTTGGACTGGCTGTAGTCGAGGACCAGGCGGATCTTCAGTTCCGGGTGCGCCTTCTTCATCTCGAGCAGGGCGTCGGCGATCTTCTGCGAGAAGAAGCTGAACATCGCGATATCGATGGAGGCCTTGGCGGCCTTCACGGCCTGGATCAGGGCCTCTTCGATATGGCCCTGGGGGGAGAAGAGCTGCCGGGGGAAGGCCACGCCGTTGAACTCGATCGGCTTGTCGGTGTCCTCGGGAGGCGGCGGGAACTTGGAGCTGCGCCCCGTCTCGGCTTCGGGGGGGGCCTTTTCGGACTCATCCTCGCCGGCCTTCGCGGCCGCGGACATGCTCTCCAGGGTGCGGTTGAGGATCTCGTCGAGTTTGTCGTGGTCCACGTCCTCGGCCAGGCCCCGCATGTAGGCGAAGTAGCGGTCGTAGTTGCTCACGCGCTTGGCGTCGTTGGAGAACATCAGGTTCTCGAAATGGTGGTGCTCGGCCACGTCGGTCAGGTTGTACGAGCCGAAGGAGACCAGCTGCTCGTCGAAGACTAGGAACTTGTTGTGCATCACTCCGCTGCCCTTGCCCTTGAGAACCTTGAGGTCGAATTCCTTGACCAGGGCCACGACCTCGGGCTTGGGTTGGCGGGGCTCGCCGGTGTGGCCGATGCCGGTGGTGTAGAGGTGGCTGCGGTCGAGCACGATATCGATCTTGACTCCCCGGGCCTTGGCCCGGCGCAGGGCCGCGAGGATGGGCTCCGAGGTGAACTCATAGATGGCCATGTGGATGCTTTTCTGCGCCGCGTCTATGGCCTTGACGTAGAGCGGTTCGATGGGCTCGTAGGGCAGCAGGGCGAAGAACTGGCGCAC
>Ga0118677_10004622_pt1 | contig 24893 bp, 23 predicted proteins | sample AliMusrvi5mmetaG_FD_86154 | JGI IMG/M metagenome (GOLD analysis project Ga0118677, IMG submission 86154)
CAACTCCATCGAAATCAAAATCGAAGAAGAAAAAGTAATGTCCCATGGATATTTCAGCTTTTTTTGAACCCCTCGACCTGGATGAATTTCCCGGCAGCGGAGAAACGACCGGACAGGTCCGCCTGGGCAACATCATCGCCATCCATACCGCCGAAGATGGTTTGCCTGATTATACAACCTGCAACATCGCCCTCATCGGCGTGACCGACGACCGCAGGGCCGTGGGCAATGAAGGTTGCGGGTTGGCCCCTGACTCAATAAGAAAGTTCCTTTTCCGGCTCAACGTGGGTCCCTATCCCATCAAAATGGCTGATCTCGGAAACATCAAAAATGGATTTTCCGTTTCCGATACCTATTTTGCCTTGAGTTCAGTGGTGGCTGAGCTCATCGAAAACAACGTTTTGCCGGTGATCATCGGGGGCAGCCAGGATCTCACCTTTGCCAATTACCAGGCCTATCAGAGCCTGGGGCAGATCATCAACATCGTGGCGGTCGATCCCATGTTTGATCTTGGAAAATCAGAGGAGGAGATCAACGCGCAATCATACCTGAGCAGCATCATCCTGCATCAGCCCAATTACCTCTTCAATTATGCCAATATCGGTTACCAGACATACTTCATCGACCAAGATGCAGTCGGTTTGATGAAAAACCTCTTCTTTGACACCTATCGCCTGGGCATTGTCAGGGAAACGCTCGAGGATGTGGAACCCATTGTACGCAACGCCGACATGCTTACCTTCGACATCTCCTCGATACGCTATTCCGATGCCCCGGGCAATGCCAATGCAACCCCGAATGGATTTTACGGCGAAGAAGCCTGCCAGATAGTGCGCTATGCAGGTTTAAGCGACAAGCTCACTTCCATCGGATTTTACGAGGTAAATCCAAAGTATGATAAAGCCGGCCAGACCGCCCACCTTGTGGCACAGATGATCTGGTATTTCATCGACGGATACTACAACCGGGCCCATGATTTTCCCTTTAAAAACGAAGAAGATTACCTGAAATACCGGGTCAGCATCAGGGACCATAAGGAAGAGATCGTTTTTTACAAGAGCAAGAAAACCGACCGCTGGTGGATGGAAATCCCACTGCCCGCCGAACAGCGCATCAAATATGAAAGACATTACCTCGTTCCCTGTTCCTACAAGGATTACCAGATTGCCTGCGAAAACGACATCCCCGACAGATGGTGGATGGTATACCAGAAGTTGATGTAAGGGAGGGAATCTTTACAATTTACGATTTACGATTTACGATTTACGATTTACGATTTTAACCCTGTCTCTCCGGGTTAGCTGTCAAAAAGCTCTTCCATCCCGAAAATTTCTTTCCCGTTTCCGGTTTCCCGTTTTGGAAATAGTGGCAGACAGCTGCTGCAAGTCCATCCGTCGCATCCATGGTCTCTGGATTTTCGGTGATCCGCAGGAGGTGCATCAGCATGGCGGCAACCTGCTCTTTGGAGGCAGCTCCTTTCCCGGTGATGGATTGTTTGATTTTGCGCGGGGAATATTCAAAAATGGGAAGCGACCGCGATAGCGCTGCGGCAATGGCCACCCCCTGTGCCCGTCCCAGCTTCAGCATCGACTGGACATTCTTTCCGAAAAAGGGCGCTTCAATGGAAAGTTCATCGGGATGATACTGTTCGATCAAAGAAATCATGCGCTCAAAAATAAATTTAAGCCGCAATGGATGGTCGTCGTATTTGCTTAATTTTAGCACGCCCAAAGCAAGCATGGTCATTTTGTTGCCGGTCACACTGATTACGCCATATCCCATGACGGTGGTTCCCGGATCAATCCCTAGAATAATGCGTTCGGCGGCCATAACAAAGATGAATAACAGGTCAAAAGTACAGAAAATAATGAACCTGCTGATCCAGCTGGCCATATTTCTGGCAACCTGCCTTTTCATCTACCGCCAGGTGTTTCAGAAGGAGAGCCTTTCGATGGTCATGCAGTCGCTAAAGGGGGCTCTGTCTGACCCCGGGTTTAACCCCGGGTTTAAACCCGGGGTTAGTCCCGGGGTTAGTCCCGGGGTTAGTCCCGGGGGTATAGGGGTAGTCATCCTGATGGTCGTCAACTGGAGCCTGGAAGCGGTGAAATGGAAATACCTGATCGGGAAGGTGGAGGAGGTGAGCTTTTTCAAAGCATTCCAGGCAGTACTGACCGGCGTCAGCGTCAGCTCGTTCATCCCGAACCGGGTGGGGGAGTTCTTCGGGAGGGTTTTCATCCTGAAAACCGCAAGCCGCATCGAAGCCATCCTCATCACGGTTGTCGGGAGCATGAGCCAGCTCCTGATCACGGTACTCGCGGGCTCCCTCGGCCTGTTGGTGTTTATTCCCCGCTATTTGCCCGATGACAGGTTCAGCCATGGATATCTCTATGATACCCTGGTCGTGCTCGTGATCATACTGGATTTTTTGCTGGTAACTCTTTTTTTCAAAATCTCTTTCCTGGCGGCTCTGAAGGAACGGATTCTCCGGAAAGGGTTGAAAGGGTTGCGCAGATTTTTCAGGATTTTCGCCTTTTACCACAACCGTGAAATGGCGACGGTTATGTTGTTGAGCCTGTCACGGTATCTTGTTTTCACGACACAGTTTTACCTGCTGCTGGTTCTGTTCGGAATCAGGATCCAATACTTCGACGCTTTGGTACTGATCGCGCTGATCTACCTGATCATGGCGATCATTCCAACCATTGCGCTCACCGAACTGGGCATCCGGGGATCGGTGGCGTTGTATGTTTTCGGGTTCTGGTTTGGCCGGGCACTGCCGATGGCCGGCGACCACAACCTGGGGGTATTGGCCGCATCAACCATTTTATGGGTGATCAACCTGGGAATACCCGCCCTTATCGGGGCTGTATTTGTTTTCAGGCTGAAGTTTTTCAGAAAAATGAACGACTGATGGGATTTCCGGAAACATACAGTTGGATGGTGGTACTGGTGATGACAGCATACGGATTTATGACCTGTGCCTTTACCATCGGTTTGATCCGGATCCTGAAAAAAAAAACGCTTCCGGCTGCGCTTCCCGGTTCATTTGTTTCGGTTATTATTCCTGTCCGCAACGAAGCGTCACACATCACGGGGATACTGGAAGAGATGCTCGCCCAGGATTTTCCGGCCGATTGCATGGAAGTGATCGTGGCTGATGATCACTCTGAAGATGAAACCATGGTGCTGGCCGGTCGTTTTGCCGGCTTTCATACCGGGTTTCGGCTGAGACTTGTTCCATCCCCGCATACCGGCTTAGCCGTGCCCGGGAAAAAAAGAGCGATTGAAAGGGCTGTTTCGGAGGCTAAGGGGGAGATTTTGCTTTTTACAGATGCCGATACCCGTCGCGGGTCAGGCTGGATATCTTCCATGGTTTCTGATTTCACAGCGCACAACATTCAGATGGTGCTTGGCCCGGTTTATTATTGCAAAGAGAAAAACCCCCTTCAAAAAATCCAATCTCTGGAATTCCTCGGACTGATGGGCACCACGGCGGGAAGTGCCGCATTGGACTTGCCGGTGATGTGCAACGGTGCCAACCTGGCATACCGGCGCAGCGCATTTATTCATACCGGCGGATTCAGCGGGAACCTCAGGTACGGTTCGGGAGATGACCAGTTTGTGATGAGTTCGGTGAGGAGCCATTATGGAAAGGGATCTGTGGTGTTTAATCCCGATCCTCTGGCAGCGGTCGCGACCGAGCCTGAGGCAACCCTCGGAGGATTCTTCAATCAACGGTTGAGATGGGTTTCAAAAAGCCGTGGTTACCGCGACCCGGTAGTGATCATGGTCGGGATTACAGTTTATTTAACCCATCTTTTACTGCTCGCCGGAATGTTGCTGGGATTTTTCTACCCCGCATTGCTTTTGACGGCCATGATGTTTTGGCTGGTGAAAATCCTGCTGGAATACCCGGTTGTGCGGATCATGATGCGGTTTTTCGGGAAGGAGAAACTGACGGGGTATTATTTTATCGCCCAGGTTTTTCAGTTGGTCTATGTGCCACTTGCCGGTTTGCTGGGACTCTTTGTTCCATACCGGTGGAAGGGAAGAAGGGGATGAAGGGTGGATTATTGCGCTCCGAGCATGATTTCAGCTGCGGCAAGATCATAGGGATGGGTGATTTTAAAATTCACCGGGTCGCCGTCGATCAGGTGGATGGTCTCTCCAAAATGCTCTGCCACGGTGGCATCATCGGTAAACTCTTCCCTGAATTCCTGTTCGTAGGCCTTTTTGATGGTGGCCGCCCGGAACACCTGGGGGGTCTGGACGATCCTGAGGGACGCACGTAGCACCGGGCGACTATCCCCACGCTTAAGCGTGGGGATACGTGACACCACCCTCACCGACTCGGTGAAAGGGATCACCGGGATGCAGTTTCCCAGCTGGGAGGCTGTTAAAAACGCCATCCTGATCAGCGATTCTGAAACCAGGGGTCTTGCCCCGTCATGAATGGCAACCAGCCCGTCGTTATCGATCACGGCAAGTGCATGCTGAACCGAATGGAAACGGGTTTCTCCGCCATCCACGATCTGATGCGGCAGGAGGAAACCATGATCTTTGCAAAGTTTTTGCCAGAAACCGCATTGCCCCGCAGGCAATGCCAGGATGATCGAAATACCGGGGGATGCATTGTAAAACGCTTCAATGCTGTATATCAGCATCGGTTTTCCATGAAGAAGCAGGAATTGTTTAGGAATTTCCGCATTCATGCGTGATCCGGCACCGCCTGCCACAATGATCGCAGATTTTTTCAAAAGCAAACAGGATCTAGTAAATTTACCATCTTCCCATTTCAATTTTGATCAAAGGATCAGCATCGGGTTGCCGTAGGTGAAGAATTTATATTTCTTGTCAATGGCAACTTCATACGCTTTCATGAGAAGGTCGTATCCGGCGAATGCGGCGACCATCATCATCATGGGCGACTGCGACATGTGCAGGTTGGTGATCATGGCGTTGGCAATGCTGAATTCATAAGGCGGAAAGATGAACTTGTTGGTCCAGCCGCGGTAAGGTTTGAGGGTTCCTGCAACGGTCACCGACGATTCGATGGCTTTCATGGTGGTGGTTCCCACCGCCACGATCCGTCCTTTGTTTGCCATGGCCCGGTTCACGATTTCGGCGGCTTCCGGTTCAATGATCATCTCCTCCGAATCCATTTTGTGCTTGGTCAGATCTTCCACATCGATGGTTCTGAAGTTGCCGAGCCCGAGGTGCAGGGTGATCTCGGCGAAGGAAACCCCCTGGAGTTCGAGACGCTTGATAATTTCGCGGCTGAAATGCAACCCGGCTGTGGGCGCTGCAACGGCCCCCTCATGCTTCGCGAAAATGGTTTGATAGCGCTCTTCGTCTTCCGGCGTGGCCTGGCGGTTATGGATTTTTGGCAGCGGGGTTTCGCCCAGCCGCTGAATGGTTTTCTTAAACTCTTCGTATGGCCCGTCAAAAAGAAAGCGGATGGTCCGGCCGCGCGAAGTAGTGTTGTCGATTACTTCGGCAACCAGCGCGTCGTCATCGCCAAAATAGAGCTTGTTGCCGATCCTGATTTTCCGGGCAGGATCCACCAGTACATCCCAAAGACGTGATTCGCGGTTCAGTTCGCGAAGCAGGAACACTTCTATCTTTGCCCCCGTTTTCTCCTTTTCCCCGTATAACCGGGCAGGAAAAACCTTGGTATTGTTGATGATGAAAACATCCCCTTCCCCAAAATAGGTCAGGATGTCTTTGAACTGCGCATGCTCAATGGTTTGAGTCTTGCGATCAAGAACCAGCATCGGAACATCGTCACGATGTTTCGGAGGTTGATTGGCGATCAGATCTGGAGGAAGATGGAAGCGAAACTGAGATAATTTCATGGAATTCTGCCGGTTAAAGGTCGGCAAAGGTAATACTTTTTTTGATCATTGTCAAGTGTTTTTTATTGAAAAAGGCGGGTGATCTCTTCCCCTTCGTCCAGTGCGAGGTGACAGGCATGTATCCCTGCTTTTACGGCCCCTTCCACATGCATCAGGGTATCGTCGATAAACAGGGTCTCAGATGGTTCCAGCATGCTTTCATTCAGAACATGACTGAATATTTCGGGGGATGGTTTCCTCAACCCGATGAGGAATGAAAAATATGCCTTTTCGAACAGGGCGTCAAAATCGGCGTAGCCCGACTGTTTCCTGAACCTTTCCAGGAATTTCATGTAGTGGATTTCATTGGAATTGCTGAGCAGGAAAATGCGGTAATCGTTCCGCAACGATTCAAGCAACCTGATCCTCGGTTCGGGAATGTCGAGCAACATGGCATTCCAGGCATCATCGAGTTGCTCATCGGTAACCGGTTTCCTGAAAAACCTCCTGAGTTCATCGCGAAAATGTTGCGGGGTTATCGCCCCTGTTTCAATCTGCCCGAAGATGCCGGAGGAATCGGAAATGGAACTTCCCGTATCAGCCCTCCTGAAGCTTTGCATATCCTGCAACCCGGCGAGATCCATAAAAGCCTTTTCAGTCAGCTTTACATCGATGTTGCAGATTACCCCGCCAAAGTCGAAGACCAGGTTTCTGATCGATTTGGGATTTACGATTTGGGATTTACGAATGAGGGATTCGGAGAGACGGTGTTGCATGGGAGAAAGAAGATTACCCGGATTGAAATTGCAAACATCGTAAAAAATATCTATTTTTGCAGTCCTCAAAATCGAAAATCGAAAATCGTAAATCGAAAATCGAAAATTGAGCAGGGCCCATAGCTCAGATGGTTAGAGCAGTAGACTCATAATCTATTGGTCCAAGGTTCAAGTCCTTGTGGGCCCACCAAATCAAACTTAAACCCGCGTTGATAGCGGGTTTTGTTTTAAGGTTAAAATTCTCTCAGCTGCTCCTGGGCAGTGCTGGAGTCTGTTCATGAAAAAGTGTGTTTTATGAATTCCTAAATCCTTGTTTTTTCGAGGTAACAGTGCCGGCAAAGCGGCTCATAGGAATCCATTTCGCCAAGCATGACCAGGTGGTCGTCTTTCACCATCCGGTGAGTGTAATGCGCCAGGTCGCCGCAATTCATGCAGATGGCGTGTACCTTGGTAACATCTTCGGCAATGGCGATCAGGCCGGGCATCGGGCCGAACGGCTTCCCGAGATAATCCATGTCGAGACCCGCCACGATCACCCGGATACCGCTGTTGGCAAGCTTGTTGCATACAGAAGCGAGTTCGTCGTCGAAAAACTGGGCTTCGTCAATCCCCACCACATTTACATCATTGGTGAGAAGCAGGATCTGCGATGCAGATTGCACCGGGGTTGACAAGATAGCGTTCTCATCATGCGAAACAACATTGATCTCATCATAGCGTTTATCAATCTCCGGTTTGTAGATCTCCACCTTCTGACGGGCGATCCTGGCCCGTTTCAACCTCCGGATCAGCTCCTCGGTTTTGCCCGAAAACATTGATCCGCATATTACCTCTATCCATCCCAGGCGATTTATGGGATTATTTTTTTCGATCTGCATCCGGGAGATTAATATTTTGTATTTTTATAGCTGATTTCATGACAAAAGTAAACATTTCCGGCAACCACGGAAAAATTATATGATGAACAGCGCGATCATTAAAGACGAGATCAACTGGCTTCTTGAGGCCATCAACGAACAATATGAAGCCATCCGCCGCCATGGTGAAAAGATCCCGCAGATCGAATTTGACATCCTGATGGAGAATGTGCGGAAATTTTATGAGAACATGCACCTGCTGCAGCGATTGAATGATCCGCTGCTTTACCCCGATAAAAAAACAAGGACCCCCGGGAACTTCCAAAGTACAGGCGCTGGTCAGGAATACCGCGGTTACTCACAACCTCAGCCGGCCGCATCCGCCCCAACCCCGCCAGCCCGGGGCTCAGGGGTTACCGTCAGGTTCAGCGAGCCTGAACCGCCTGCCCCAAAGGCTGACATTCCCTACGATGACAATGCAGGAGCGATTCACCCGGGAATGGTTCCCTTCAAACCGGCCGGGCCCGCTACCGTGCGGCAGGAAATGCCGGCCACTTCAAAGAAAACCTCCAAAGTACAGGAAATCGATCTTTTTGCCTCAGAGGAGCCCGCCTTTAATATCAAACTTAAAGATGCACGGGAGAAGTCCTTTGGCCCGAAAATCCCCTCCGATCGCATCGAAAACCTGAAAACCGCTATCAGCATCAACGAAAAGTTTATGTTCATCAATGAACTGTTCGATGGCAACCTGCGCGAATACAACGAAACCGTTGAAACACTGAATGGTTTTAAAACCCTTGACCAGGCAGCCGATTTCCTTGACCTGATGCGTAAAAAGAATTTCTGGAACACGGGTTCAAATGCTTTTAAGAAACTGAAGGAACTGGTTGAACGCCGGTTTTAAAACAATCTGAATTCAACAGGTATGAAAAAAGTCCTTAAAATCGCAGGAATTATCCTGGTGTCAATGCTTTTGATTCTCCTTCTTGCTCCTTTGTTATTCCAGGACAGGATCAAACAGGAGGTTAAAAACCTGGCCAACCGCACCCTTAAAACCGAATTGAATTTCACGGACATGAATCTCTCCTTTTTCAGCCACTTCCCGAACCTGAGCCTCACTCTTACCGGTTTTTCGCTGAAATCACCGGCTCCCTTCTGCAATGACACCCTGATCCGTGCCAATGAGATCGCTTTCGGGGTGGATGTGGGAAGTCTTTTGGGCAAGACCATCCGGATCACACGGATCTATTTTGACAGGGCGGTGATTAACATTCGCTATGATGACAAGGGGGCTGCCAATTATGAAGTGTACCAGTCAAAGGATACCGTTTCAGTTCACAAGGAGACGACCTCTTCTCCCGGGGCCGAACTGAACATCGAACACATCATTTTTAAAAACTGCCGGGTGGTTTATGCCGATCCGGCCATCCCGGTGGAGATTGTCGCCAGCGGGCTGAACTATGCCGGCACGAGCAGCATCACCAGCGACTTTTTCAATCTCACCTCCGATGTGAAAATTGACGGGCTCGATGTAACGTACAACCATCGGAAATACATTGATTCAAAACCGGTCACCGCGAAATTAACCACCAGGGTCAACAGCCTGGATTTATCGGTAAATTTTGAAAAAAATGATCTGAAAATCAAAGACATTCCCTTGCAGTTCAGTGGGAAATTCAACTTTGAAAAAGAGGGCTACGCAGTGAACCTGAACTTCCTATCGGTCATGGAAAAAGAGTTCCTCAGCGCCAGGTTCAAGATCAGGCAATCAAAAACCATGTGGGTTTCCGCAAAAGTGAATGCCAGTGTCGACCTCGAAAAATGGGCCAGGGCCTTCGATCTGAAAACGGTCACGGTAAAAGGAATCTATGAACTGAACCTCGACGCCGAAGGATCTTATCTCAAGGGGGTGGTTTCAAAAGGCATCCGCAACGAAACAGACACGGTCATCCTGAGTATTCCGAAATTCAGCCTGATGACAAAACTTGCCGGGGGTTATTTCAAATATGCCGGGTTGCCTCAGCCACTCAGCAACATTAACTTCTCGCTGAATGCATCCTGCCCCGACACCAATTACCGTAACATCAATGTACAGCTTGAAAATCTGCAGGCCACTTTCCTGAAAAACCAGGTAAACGGTTTTTTCAGGATGAAAAGTCTGAACGACATTCCCGTTGAAGCCAGTCTTTCCTGCAGCTGCGACCTGGCTGAGTTGAAACAGGTGGTACCGATGGACAGCATCTCCCTGGCTGGCGTGCTTGCACTGGAAGTTAAGGTAAAAGGGAATTATGCGCCGCAGAAGAAGATGTTCCCGGTTACTTCGGCAACCATCAGCCTGAAAGGCGGGTCGGTGCAGACCCGGTATTACCCCCATCCGCTGGAGAAGATAGAGATGGCAGCCGTGGTGACAAATCATTCCGGCGCCATGAAAGACCTCTATGTCCATCTCAACCCGCTTACCTTCGTGTTTGAGGGAAAACCCTTCGCCATCACCGCCGCACTGGAAAATTTTGACGACCTGGGCTACGACATTCAGTCTAAAGGGACCATTGACCTTGGAAAGGTGTACCAGGTTTTTTCGCGGAAAGGGCTCCGCCTTGATGGTTACATCGAAACCGACCTTTCTCTCAAAGGAAAACAGAGCGATGCCACCGCCGGCCGCTACGAAAAACTAAGGAACAACGGTACCCTCAAACTAAGGGATATCGCGATGACATCAGCGGATTACCCGAAACCGTTCATTATAAAAACAGGCAATTTCAGGTTTGACCAGGACAAAATCTGGTTTGAAAATTTCCTGGCAACTTATGGCGCCTCCGACTTTCACCTGAAAGGGGCCATGAAGAACACCCTTAATTACTTCCTTTCAAAGGGAGGAACCCTTAAAGGGGATTTCCAGATGAATTCCGACCTCATCCAGGTGGATGAATTCATGGCGCTGGCCCCTGCCGGCGACAGCAAGCCTGCTTCAACGACAGGGGAAACAGGCGTGGTCATCATCCCCGGCGACCTCGACATCCGTTTCAAGGCAGAGGTGAAGAAAACGTTGTTCAAGGGGCTCGAGATAAAAGATATGAAGGGTGAGATAGACCTGAAGGATGGAATCATGATTCTCAGGGAGGGCACCCTCAACCTGGTCGGCTGCACGGCCGGCATGGACGCAACCTATGGCAGCGTGACACCGGTGAAGGGATTCTTTGATTTTCATATCAGGGCCAACGATTTCGACATCAAACGGGCCTTCAACGAAGTGGCCATGGTGCGTGAAATGGCCCCGTCGGCAGGAAAAGCGGAAGGGATCGTTTCGCTTGACTACAGCGTGAAGGGGATGATCAATGCAGCGATGTTCCCGGTATTGCCCTCGCTGGAAGGAGGAGGGGGCGTCACGGTGAAAAAGGTGAAATTTTACGGGCTCAAACTCTTTAACGACATCAGCAAGGGCACGCAAAAAGAGGGGCTGAGCAATCCCGACATGTCGAAAGTCGATATCAAATCCACGATTAAAAACAACACGGTCACTGTGGAGCAATTCAAGTTTAAGGTCAAGGGTATCCGGGTTAAAATTTCGGGGAGCAGCACCTTCGACAGCAAGCTTAATTTAAAAGTACGGCTCGGGATGGGTCCGTTTGGAATCATCGGCATCCCCATGAAGATCACCGGAACCTCCGAAAACATGAAAATCAGGTATGGCAAAGGAAAAGAAACAGATGATCTGAAAGAATCCGATTATACAGACGAACTGCCGAAAGAGATGCTCGACCGGATCAAAAACGTGAAAGAGACCAACGACGAAGAACCCGACCCCGAAAAATAACCACTCCTTCATTGTTTGCATTGTTTGCATTGCTTTCATTGTCTGCATTGCTTGCATTGCCTTCATTCCTCAATCTCCCTCAGCACCTCCAGCACCTCTTCCGTCGAGCCCGCGGTAACCATCTTCATCCGCCACGATTTGAAATCCGGGATCCCCCTGAAATAACCGCTGTAAAGCTTGCGTATCTCAAACAATGTGGCGCGTTCGCCCTTGTAGGCGATGGAGGTTTCCAGGTGCCGGCGCACGACGGAGATCCGTTCGGCGATGGTTGGCGGCGTGGGGATGAGATGACCCGAAAGCCATGATTTTATCTCCCGGAAGATCCATGGATTGCCGGTGGCAGCGCGGCCGATCAGGATTCCGTCAACACCGTACCGGTTTCTCATCTCTTCTGCCTTTGGCCCAGAATCGATGTCTCCGTTGCCGAATACCGGGATTTTTATAAAAGGATTGTTTTTTACCTCGCCGATCAGGGTCCAGTCGGCTTCGCCCCCATACAGTTGCGACCGGGTGCGTCCATGGATGGCAATGGCGCTGATGCCGACATCCTGCAAACGTTCGGCAATGCCGACAATATCAAGGTGCGCTTCATCCCATCCGAGTCGCGTCTTCACGGTCACCGGCAGCCGGGTTGACCTGACAACCGCCTCCGTCATGCGGATCATTTTCGGGATGTCCTGCAGCAGGGCGGCTCCCCCGCCTTTCATCACGATCTTGCGCACAGGGCAGCCAAAATTCAGGTCGATGAAATCGGGCCCCGCGGCTTCGGCCACAGCGGCGGCCTTCATCATCGATTCCACGTTTTCACCGAAGATCTGGATGCCGATCGGACGCTCTTCGGGTTCAAACCGCATCTTGTTGTTGCTCTTTTCGGCATCGCGGATCAACCCTTCGGCGGCGATGAATTCGGTTACCAGCACATCGGCGCCGTGTTGTTTGCAGATGACCCGGAAGGGCGAGTCGGTGACATCCTCCATGGGTGCAAGGATGAGCGGGAAGTCACCCAGATCAATATTTCCTATCCTGATCAAATTGTGGTAATTTAGCGGCAAAAATAGCCAAAATAGATGGATTTCCGTAAACAGCCCATCCTGGAGAGCCTGACACCCTTCACCCGGCTTTTGTTTTCAATCCTGCTGGTCATCTCCTGCTTTGCCACCTCCTTTTTACTCGGGATGTTGCTGGCCGGGCCGCTTTTCGGGATTGGCCTGAAGCAGCTCATCTCCTCGCTCTCCGACCTTGACGATGCCAGGGTCATGCCGTTGCTTCAATATTTCCAGGTGATCCAGTCCTTCGGACTGTTCATCATTCCGGCGCTGCTGGCCGGTTACCTCTTCGAACGAAGTAGTGTGCGGTATCTCTGCATCGGCAAGCCGTCGCGATGGCCTGTTTACCTGGTCACACTGGGGCTGATGTTCGCATTCCTGCCATTCATCAACTGGATGGTATCTGTAAATGAATCCATGAAACTTCCCGGGTTTCTGAAGGGGCTCGAGGACTGGATGAAAATCACCGAAGATGCCGCTGCAAAACTTACCGTGGCCTTTATGAAGATGCCCACCTTCGGCGGGTTTCTGTTCAACATGGTGATGATTGCCCTTTTGCCGGCCATCGGAGAGGAGTTCATGTTCCGTGGGCTGCTCCAGCGTCTGCTTAAAGAGTGGCTGGGCAACATACATGTGGCCATTTTCATCTCCGCGTTTCTTTTTTCAGCCATGCACATGCAGTTTTATGGATTTTTTCCCCGGATGCTGATGGGGGTTATCTTCGGGTACCTTTTTTACTGGACAGGTTCGCTTTGGGTGCCCATCAGCGCGCATTTCATCAACAACGGGGCGGCGGTGGTCTTCTCGTATCTCTGTCAGCGCGGTATGCTGACCGGCGATTATGAAAATTTCGGGGCCACGGAGAATCCCTTTCTCATCCTGCTGAGCGGGCTGGCCGTTCCGGCTTTGCTTTTCATCATTTACAGGATAAGACCGGGGAGCCGGCCTGTGCCTGAACCTCACCATGGCTGAAAAACCGACATACCCTGCCGGGAAACTCCGGCTTGCCCTGCGGATATTGCTGCTCGGGGGGTTGGTACTTCTCCTGTTTATCTTTATGTTCCGGTCGCCCCTGGCGGAATGGTACCTTCAACGGCACGTCGAACGTTTCAACAAGACCGGCCAGGCAACCCTAAGGGTTTCACATGTAAGGATCCAGGGGCTGGCCTCCATCCTGGTCACCGGGATCAGTCTCAAACCCGCCATCGGCGATACGTTGCTGAAAATCGATTCGGCCTATACCTCCATCAGCATCCTCAAATTGCTGGCCGGCCGCATCGTACTGCACCGTGTGAACCTGGTCAATACCGCCATTCTGCTTGAAAGCCATGACAGCACTTCCAATTACAGGTTTTTATTGCACACCGCACGGCAGCCGGGCGATTCGGTAACCGGCAGGGTAAACTATTCGGAGACTATCGACCGGATGATGCGGTTTGTCTTTGATAAGATCCCCCTCTCCCTCAATATCCGGAATTTCACCCTGCAGAGTGTTGCCGATGGCCACCGGTTAACTTTTCACCTCGGCCGGTTCACCCTCTCCGAACACTATTTCCGGTCGTCGGTGGAGGTAGGAGAGGAGGGTGCTGTTGCCCGCTGGGTGGTGGCCGGAAGAATCGACAACCGGAACCGGACAGCTGAATTCAGGCTTTACACTGCGGATCATGCAAAAGTGATCCTTCCCTGGATCAACCATAAATGGAACGCAGGGATCGACTTCGATACCCTTGCATTGAGCATTGCAGAGCAGGAGGGAGGCGACGACCTGGCAAAGATCAGCGGATTTGCCTCCGTGACGGGGCTGCGCATCGACCATCGCAGCATTGCAGCAGGGCCGGTGGAGTTTGCCCGGATGGAGATCAGGTACCTGGTCAACATCGGCTCCGACTACGCCGAACTGGACAGTGCAACACGCGTGACTTTCAACCGGATCGACTTCCGCCCCTATATCCGTTTCCGCCCGAATCCGGCAAAACAGATCACGCTGAGGATACATAAACCGCAATTCCCGGCACAGGACCTCTTTTCCTCCTTTCCGCCCGGTCTCTTCACCAACCTCGACGGCATCCGGGTAAAGGGAAACCTCTCCTGGGACCTCGATTTTTTTGCCGATCTCTCCAAACCCGATTCGCTGAAATTTGAGACCTCGCTCAACAGGCACCAGTTCAGCGTGTTGTCATACGGGAATGCCGACCTGACTAAAATCAACACTCCCTTCCAGTATACCGCCTATGAACACGACAATCCGGTCCGCACCTTTATGGTCGGCCCTGAAAATCCCGAATTTCGCACACTCGACCGCATCTCGCATTTCCTGCAATCTGCTGTTCTTACCAGCGAGGATGGGAGTTTCTATCAGCACAGGGGCTTCCTCCCCGATGCCTTCCGCGAATCGGTCATCACCAATATAAAGGAAGGAAGGTTTGCCCGCGGGGGCAGCACCATCAGCATGCAGCTTGTGAAAAATGTGTTTCTCAGCCGGAATAAAACCGTGGCACGCAAAATGGAAGAGGCGCTGATCGTTTGGCTCATCGAAAACCAGGGGTTAAGCACCAAGGAACGGATGTATGAAGTCTACCTCAACCTCATCGAGTGGGGACCGATGATTTACGGCGCAAATGAAGCATCACACTATTACTTCAATAAAGATGCCTCCCGGCTTACGCTGGCCGAGGCCATCTTCATGGCGTCCATCATCCCCCGGCCGAAATGGTTTAAATATTCCTTCGATGAAAACGGACACCTCCGCGAATCCAATGCTGGCTTCTATCGCCTGGTATCTGAAAAAATGTTGAATAAAGGCTGGATCACCCCCCAGGATGCCGAAAAACTGGTTCCGGATGTAACCCTGAAAGGCCCGGCAAAATTACTGTTGAAACAGACTGAACCCGTATCCTCCGATACCATTCAGGATTGAGTTCCCGTTTCACTTTTTTTTACACGAAGATCCACGAAGGAACCACGAAGGACCACGAAGAAACCGAATTTAACCTGGAAACCGGTTCCCTTTCGAAACAAATCCTTGGCTCTGCCATTGAACTTCATATATTGCCTGGTATTGGTTTATTGAAAACAGCTTTTAAAGTTTTCGAGATATATGGACATTAACAATGGAACTGAGGGCTGAATGTCGAAAATTTTCAACTTCGTGGTTCTTCGTAGCTCTTCGTGAAAGTAATTACCATAAAGTACGGATTATTACTTTGAACCGGTTTTATTAATAATTGAATAACCTTCTATCTTTATATATGCTTCGTATATGCTTCGTATATGCTTTGTATAAGCTTCGTATATGCTTTGTATAAGCTTCGTATATGCTTTGCCTGACCTTTGGATGAGCTTTGTTTGAGCATCCTTCGTAGTCCCGTAATAATTCCTAAATTTGCACTATCAACTTAATACAACAAACCCTTGCGTACATTTCTGATCCTGTTTACAGCGTTATTCATTATATCGGTTTCTGTATCCGGCCAGGAGGCCACGTCGTCTTCCGGTAAAAAGGCACAAAGCAAGACCCGGAATCACGGGATGAAGGATGAAAAGGAAGATCCGAATCCGTTCCCGCTGAAGAAGTTTGAATACGGTCTCAATTTTGGGGCCTACTTCGCCAACAAATACGCTGCCAATTTTTACAACGGAACCCCGGGCAATGTCAATAATGTCGATTATGTCATGAAGAACCAAAATCCTCCGACATGGTATCGTGAAATACAACAGTTGCTGGGGTTGAGTCAGACGGATTCAGTCGGTGTCCAGTCCGATCGCTACGGCAATGGGTATCCGACGAACATGCATTACAGTGTTGCTTTTTCAGGCGGCTTGTTTATGAGGATTAATTTTAACAGGAAGAACAGCATCTTCCTTCAGGCCAATTATGCCCAGTTAAAAGCCGGTGATGCCATCATCCTTCAGGTGAATCCGAACAACACCTATCTTTCCTTTCCTGATCTTCGCAGCGAACAGGTCATTGGCAGAGAGGGCCGGGTGATGATCGACCTGGGATATCAAAGGTCCTTTCCCCTGAAGTCAAGGATCAACCTCTTTATACAGGCTGGTCTGACAATGTGTTATACACAGGTGATCAAATCAATTTTCGTGGTGGAAGGGAAGGAATACAGCATGGTAAACATCTATGGAAGTCAGGGCTATCAGCAGGGTTACAACCAGCAAACGATGACGGTCAACCAGAATGCATTCGGGTTTGGGGGATACCTTGGTGTAGGTGCCGGCATTCCACTGACTGCCGCCTTCGGTCTTGAACCCGGTTTTTTTGCGCACTATTACCCCACCAACCTGGAGCACTACCCTGATTTTAAACCCTCCTTCGGGCTGTACCTCCGCATTTTGATTCATTTCGGTGCTACGGACGATGAATAGTTTTGTCAGCAACACCCGCCGCCTGAATCGCAATCGCAGGTGGGTTCCGTCCCGCGGATAAGTCCGTTGAGGATGCCGGCTGCACAGCCAACGCCCGATTTTACAGAGATGGCGCCTTCGGGACAATTTTTCGAACAGGCCCCGCACTCCATGCAAAAGTCCCTGTTGCGGATTGACGCTCTTTTATTTTCAATCTCAAAAACAGCATGGGGGCAAACCATCAGGCACATCCGGCAACCGGTGCATTTTTCAACATCCAGTTGAAGGGTCACTACATCTGTAAGGTATACGAATCCGGTCATAGATCAACAAATCTGGTTAATATCCATCCCGCCAGGCCCACAATCACCATGGAAATCTGGACAGGCAAAGCTGTTTTCATCTCTTTCTGAACACCCGAAAGCGAAGTAAAGGTGGAGGATCCGGTGAAATTCATCGCCATGAACGACGACACTCCTCCCAGGATCAGGAACCACGGGAACAGGTCGCCCACACCCGATCCCAGCATGCCTGCCGAAGCTAGAAGAATGGCAACCAGCCAGCCTGTGGCAAGACCCTTCAGGGAAAAACTTCGAAAAGGAATCCAGGGCAGCAGGGCAGGGGTCAGGGCACACCCCGACAGGTAACCGGCAAAGAGGTTTACCGTGGTCTTCCATCCCGAATGGAGGGCAAGATCAAACGAATATCCCGCGGGGGTGAAACCTGACAGCGCGAGGAAAACCGAGGGTACGATCAGCAGGTAATACTTTCCGTAGAAAAGGTCAACCGGGATCAGTTTCAGCCGCTCGGTCAAGGGAAATGCAATCCGCCGCATCGATTCGTCTGATTTCTCCCCTGCTTCGAGAAAATTCCTGATATCAGCGGCCTTCACCGGACCGTAAACCACGGAGAACCCGGTCATCTTTTTCACCTCGTGCGCGGCAACCCCGGTGGCCCCGAGTTGCGGAAGGATTACTCTCCTGTGATCCACCAGCTGGTCCAGGTGATGAAGGCGGATACGATTAGCCAGTTCTGTTGTCCCGAAAGTGCCCTTCCCGGCAGCGCACCATACATTGATCCCCCTGGTGTCAATTACGAGCATCCATGCGTCGATCCCGTTCAGGGCACGCCTGAGATGGTCGAAGCTGAGTTTGTAATTTCCGGTAACAAACACATGTGAATTCCGGCCGGGAGCACCTGTGGCATAAAGCCCGGGCAAAACACGGTAATTCATCCTCCCGGCCGCCCATCTTACTTTTATGGCATCCAGATGATCCTGGCGGCTCCAGGTCGTGAATACCCGGGGAACAATTCCTGCTCCCGTTTGAAGATGACCACAAATAAAGGCTGGTTCCATGATGATCTAAAGGGTTAAAAGGAAATAGAAACCCAGGGTTACCAAGGCAATTCCTCCGCCGTATTTTGCAATTGTTCCGATCACGGTGAGTGTTTTTGAAACTTTTCCCAGCCCCAGGCTGAACCCGACGATCATCGCGGCAAGCGGGATTCCGTATCCAAGTGCAAATGCTGTCAGCATCATCAGCCCCCAAACAGCGCTTCCCTTCACGAAAGAGGCAGCAAGTATGACCGGGAAAACCGGGTTGCAGCATGAATTCAGGGCAGTTGAGAGCCCCCCGATAGCCAGCCCGAAGAGGATGGCTGAAAAAATATTTTGCCGCGACCGGCTCGGTTTGATGTTAAGCCCGGGAATTTTAAATGGAACCAGGTCCATGGAATAGAGGCCGAAAAGGATGGCGATGAGCCCCGCAGCTATTTTCCAGTAACTCCCCAGGGAATTGCTGATGATCCTGCCTGCAAACCCGAACAACGATCCGATTACAGCCATGGAAATAACCGCTCCGATGAGAAAAGAAAATCCTCTCAGGTATATTGCTCTTTTATCTCCCGATGAAGAACTGGCCCCTGTGTATCCGGCAACGACACCGATCACCGCGAAATTACACCCGCAGGTCACCACGCTGATCATGCCCATCAGGAATACTGCTGTCAGAACGGTAATGGTCGCATGCTCGCTGGCCAGGACCTGGTTTATCCATGTGTGCATACGGCTATTTTTTAGGGCAGCATGAGGAACCTTTGGTGGTATCGCACGATGCGGCTTTGACGGTATCGCAGCAACCCGAACCGGGGGTGCATTGTGTCTGCTTCTCGGCAACAGGGTCAGAATGGTGAAAGAGTTTGACCGCGATGATGCCGATGGCCATCAGGACGACAACCATGAAGATCACCTTTGTGAGCAGGTTGTTTTTTTTAGGTGGACAGCAGTTTCCTTCGCACCCGCAATCCTGCGGATCAGGCTTGTTTTCAACCGGGATTTTTTCGTTATGATCTTTTTCCATGGATGCCTCTCTGAATATTGTGAACCGCAACAAATATACATCATCTTTTTAAATAACGTAATAATACGTCAAAAAATATTCAGTTTTGTTTGGCGGCTGTTTCAAGTCCGAAAAAACAGTTTGGGTATGAAGTAACTTCATTATATTTGCCCTCCGGGTAATCAAATACCAGATCATGAAAAACGAAAACTCCTTCTCCAGACTGCTGCCCGTTTTGTTCGGGTTTTTTATCATGGGATTTGTCGATGTGGTTGGCATAGCCACCAATTACATCAAACAGGATTTCAGCCTGAGCGACTCGCTGGCCAACCTGTTGCCGATGATGGTCTTCCTCTGGTTTGGCGTATTCGCCGTTCCGACCGGGCTGCTGATGAATTCGATCGGTCGGAAAAAAACCGTCGTGCTGAGCATGGCCGTCACCTTCGTGGCCATGCTGGTCCCGTTGATTGCCTACAGGTTTGAGGTGGTCCTGGTGGCTTTTGCCCTCCTTGGTATCGGGAATACGATCCTCCAGGTATCACTCAACCCGCTGCTTTCCAATGTTGTACGTGGCGACCGCCTTACCAGCAGCCTCACCTGGGGACAGTTTATCAAAGCCATTGCCTCCTTTCTGGGCCCGGTAATTGCAGGTTTTGCCGCGGCAGGTCTTCACAACTGGAAGATGCTCTTCCCGATCTTTGCGGCCGTTACCCTGCTTTCCACACTGTGGCTGCTGCTCACCCCGATTGAGGAGAAACCGGTCGAAGGGAAAACATCCTCTTTTGCAGCCTGTTTCGGTTTGCTGAATGATAAAACCATCCTGATGTTCTTCCTTGGCATCATTTCCGTTGTCGGGATTGACGTAGGGCTGAACATCACGGTTCCAAAATTCCTGATGGAGCGATGCCACATTCTCCTGAGTCAGGCAGGTTTGGGTACCAGTTTGTACTTTATTGCCCGGACCACGGGAACTTTTATTGGAGCCATCCTCCTGGTAAAGTTTCCCGCAAGGAAATTTTTCATCATCAGCATGTTCGTTGCCATTATCGGTATGGTTTCCTTGCTTATGCTGAATAACCTCTGGGCAATCCTGGTACTGGTTTTTGTAATCGGATTTGCCGTGGCCAACGTCTTTTCCATTATTTTCTCCGCTGCCTTGCTGAAGATGCCAGGGCGTGCCAATGAGATCTCAGGACTGATGATCATGGGCGTAGCCGGGGGTGCCGTAATTCCTCCCCTGATGGGGGTCGTTTCCGATGCCATGGGGCAGGCCGGGGGGCTGGCCGTATTGCTCATAGCGATGTTATACCTGCTGTTCACCGCCTTCAGCCTGAAAAAAGCCTGATTCACCCCGGTTGCCGGATCATCTCAGTATCAATGCATGCCTCAAATTCAACCTGCAGGGTGGTGTGGGAAATGTGAAAATTTTCCATGAGTTGCTGTTCAATCTCCGCCAGCAGTTTGCAGGATTCACTCAGCAACATATCCCTCGAGGTTTCGATGTGTGCTTCGAACAGGATGTCGTGATCCTGGAGTTGCCAGCAATGAATGTGATGTACATTCCTTACAAGGGGATGCTCTTCGATCTTTAGTTTGATTTTCGAAAGGATCAGGTCCGGGGGAGTGCTTTGCATCAGAATGTCAACAGATTCGCGCAGGATCCGGTAAGCCTGGATCAGGATCACCATGCTGATGATCAGCGTGAGCGCAGGATCAATCCACACCATCCGGGTAAAATAGATAAGAATCGCACCGGCTATCACCGCCACTGATGAAAGCGTGTCGCCCAGGAGATGAACATAGGCAGCTTTGATGTTCAGACTTGTTTTTGCATCCCGTTTCAAAAAGAGCATGGAGCCCAGGTTTACGAACAGTCCTGCTGATGCGATAATCAGCATCAGAACCGACTTTACCTGTTCCGGGTGCAGAAAGCGCAGGAAGGCTTCCCAGCCCAGGTAGATCGAAATAGCCGTAAGGATGGAAGCATTGATAAAAGCCGATAAAATTTCAAAGCGATGATAGCCGAAAGTCCGCTTCTGATCTGGCTTGCGTGTGCCCACTTTGCTTGCCACCCAGGCAAGGATAAGCGCCAGCGTATCCCCCAGGTTATGAATGCCGTCTGAGGCCAGTGCGAGGCTGTTCGACATCATTCCCCCTGCAATCTCCAGGATGGTGATCAACCCGTTCAGAAGGATGGCCAGCAGCAACCTTGCCCCAACCGATTCATGATGATGCGCATGTTTTTCCATTGCCCAAAATTACCTATTTTTATGATATGCCTTTTTACCTGCTCCCTCCCCTGTAGCTCTGCGCAAATCCCATCCTTTTCCTACCTTTGCACATCCAAAACCCCCAGCCAATGATCCTCGTAACCGGAGGAACCGGCCTTCTTGGTTCCCACCTGCTTCTTGACCTGTTAAAAAAAGGGAAAGAGATCCGCGCCATCAAACGCCCGGCCAGCAACATTGCGATGGTCCGCAAGATATTCTCCTATTATACTCCGGGCCCGGACGAACTCGCCGGTAAAATCCGCTGGGTGGATGCCGACCTCATGGATTTCGGCGCCATCGAAGATGCCATGGAGGGTATCACGGAAATTTACCATGCAGGAGCTGTTGTTTCATTTTATCCGAAGGACCATCAATCCATGCTCAGGGTGAATATCGAAGGTACCGCGAACCTGGTAAACCAGGCGATCGCAAACAAGGTGGCGAAATTCTGCTACGTCAGTTCAGTGGCAACGCTTGGAAGGACCGAAAACAAAGAGCTCTCCACCGAGGAGACTTACTGGGTCCCTTCAAAAAAAAATTCGGTATATGGCATCAGCAAGTATGGGGCCGAGCGTGAAATATGGAGGGGCATGGAAGAGGGATTGAATGCCGTGATCATCAACCCTTCCGTTATCCTGGGCCCTGGTTTCTGGCAGGATAACTCCGGGTTGTTCCGGCTTGTGTACGAAGGACTGAAATACTACACCCGTGGTACAAATGGCTATGTTGATGTAAGGGATATCTGCATTGCCATGATTGACCTGATGGACGGAAACCATTTCGGGGAACGGTTTGTCTGTTCGGCGGAAAATCTTTCATACCAGGATTTTTTTGGCCTCATTGCCAGGCACATGGGTAAGCCGGCTCCCTCGGTCAACGTTCCTCCTGCCATGACTTCAGTTGCCTGGAGGGTGGAGGCGGTTCGCTCTTTCCTCACCGGATCGGTGCCCGAAGTCACCCGCGAAATGGCAGCAACCACCTCCCAGTTATATTCCTATTCAAGCGATAAACTATGTAAAACCCTGAACTTTGCTTTCCGTCCTGTGGAGGAGTCTGTAAGGGAGATCTCAGCGCTCTACCTGGACGATGTTGCCGGGAAATCATAACACCCAACCCTTTTATCTTTTTCTCCGGAAATTACCCTGCCTGGTTGTCATCATTATTTGCACAAGAACTTGCAGCAGAAAGTCGTATTCCGGTTTTCCGCAGCAGCTTTTTACAGCTTTCCACCATTGATTTGTCATGCCGGCTCACCTACCTTTGTAAATTATTCTAAGTGAATATTGGTTAAACAACATAAACCATGAGAAAACTATCTTCCATCGCGATTGGCAAGCGATTTCATCGCACCTGGCCCGTTACGTTCCTGTTCCTTTGCATCTGTTCCATTACCGGCTATTCGCAAATGACTGTCTTCAACGGCACGACGGTTAAAATCAATCCTGCCTCCTCCATGAACTCCTCCATGAATGTGGTTTTAAATTCGGGTGGAGTGGTGGATATACAGGGAACCCTTGTCCTGAAGAAAGACCTCATCAATCAGAACACTTCGGCCAATTCCCTTGGAAGCGGATCGGTGGTGTTTTCGGGTACGGTCAACCAGTCAATCAGCGGCCAGAATGTCATTCAGAATCTCGAACTGGCCAATGCCGCCGGTCTTACCGTTGCCGGGAATACCCGGGTAAACGGGGTGCTGACGCTGACCAACGGCCTGGTTAACCTGGGCACCTACAACCTCCTTCTCGGACCTGCGGCCACGGTTGCCGGTACACCCGCCTCAGCTAACATGATCGTTCCGACCTCCACCGGGCAGCTTCAGAAGGAGTTCCCTTCGGCAACGAGTTTTACATTCCCTGTGGGGGATGCAACCGGAACCGCGGAGTATTCCCCCGTCACCCTTGCATTCAACAGCGGCACTTTTGCAGCCGGCAACAACGTGGGCGTCACGCTGGTGAACGACAAATACCCCGGTACGGCCGCCACCAGTTACCTGACACGTTACTGGAATGTGACCCAGTCGGGGATTACGGGTTTTTCGTGCAATTCAACTTTCCAGTATGTTGAAGCCGACGTGGTGGTGCCTGAAAGCGATATTTTCTGTTTCAGGGTACTTCCTGCTCCTTTTACAGCTTTTAACGCCACGAATACCGCAACAAACCAGATTGCAGCGCATGGTCTTTCTTCCTTCGGCACCTTCACGGGCAACTATGGCGATGCAGCCGTTCCTCCCGCTGTTCGTTCCCTGCAGGATAAGACGATAACCACCGGGCCCGAATGCGCCGATGCCAGCCAAACGCTGCTGATCGCCGGTAACGGAACCAGTTACTGGGTTCAAAGCACCGGAAGCGTGACCCACATTGCCGGCACCAACATCATTTATTATGCGGGCACGAAGGTTTTCCCGGGAGGCTACATGCATGGTATGATCTCAACCACCAATTTCTGCAATCCTTATATTCATGATGCACCAGCTGCCATAACCGGCGTCGAAACACCCGGAAACATCAGCACGATGAACAATTCGTTTTTCAAGATCTATCCAAACCCGACACCGGGGAAATTCACCCTGGAGCTGAATGGCGATGTTACCTCCACACAGGTACATGTTGAAATCTTCGGCGTATTGGGCGACAGGATCCTCTCCAAAGACATGCAGATCGAACGCAAACAGGAATTTTCGCTGATTGAAAAACCAACCGGTGTATATGTTATCCATGTCACTTCGGGCGTGAATTCGGAAACGGAAAAAATTATTAAACGATAATTGCGATATCAGGTGAAAATAATTTCATTTTTTCTTGACATCGAATGATATTAATGTTAGTTTTGTACGGTCAAATTTGAATTTTTGAGAACATGAAGTACTTACACTGGTTTAAGGGTCTCGTTTTTATTGCCTTAGCCTGCTCTGTCACAGCACAGGGAAGTACTGTTCAATTTGCCCAGTCGGATGACAACACGCCGGGTGCAACCCCGACCGTTTATCAGGTAGCAGTTTCAAATGGCCAGTCACAGAATGCACAGGCATCGGCAAACCTTACGATTACCGGTGAAAAAAGCAAGGTGAGTGTGACCAAGGAAGGCGTTGTTTCCGTTGTTGCAGGTGAATCCATTGTTTTTCGCCCAGGCACAAAAATCTCCAGCGGCTGTTTTCTTTATGCCTCCATCGAATCCAAAACGGCAACAGGAAAACACAAAAAGACAGATGTCCGGCTGGTGACTGTTGAGGAAAAGATGAAGATTGAAGAACAGGCCGCTCTCGGAATGGCTTACACCCTTTTTAGTCCCTTTCCTTCAAACCATAAGGGTTATCTTCATGCCGGAGATGCCGAAAACGGAAGTTTCAACTCTTTAAGCACAGAATTATGCGGCGTATTCCCTGAGCAACAGCGAAAAGTGGCTATCGATAGCCGCCAGTTGCCAGAGACCTCCCGTACATCATTATCTGTTAATTATAGCCAGATCCGCGTAGCTTATGTTTACCGGGCTGAAGTCATGAGGGTTTTGCGGTTGTGACACCTTTTCTGTCGATCTCCCACACACCCGGTTTAACCGCAGGCAGGGACACACGACAGAATGATTGCCCGCATCACACCATATA
>Ga0118677_10004623_pt1 | contig 24892 bp, 17 predicted proteins | sample AliMusrvi5mmetaG_FD_86154 | JGI IMG/M metagenome (GOLD analysis project Ga0118677, IMG submission 86154)
CTCTCCGTCACCCCCAGGGGGGGCTCCTTGAAGGACGTAGCGCTCTTCCAATTTACAGAAACATTTTTACACTCCCTTAACCTACTTGGATTCTACGTTTTTTTACTTACAACAGCCGTATTCTTACATCGTTCACTCAAGGCCTCGGAGTCCGACATGAACCCAAGCATGCCCGCCATTGTCCAGGTTTATACTCCAGCAGAAACAGCGCAATTTAAGGCTTTGGCTACAGCAACACTTGATAATTTGTCCTCGGGAAACAAAACGGATATGATAACCAAACTCACCGATCTAGAAACAGTATGGGATGATAACGAAAATAGCCTCAAACCAAGAAGCGAACCTACTTGGACTGCTATCGATAAGACTCTCGACAAAGCAATTACATCTCTGAGGAGTAGCAAATACGACGAGAAGAAAGGGGCAACGGCATTAAAGCTAATGCAAGATGAGCTTGATCAGGCTACAAAAAAATAGACTGGGTCCTAATGACTAAAAATCTTTTCATTTGTTCTCCCCTCTTTCAACGGCTTGTTTTTCGATGTTAACAGCTGTTTCGATCACTGGTATTTTTCGCTGCACCTATACAATACCGTTTCGTTAAAAAGATTCCCAACGCCCGAACGATGACCATGGATCCGCTTCCGAAGCGCATCTGCCTGTCCTCCGCTAAATTCGATTCAGTGCTACCACCGGATTCCGAAACCCCTCACCAACGACCAAATGATGTTCCTGATTCGATGAAAGTATTGGTTTACGAGCCTGACGGTTTATAATCTAACTTTTCCGGATTATCGTCTGTGAAGACTGATTATCATTATAGATTAGTGCAGTTAGTAATATCTTAAAAGTTTCATTTTTAGCGTTTTTCACTAACAATTGTAGTTTATAATGTATTCAATCGCTCAGTAAAAAGGCAAGTAAGTTGACTACTGGTATATCAAAAGGTCTACTTATCAAAAAAAATTACAATTCTACTACCCCTGTGAGATTCCCCCCACTTATTTTAGTACTCTTGCCGGTTTTACCTTTGTTGTCATCCCATGCTATTTCGTCGGATTCAAAGGTTGAAATTGATTTCACAGAAAAATCACAGCCTCTCCCTGACATCTGGAACAGCACAGGATTCTCTCCTGCAGATATTGTATCTACTCCCGAAATGAAGGCAGTGTTAGTAGATTTGGGGAGTCTAGGAAATCGCAGCATTAAGTATATTAGACCTCACTATCTTCTTAATCTGACTGAGGCTCAAAATATGGATACGGATCATCCGGAATATGACTGGTCGCGCCTAGATCAGACTCTTGACGTGATCACCCAGAGTGGATTGAAACTGATCTTCGAACTAATGGGATTCCCCGCTGACGGATCCGACAACGCAGTATCCTCATACGACAAAAATTTTCAGGAGCAACTCGTTCATCGGAAATCATATTTCAATGATCTTAAAAGCCCTCAACAAATCAGGAAGTGGAAAGAATTTATCAAAGCACTGGCACTTCATCTTGAGAACCGTTACGGGTCTGATCAGGTGAGGTCATGGATTTTTGAGTCAACAAACGAACCAAACAGGAGCAATTTTTGGAGTTACAGCCAAGAGGTCTTCTTGAACTATTACGATGCCTGCTCTGAGGGACTAAGAGCCGCTGATCCAAAACTCTCTTTTGCTGGCCCGGGAACCGCAAACCCTGAACTTAATGGTTATTTTACTGCTCTTATGGATCATTGCGCGATAGGAAAGAATTTTTTGACAGGTGAAAAAGGTGTAAGGATCGATTTTATCTCGGTTCATGTTAAAGATCAGCCTATCGAGATAATTGCCCGGGAGATGAAATGCATCAACTACATTAGGGATCACGATCCTTCGTTAATTTCAAAACCTTTCATCAATGACGAGGCCGATCCAGTCGTCGGATGGGCGAAAACATACTGGTGGGAATGCGGTCCTTGGTATGCAAGCTTTATTGTTCAGAATATCGATCTACATCAGCGCCTCATGGGCCCATCAAGGGGTATTGACTACCGGCTTTTCAGTAGCGACAACGCTTTTCTTGGAACTTGGGATCAGCGGACTACACATTCACTTTTCCGTGAACAAGCAACAGATGCTGGATTCACGATTATCAGGAAGCCGGTCTTAACAGTCATGAAGTTGATCTCTGGACTTGGCACTAAGCTCTTCACTGCACGCATACCGGCAAGCATAGCGGATCATTTCGGAGTAATTCCAAGTATGGATGACAAAAGGATCTCTATTCTCGTCTACAACAAAACTTCCATCAATATTGACAAGCAACCCAAACCCGAGCCAGACGATGAATTGGCAGTTATGAAGTCGCAGGAAGTGGAGAGCTCAGTTGTTCTACGCGGGATATCTTCAAACAGTGCGAAACTTGAGATTCAAAGAATTGACGAACAACACGGTAACCCTTACCGCCTTTGGGTAGAGATGGGTCGTCCGAAGCTCCTTTCAAAAAAACAGGTCGAACTTCTTAAGGGCGAGGAATCCCCTAAGATAATTGATAGCCGTAAGATTTTCTTCCAGAATCACGAACTGGTATTAAAACTTAACGTTCCGTCTCCTTCAGTCTCTTTAATCACTATTGACCCTGATCATTAATTTAAAATTAACACAATTTTTTTCATCCAAAGCAGGGTCTCCTGGAACGGCGACATACAAACGGATTGAAACAAAATGGAATAAGGAAACTAGCAGCTCTCAACAACTCAACAAAAAACTTAGACTTATCATCGTCTGATTACCCATGGCCGACATGAATGCGCCTAAAACGTTACGCGAAATTGATTTTTCACCTAATAATGTCAGGCCGATTACAAGGTTTAACCCACCCTTCTTTCATCCAAATCAAACAAGTCCGAGGTTCGGTGGTCTGTATTAGAGCCTTTTAGACTTTCCACTTCTATCTCCCAGGATCAGAGAAAAAGGGAAACACCTAATCCCAAATGACTGTAGGGTTTTTTGCTTGTTGCTTTTGGCGCATCTTTCGGATGAATTGGAAAAGGTTGGCCTAAAGAGTGCCTCCAAAACTCAGTTTTTCTAATAAAAATACGATTTTCACTTTTGCTCGGATGGCGAAATTGGCAGACGCGCCAGACTTAGGATCTGGTACCGAAAGGTGTGTGGGTTCAAGTCCCTCTCCGAGCACCAACTTCTTATCTTCTATGCCTAACCGCGTTACAGAACCCTGTTGGTAAGGGACTAACAGGAAGATTGGCTTGGCGGGAATCCCTGTAGTGTGTAGTAAACATTTCTCTAAAATTTGAACTTCTCCTTACTCTAACCAATTTATGGGACGAATCTACAATTCAATCATTGAAACCATCGGTCGCACACCGCTGATACGACTCAATCACATCACAAAGGATCTTCCCGCGACGATTGCCTTGAAATGTGAGTTCTTTAACCCGCTCGGTAGCGTCAAGGATCGTATCGGAGCTGCAATGATAGAGGATGCAGAGAAGCGGGGAATTCTTAAACCCGGAACCACGATCGTAGAACCTACTAGCGGCAACACAGGAATCGCACTTGCCTTCGTGGCTGCAGCGAAAGGCTACAAACTTGTCCTCACAATGCCCGAAACAATGAGCTTAGAGCGCAGGACGCTTCTGGCTATGCTCGGCGCTCATCTCGTCCTGACGCCAGGTTCGGAGGGTATGAAGGGAGCAATCGCACGTGCAGAGCAAATTCTCAAGGAGACACCAGATTCATGGATGCCCCAGCAATTTAACAATGCGGCAAATCCACAAATCCATCAAACAACCACAGCCGAGGAGATTTGGGAAGATACCGAGGGCAAGATTGACATCTTTGTTTCCGCAGTAGGGACAGGAGGAACAATTACTGGTGTAGCCGAGGTTATTAAACAGCGTAAACCTTCCCTCAAGGCAATCGCAGTTGAACCGAAAGACTCTCCGGTTATTTCCCAGACGATGGCCGGTGAACCCCTGAAGCCTGGTCCTCACAAGATCCAGGGAACTGGAGCAGGCTTTGTTCCTGGAAACCTCCATCTGGATATCGTGGACGAAGTGATCACAGTGACTAACGATGATGCCTTTGCCATGGCGAGGCGACTTGCAAAGGAAGAAGGGATCCTTGCTGGAATTAGTTCTGGGGCAAACGTCCACGCAGCAATTGAAATTGCAAAACGTCCTGAGAATGCAGGCAAACTGATAGTTACCGTTGCCTGTTCGACTGGCGAACGATACCTCAGCACTGCACTGGCTGAAGAAGCACGAGCCCAAGTAGGAGGCTAAGCTTCTGAGCCAAAAGCAAGAAGACAAAACTGGGTTTCTTGACTCCAGGTTTTTCTCATTTTTCATCAACAATAATTATCTATCATGAGCTCATCGTTTACCCCTCCTGAAGCTGGACTGGAAATTGCACCGCCATCAACACTCGAAATCCTTTGGATCAATCATCGCGGAGCACTTCTAGGAGGGGTTGCCGCAGTACTTGTTCTTTTCTTGATCGTGCTTGGTGTAATTGTCGCGAACCGAGCTTCTACCATCGCTTCAGAAACAATGTTCTCCCAGGCCAAGGACGCAGCTGCTTGGTCAGATTTAATTGCCAAATACCCCCATTCTGCGGCCGCTGCTGATGCGATATTGTTGCTAGCCGCCTCGTTGAGAGACAATGGAAAGCTGGATGAATCGGATGCTCTCTACTCTCGGTTTGCAGAAAGCTTTCCCCAGAGTCCTATCGCGGTTTCAGGAATGATCGGACGTGCCTCAAATGCACGAATTGCCGGCCAATCCGAACAAGTTTTAAACGACTATCAACAGGCTGCCGTTGCGTATCCACAATCCTATGGGGCACCATTTGCACTTTTCAGTGCCGCCCGACTGCTAGCACGAGAAGGAAGAACGGAGGATGTTAAACGTATCCTCCAGAGCCTCACCACGACCTATCCTGGGTCGCTCTCCGCCCAGGCCACTGGCGTGAGTCCAACCCAAACGGGAAACTAGACATTCCTTTCTTCAGACCAAAAAGGCTCGTGTTATCCTAGGATGCTTTTTTATTCACCTTCCCGGCAATTTCCTCAGCGGGATAGGTCCAGATCTCGGAAAGTGTAGGATGGTAATGGGGAATCACCGCCAGTTGTCCAGCCGTTGCATGAAATGACATCGCCACAACGATCTCGTGAATGATTTCTGATCCATCAGGTCCGACGACAGCTCCCCCTAGAATCCGGCCATCGCTTGCATCGGCAATTAACTTTACAAAGCCTTCAGTCTCACCCTTCACGATTGATTTTCCATGATCGGCAAACGGATAACTTGCAGAAATGATGGAAATGCCCGCTTCCCTTGCTTCATGTTCGGTCAGGCCACAAGAAGCCATCTGTGGTTCAGTAAAACAGGCAAATAATTTCAACCTGTAGTCCAGTGTTACTAACTTGCCTCCCCGGAGCAGTGTGGCGGCATTCCTAGCCGCCGTTTCGCCTTGTATAACAGCCATATGGACCACCTCATACGGACCGCAGCAGTCGCCGGCAGCAAAAAGGTGTGGGGCTGTTGTACGTTGTTGCATATCGGCAACGATTGCATTGTCTCGTACAGTGACTCCCGCCTTAGACAAGCCCAGTCCTTTGATAGCAGGGCTACGTCCCAGAGCATTAAACACCATATCTGCCTCCACATTGTACTCTCGGGAACCATGCTTAAAAAAAACGCGGGCCCCTTCCGAAATGCTTTCGATGCTTAAAAGCGTGACGCCACAATTCACTGTCATTCCTCTATTTCGGAATGCGTCAGCAAGCGAATCAGCAAGGTCACGATCGCTTCCAGTGAGCAACTGCTTATTGCGCTGGAGAATCGTGACCATCGAACCGAGTGATTCGAGATAATGCGCCATTTCCAAGGCTACCGGTCCGCCACCGAGGACAATGGCGGAGTGGGGAATTTTTGTCATCTCAAGTAGGTCATCGCTTGAGAGCGTCACTTCCATTCCTCGGACTGGGGGTCGGTTTATTACCGATCCGGTCGCGATACAGGCACTGCGCAGCTGGATAACTTTCTCATTCCCATCTAGTTGATCTACCCGAACCGAGTAAGGATCGAGGAATTCCGCGTGCCCTCGCAACAAATCGAATTTTCCACTTTCAATCTGCTCACTACGAAAGTCAGCGAAATCTCCGACCATGCGACGCTTCCTTGCGATAATTTGCTCTCCATTGAAACCTATGTTTTCAGCACTCAGGCCGAAATCTGCAGCGTGACGAAAAGAAAGGTAGCGGTTGGCTGACTCGATTAAAGTCTTACTGGGCATACAACCTTTTAGAATGCATAGTCCACCGAGCTCCGAACCTCCCTCGATCAGTAAGGTGGAGAGTCCCATTGTTGCGGCTGTGCTAGCTGCGGCATATCCCCCACTCCCGCCACCTATGACTACAAAATCGAATTTCTCCATGCTCCTAATCTGCTCACCAACCTTTCTTTTGAAAAGAGGGGAATCAACTTCATTTTTTTAATCACCCAATATATTGTACCAAATCCCTTCATGAATCCCCATATCGTGTGTTTTTTGTCAGAAGTTGACCAAAATAACGTTGCCCAACCGATTCGCTTTCCCTAGTCTTTACTGAACCACATTCCCTTCAGGGGCACTTAGATTCCCGCATGGCAAAAAAACCTCCCACCGAACCAACCGTTCCGTTCGACGACAACGACATACCTGAAAAACAGGATACCGCAGGAGGCGAGGTTTATGGCGCCGCACAGATCGACAAACTCGAGGGTCTCGAGGCAGTCCGCAAACGCCCCGGAATGTATATCGGTGATCCAGACGAGAGGGGACTCCATCACTGCGTCTTTGAGGTTCTTGATAACTCCATCGACGAACATTTGGCCGGGTTCTGCTCCAAGGTTGAAGTAACCATCCACACTGATGGATCTGTATCCATTCGCGACAATGGTCGCGGAATTCCGGTTGACATCCATCCGAAGTTCAAAATTCCAGCCCTAGAACTGGTTCTGACCAACCTCCATGCTGGTGGCAAGTTTGGCCAGGGAGCCTATAAATACAGTGGCGGCCTCCACGGTGTCGGGGCCAAATGCGTTAATGCTCTTTCCACTTGGTTCAAAGTCGAGGTCATGAGAGAGGGTAAGGTTCACTTCATGTCCTTTGCTCAGGGCAAGACGACACAGAAGCTAAGTATTCTCAGCGAGCTCAAAAACAAGAAGCAGACCGGGACTTTCATCACTTTCCTTCCCGACCCTGAAATTTTCACGATCACTACGACTTTCAAATTCGAACGACTGGCAGGCAGACTACGTGAGCTTGCCTTCCTTAACCCCGGCATCGAAATCGTTCTCATTGACGAACGTGATGACGGCGAGCATAGGCCACGACGCGAGAATTTTTTCTATAAACACGGGATCGTCGAGTTTGTCCGGCAACTCGGTGAAACCCGTCAGGTCATTCACCCCAAACCCATCGTCATATCACGCCAAAGGGACGAGATATTTGTCGATGCTGTACTTCAATACAACGACTCCTACAGCGATCAGATTCTCTGCTTCGCCAATTCCATCCCTAATCCAGACGGTGGCACCCACCTGACCGGTCTACGCACCGCCCTAACACGAGCCATAAACCAGTACGCGAAGGCGAACAGCATCCTCAAGGAAAAGGATCCCGCCCTCTCCGGCGATGACGTTCGTGAGGGCCTAACTGCGGTGCTGAGCGTCAAGCTACCCCACCCTCGTTTCGAGTCACAGACCAAGGTTAAGCTAGTTAATACCGAGGTCGAGGGCGTGGTCAATTCAGCCCTCTACGAGGGACTCATGGATCATTTTGACCAGAATCCCCCGGTTGCTAAAAAGGTAATCGAAAAGGCCTTAACGGCAGCTCGTGCCCGCGAGGCTGCTCGAAAGGCCCGTGAAACCGTTCGAAAAAGCGCCCTAACAGGCGGAGGACTCCCTGGCAAACTTGCAGACTGCTCTGAGCGTGATCCTGCCCTCACCGAGCTATACATCGTTGAGGGAGACTCTGCAGGCGGCAGTGCCAAACAGGGCCGCGACCGTCGTTTCCAAGCAATTCTTCCTATACGAGGAAAACTTATAAATGTTCAGAAAGCACGCTTGGACAAGGTATTACAGAATACAGAGATTCAGACGATGATAACCGCCATCGGTACAGGTATCGGCGATGGAGACCAGGAAGGTGCCTTCAACATTGAAAAACTCCGGTACGGTCGCATCGTCATTATGACCGACGCCGATGTGGATGGTTCCCACATCCGAACCCTCCTCCTCACATTCTTCTACAACCAAATGCCGCAACTCCTCCGGCGCGGCCATGTATTTATTGCTCAACCACCTCTCTACCAGATCAAGAGAAAGAAAAGGGAGGAGTATGTCGACGACGACATGCAACTCAATCGCATTCTGATCTCCCTCGGAGCCGAAGAACTCAAGCTCGTTAACGTGGCCGACAAGAAAGAAATTCCCTCCGCACAACTCAAAGAAACCTTGGAATTGCTGGACAGGCTCGAAAAGTCCAGCGAGGCGATTCGCCGACTTGGCGGCGAATTCGAGGCGTATCTAGGGGCGCGTTCCAAGGAAGGTTCCCTACCTACCTACCTCGTCGTTATCCGATCAGGCAACGAAGAGAGCGTCGAGTATTTCCACAACGAGGCGGAGTTGCGTGATTTTACAGCGACCCACAGCGATCTCAATCTTTTTGACGTAGACCCCTCTGAGAGTGAGAACGGCGATCATGTCATCGCTATGGAGAAGTCTGTGAAAGCTGACAAAAACATCCGTCGCCGACGCGCCCGTCTGGTTGAGATCCACGAATCCAAGGGGATCGAAAAACTCATTGGCGAGCTGGCAAAAAAGGGTCTCAGAATTGAGCATTACGCCGATAGTAAAACCCCCCTCTTCCACCTCATTGACTCAGAGACCACCCACGAAATTTTTGCCATCCCAAGAATCCTAGAGATCGTAAAGGAAGTCGGTCGGCGAGGAGTACAGATCAAACGCTTCAAGGGGCTCGGTGAAATGAACGCGAAGGAACTCTATGAGACAGCAATGAACCCCGCACACCGGAGATTCTTGAAAGTAGAACTCAATGATGACAACTCTCTTGAGGCGGGTAGGATGTTCGACATTCTCATGGGCGATGTAGTCGAACCGCGCAGAATTTTCATCGAGGACAATGCCCTGAACGTACGTAATCTCGACGTCTAGCAAAGCTCGCGATGAGCACACTGTGTTAGATCATTCTCCATTTGATATGATTTGCTTGTGGGGAGGCCTTCATAGGTGTTTTGATTCTTATAGATGAGTGTCGAGATCCTCTCCCGCATCCAGTTCACCCTGACGGTTGCTTTTCACTACATTTACCCGCCAATGACGATTGGGCTGGGTATTCTTCTGGTCCTGATGGAGGGCCTCTATATCAAGACTGGCAATGCACTCTTCCACCAGCTCGCCCACTTCTGGACCAGGGTCTTTGGACTAGTATTCTCAATCGGTGTCGCCACGGGCATCGTCATGGAGTTCGAATTCGGGACCAACTGGGCTAGTTATTCTCGATTTGTCGGGGACATTTTCGGAAGTGCGCTAGCCGCCGAGGGTATCTTTGCCTTTTTTTTGGAGTCGGGTTTCCTTGCACTCCTTTTATTTGGCTGGGACAAGGTTGGTCCCAAACTTCACTTTTTTTCCACCTGCATGGTCGCTCTAGGGGCTCATTTCAGCGCGCTCTGGATCGTAGTAGCAAACTCCTGGATGCAGACACCAGCGGGGTTCCACCTCGAACGGATCGTCGGGACGACCCATACTCCTCTACCCGCTGGCTATATCGTTCAGTCAGAGGATCTCGGTCATGTCCGCGCTGTGGTTGATAATTTCTGGGATATGGTGTTGAACCCCTCCTCCCTTGAACGTCTGACTCATGTTGTTCTCGGAGCTTGGATGACGGGGGCATTCCTAGTTATCAGCATAAGCGCGTGGTATTTACTCAAGGAACGCCACCAGGCTTTTGCCAAGGCCTCAATGACCCTGGCACTCTGCTTTGCCGCCTTTACAAGCGTCTTGCAGTGCATCAGTGCCGACGCTACAGCCAGGGGCGTCCTTCATAACCAACCCATCAAACTTGCCGCCATGGAGGGCGTCTATGTGACTCAAAACTCCGCTGCGATGACTCTCTTCGGATATGTCGACACGGTGAAACAGCAGGTGCATGGTCCACAGGTGCCAGGTCTGCTCAGCTTCCTCTGTTACCACAACTTTCAGGAACCCGTTCAGGGCCTTCTCTCGCTACCAAGTGATGAATTTCTTGCCGCGCGCAACCCTGGAATCTCGGGTGAGGAGCTCGCCAAAGTCCGACCCAATTACTGGCCTATGGTTGGAGTTGTTTTCCAGTTCTATCATGTAATGATAATCGTAGGCTCGTTGCTTTTTGGACTTGCCTTTCTGGGCGTGATGATGCTCTGGAAGGGTTTGATTTTTCGTACAGACCTCCCGGCGGTCCGAGGATTATTATGGATCTTCGTTTTCTCAGTTTTTGGCCCTCAGATTTGCAATCAGGCTGGTTGGTTCACTGCTGAGATTGGTCGTCAACCTTGGATCGTTTATAACCTCCTGCGCACATCTGAGGGACTCTCACGTGCCGTGCAGGCAAACCAAGTCGTCTTCTCAATCATTCTATTTGCCCTGATTTATATCCTCCTTTTCTTCACTTTCCTCTACCTCCTTAACAAAAAGATCCAGCACGGACCTGATGACGATCAGGGGCATCACACCAAGGCCAAAGGAATGAGTCCCGAGGATCTTTTTAAAAAACAGGAGCGCGCCTGATCATCCAACTCAATCGACGATGCATATTCCCGACCTCAATACCGTCTGGTTCTTGCTAGTAGGCATACTTTTCACGGGTTATGCGATTCTAGATGGATTCGATTTCGGCGTAGGTATCCTTCATCTCTTTGTAAAAAAGGATATAGACCGCCGCATTCTCCTCAATTCAATAGGCCCAGTATGGGATGGAAACGAGGTTTGGTTGGTTACGGGGGGGGGGGCTCTCTTTCGCGTATTTCTGGCACCCTACCCTCAAGTATTTTCGGCGTTCTATAACGCCTTTATGCTGCTTCTTGCAGCCCTGATTTTCAGGGCGGTCTCCATTGAATTTCGGAGCAAGGAACCAGGGAGGGCCTGGCGACACTCTTGGGATATTGCTTTCAGCATGGGTAGTTTTCTGGCTGCACTTTTGATCGGCGTTGCCATGGGAAATATTACTCGTGGAATTCCGCTCGACTCTGAAGGAGATTTTGCCGGGACTTTCATCGGCCTTCTTAATCCTTACTCACTCCTTCTTGGAGTCACTGTCGTTGCGCTCTTCGCAATGCACGGAGCGATTTTTCTCGTTCTAAAGACGGAAGGAGACCTGCAAGCTAAGATCAAAGGATGGGTCCCCCGCCTCATTGCAATATTCCTGACACTCTTCATCGCTTTCAATATCGCCACTTTCTTTCAGTGCCCGGATCTTGTCTCAGTCATGTTCTCCCGTCCTTATGGCTTTGTAGTTCTCGCCCTTGATGTAGTGGCTGCCCTCTCCATCGGATTCCTGACAGCCAGAGGCTATGAGTTTGCCTCATTCCTGATGTCTTCCTTTACCATGGTCCTACTAATGGCAGTACTGGGCATCTCCTACTTTCCTCACATGGTCATGTCCAGGCCTGATCCAGTTAACAGCCTTACTATCTATAATTGTGTTTCATCCCAGAAAACTCTCGGAATTATGCTGATCATTGCATGCATCGGCATTCCCATTGTCTTAGCCTATACGGTAAGCGTCTATTGGATCTTTCGAGGGAAGACCCGTCTTGGACATGTGGGATACTGAGTTATAGGGGTTCCAAATGCAGGAAGCAGATCGGCGGAATGAAATTTGCGACCGTTCAATGAACCGATAGGTTGGCATTTCGCTTTTATCACATTTCACCTTTTAAACATTAATTTTTTGTCTGGCGGTGTAGTCCAATGGCAGAGACAGGCGACTTAAAATCGCTCCAGTGCGGGTTCGAATCCCGCCACCGCTACTGAAACATTCGACCGTCTAAAATCGATCGAAAATTACTAATCGGTAGTGCTGGAGGTGTCTGAGGCGTTTGGAAGTCGAGTCACCAGCAGCTTATCGATACGCTGGCGGTCCATACCAACGATCTCGAATCGAAACTCATTGAGTTCCAGCTTCTCACCTTCCTCAGGAATGTGTCCCAGATGGTGGAGAACATAACCACCTATGGTCTGGTAGCGGTTCTCCTCCAATTCGGCTGAAGGAACAACCAATCCAATTGCAGTGGCCGTCTCCTCATAATCAAGTTGCGCATCAACAATCCAGTTGCCCTCTTCACGGAGGATTATCTCGGGATAGTGCTGCCTCTCTCCCCGCTCTGGAAGCCGCCCAACTATGGCCTCAACAACGTCCTTAAGGGTCACAATTCCCTCAACAACCCCGAATTCATCAACAACAAGTGCCACATGGCGTCTTGATTTCCGAAACTCCTCGATCAAACGTGGCGCAGACATAGTGGAAGGCACAAAAAGAGGCTGATTGAGAACATCGATCAACCTAACAGAACCGGTCATCGAAATATTAGCCCAAAGCGATTTTACAGAAACGATACCGCGGATATTATCATGATTCCCCTGGAATACCGGATAATCGGAATGCCCTGCCCCTGCGATCTTTCGCCAATTCACCTCGTCAAGGTCATCTAAGTCCAACCATGTAACCCTTGACCGAGGAGTCATTAGTTCGGAGGTAGTGTGTTCATCAAGATCAAGCACCCCCTCCACCATCTCTTTTTCAACCATGTCAAAGGCCCCGCTCTTGAGGCCTTCGTTCATCATCTCTAGCACATCCTCCTCGGTTTGCTCCGCAGAGCGACGACCATCCAAACGAAGAGCGCGCAGTGTCGCCACGACAATGACCCAGCAGAGTTCGGCGAGGGGATCGACCCAAATGGTGATCAGACGAGCCGCTCGAGAAAGGGCCCTAAGCGCCAAGGATGCATGCAAAGCCTCACCGAGAGCCCTTGGCAGAAGGATTCCGAAAAGAAGTATTAGGACAGCTAGGACGGTTGCCAGAAGGCCAATCCAGAGAGAAAAAAACAACGGAGAAAGATCGTGGCTCAGCGAAATCAGATCTCGTGTGGCGAGACCAGAGGCCATGGTAAAGAGAAAGACCGATGAAAGCCTCAGACCTGGCCTTGGACGTTCGCCTGCAGCCACAAAGGAGCTTACCCCATCAGCATCTCCGCGACGCTTGAGCAAAACGACATCAGCCATCACGCAAACTCCTCCGATTACAATCAACCCCAGAGGGACAAGGAGCGTGAGCAAGAAATCCACCGTCGATTCAGGATTCATGGAAAAGAGTCACCTAAAAGAGACCCGAGTATGGTTGGCGTGACCTCGCTAAGTGATTTAACGACCAGATCACACATGCCGAGGGATTCCGCAGGGTTCGTGGTCGCCACCCCCACCACTTTCATTCCTGCGAGTCGTGCAGCCTCAATCCCAGCAAAGGCATCCTCGATGACGATGCATCGCTCCGTAGGAATGTCTAGCAGGGAGGCTCCCTTTAGAAAAACCTCGGGATGAGGCTTGCCATGCTCCACATCACTACCGCAGACGACAGCATCAAAAAATGCATCTAAATGTGTGGCGGCAAAGAGGGCATCCAAGTTCTCTCTTGGCGTGGAGGAACCGAGCGCCCGGGGGATTCCTGATTCCCTTAAGGCAAGAAGAAGATCCCTCGCTCCAGGGAGGATTGTGACACCTTCCTTTGCAACAAGCTCGCGATAGATCTGCTCCTTTCGGTAAGAAAGTTTGCGCACCAAATCGGGCGTCTTAGCCCATCCAAGAGAGGGAATGATTACCTCGTTCTTTTTGCCGAAGCCTTCCTTAAAATGTCCCTCGGGTAAATTCAACCCTCGCTCTACTGCAAGCAACTCCCACGATCGCTCATGCTGAGATGATGAGTCTATTACGACGCCGTCCCAGTCAAAAAGGATTCCCAAACGATTACTCATCATCATATTAAGCATGGGCAAATCGCATGCGGGCAATGCATTTCTCCTTTAGAGTGCACATAGGCCTCATTGGAAACTATTCAAATCGTTCGGATGAAGTCTGAGTTGCACAAAGCATGGACTAAGGCAAAGTTCCCACCTAATCCATGTTTTTAAAAAAAGCTGCCACTTCATTTGCCGCAGTCCTTCTGCTGATTCCCTATGTTCATGCGAAGGCACCGATCGCAACGGAGGATGCAAGCAACGCCACGGGACTCGATCTTGGATCAAGCGTTGTCAGGATCGAGGTTACAGATCAGGAAGCGGATTACATTTCTCCATGGAACGCCGGCAGGATCAGTGGTGGAATCGGATCAGGGTTTGTGATCGAGAATCCCATCAAGTCCGCGTCCGGTTCGCGCACTTCTGGGAAAAAGATCCTTACCAATGCGCATGTCGTTAGCAACGCCCGCTTTATCACGCTCACTAGGGAGGGAGTGAGTCATCCTTTCACCGCAAGAGTCGAGTTCATAGGTCACGATTGCGATTTGGCACTGCTAACATTAGACGATTCCGATTTCTTCGTAGGCACGAAACCGCTCCTCATAGGGGATCTTCCGCGAATCGAGTCAGCGGTCAGTGTCTATGGCTATCCGCTCGGTGGGGAACGTCTTTGTGTTACGCGGGGCGTGGTTTCCAAAATCGACTTTGACACTTATTCCCATTCCGCAGTGGACTCTCATCTTGTAGTCCAGATTGACGCTGCGATTAATCCGGGAAACAGCGGAGGCCCAGTACTTCAAAACGGCAAGGTGGTTGGAGTTGCGTTCCAAGGATATTCTGGCGAGATAGCTCAGAACGTGGGGTTTATGATACCCACTCCTGTCATTGCACGGTTCCTCAAGGATCTTTCGAAGGGATCTTACACTGGCTACACCGACCTCTCCATTGAATACCGGCCGCTGGTCAATGAAGCCTCCCGCAGGGCTCTTGGAATAAAGCAGGAAAACAAGGGCGTCTTGGTCACAGATGTTCATGAGCTTGGATCGTCCTACGGTCACCTCAGGATAGGAGATGTCCTTCTTGCCATCGACACGTATCCCATTAGAAGCGACGGTCGCGTTGAATTGGATGGTGATTCCGTTGAAATGTCGGAGGTGGTAGAGAGAAAGTTCAATGGTGACTCCGTTGCTTTTGACGTTCTTCGCAACGAAGTGCCAATGAGAATAACCTTTTCCTTAAAGGGCACGTGGCCCTTCAGAATGCAGGCCAATGCCTATGACGAGAAGCCACGCTACCTTCTCTACGGGGGGCTGCTTTTCCAACCGATGGATCGAAATCTCATGACCGCCATTGGCGATGGCGATCTAAGAATACAGAGAACCTTTGATGATTTTGTTGAACGACACCTTTATTTGGAACGCCCGGAAATTGTTGTCCTTAGCCGCGTATTGGCCGATCCCGTAAATAAGGAAGCAGATGGCCTGCATCCCGGGATTGTCGACTCCATTAATGGTATGAAAATCCGTTCTTTGAGCGATGTTCGGGATGCCTTCGAGTCGCCAACCTGCTTTGATGTCATCAATCTGTTGGGTAATGGTGTTCCCATAGTACTCAAGCGTGATGAGGTGCTGAACGCCAATGCCGCCATCATGAAGAGATATGGCGTATCCTCACCCATGAGACTCTGATAACGTGAAAATCTTTTTTCTTAACGAGTGGGGTTATCTACGTTGGGTAGCGCCTAGTTGCCTCTTTTTATCCACCCTGCTCTATTGCGGATGCGGACATTTCAAACGGACACAATCCAATCTGGCCAATTCGGTACTCCGAGTTACAGCAACAATCCAATATCCCGATCTCCACAGGCCCTGGCTAAAAAAACAGCCCTTTACCCGTGAAGGGCTCGCAACAATCATAGAGGGTGGTAGATTGTTGGTCACCGCCGACCTAGTAGCACACTCCACATATATTGAACTGGAAAAGCCGGAGGACGGCCCCAAAGGCACTGCAGTTGTGGAGGCAATCGACGAGGAATGCGATCTTGCAGTCCTAAAACCTGTGGACAAAGACATCCTTAACGGAACCACTCCCCTTCAACTTTCCACCAACATTTGCGCGGGTAGCAAAATCGACGTCCTACAGCTTGAGCCCAACGGCACTCCTGCCCTCAGTAGTGCAGTTATCACAACGGTAGCTGTCATGTCCTATCCTGCTGAGAATGCGGCATACCTTCTCTACAGAGCTGCGGGATCAATACCTCAAAGGGAGGGAAGTTTTGTTATCCCAGCTCTACATGAGGACAAACTTGCGGGACTTGTAGTACGATATGATCCAAGGATACAGGCCGCCGACATCATCCCGGCACCGATCATCGGGCGCTTCCTAACAGAATCTACAAAGCCTGGATATAGCGGTTTGGCTAGGGCTGGTCTCTCGTGGGAACCTTTACGTGGAACTACATTGCGTGAATGGATGGGTGCCGGATCTGATCGCATTGGTGTTTTTGTCACTTCCTTGGATTCAGAGGGACCCTCGGAAAAGGCCGGTTTAAAGAAGGGGGATCTCATTATGAAAGTTGACGGCAAGTCAATAGACGGTGATGGCAACTACACTGATCCGACACTTGGCAAGATTACCTTCAACAACCTAGCGAGCCTTGGAAAATCACCAGGCGATCGAATCAATATTGAATACTTTAGAACCACCGGAGTGGGCACTGGAATTATAGGAACTGCAAATGTAACACTTTCAGGGCGCAATCCCTCAGCGGAAATCAGCCCCTCAATTCTAGAGAACGACTCCATCCCCTACATGTTTCTGGGTGGACTTCTATTTCAGGAACTCTCTCGTCCCTATCTTAGAGAATGGGGACCAAACTGGCGCAAAGATGCTCCCCTCAACCTGCTCTATCTTGATGAATTCCAAAAAGAGTTTCCGCGTACTCAAAAACGCTTTGTAATCCTATCTGCCGTCTTGCCTACCCCCGAAACAATAGGAATGGAAAACTTAGGCAACAGCCTTGTTGAGAAAGTCAATGGACGACCAATTCATTGCCTAGCAGATATCGCTGAGGCGGCAAAGCACCCGGATAAGGGATTTGATAGGATTGATTTGGAAGGTTCCTCCGGACCTGTCTATCTTGATGCAGCTACCCTCAATGAGGTTGAGAATTTGGTTCGTGAACGTTATGGGGTTCCAGAGTCCACGCCAAAATCGCAGGGACTGATACCCTAGTCTGATGCTCAACCCTTTGTATATTGAGGATTTGGCGCTGGACTGACTCTTTCGAGCGGTTAAATTCTCCCTTCCTTCAATTTCACACATCCCATGTCCGAACGCACACTCGTCGTACTGCCAACCTACAACGAAAGGGAGAATCTCCCCAAGCTTGTTGATCGTCTACTGGCGCTCGCCGAACCTCTCGAAATTCTTGTAGTGGACGACGGTTCTCCTGACGGGACCGGTCAGTGGGTGTCGGAAAGGGCCCTCCACGACAAAAGGATACACTTGCTCTCCAGATCTGCAAAAAATGGCTTGGGACGCGCCTATGTCGCGGGATTCCAATGGGCGCTATCGAATGGATACGACTTAATCGTCCAGATGGATGCTGACTTTTCCCATAGCCCTGAGGACGTTCCCAAACTGCTAGCGGGAATAAGATCAACGCAGGCTGATCTTGCAATCGGATCTCGTTATGTCGGCGGCATCAGAGTCATCAACTGGCCCCTTAAGCGACTAGTCCTGAGCGTGGGCGCCTCATACTACGTAAAATGGATTACGGGCCTTCCCGTGTGGGATCCAACTGGCGGTTTTAAGTGCTGGCGCAGAACGACACTTGAGGCGATTGAACTACACACCATTAAGTCCAACGGCTACGGTTTTCAGGTTGAAATGAACCATCGGACTTGGCGCCATGGACTCAAGGTTGCCGAGGTTCCTATCATCTTTGCCGACCGGATAGAGGGAATATCCAAAATGTCCAAAAAAATTGTATTTGAGGCATTGCTTATGGTCTGGACACTTCTACTTCAAAACGGATTGAGCCGCTCACCAAAAGCACAGAACCTAGCAAGAACAACCTCTCCTTCATCATCCCTCTGATTCACCCTTATGGCCATAAACGTCTCAACAAATTCAGAGATCCCTGAATCAGCCTCCCAGAAAGAGGAGCGTATTCACCCCTTCCGTGTTTTCACTAAACAAGAACGAATCGTTGCCCTGCTTTGCTTTCTGGTCGCTCTTTGTACCTATTGGTGCACCGCTAATCCTAATATAGGCCTTGGAGATGAGGGTGAAATGGCCACTGCGGCACTTCACTTTGGGGTGATGCATCCATCCGGCTATCCACTTTGGACCATACTAGCAGGACTTTTTAGCCGTCTACCTATCGGAAACGGATCCTGGGAGATCAATCTTTTTTCGGGATTATCCGCCGCCACTGGCGTTGCAATCTTTTCTCTGCTAACCTTGAACGGGGCAAGGTGGGTTGGAATGGCGCACCGACCGTCCTTGATCCTATCTCTGGCGGCAACCCTCACCTTTGCTTGGGCCACTCCTGTCTGGTCGCAGGCAACCATTGGAAAGGGCCTCTACGCATTGCATGTCTGCCTGATGCTGATTCTGCTGATGCTCTGCTATGTCTGGATTAGGAGACCCAGTTGGAAAAACGGATTTGTCTGGCTTGTTTTTCTCTTCGCTCTCGGGATGAGCAATCACCACATGACACTTTCCATGGCTTTGTTGCCGCTGATCGTGATCCTTCTGCTGCATGGGGATCTTTTCTGGGAATACGCCATTTATAGTTTGGTCATCGCCAGTATTCTTTACCTTGGGTTTGCGGAGCTTTCACAACTCCCAGATGTTCAGAAAGCTTCATGGCGCTTTTTCTATCTGGTCATCACCGGTTTTATTGCCCTTGTTCTCCTCCGAAAAAGACTGACGGAATGGCGTCAGGGACTTCTCCTTGTTATCGCGGTCGTTGTGGGTCTTTCACCCTATTATTATCTGCGCTTGGCATCCTCTACAAACCCCCCGATGAACTGGAGTTACTGCAGCACCAACGAAGGGTTTTTTTACGCAATCAACCGGTCCCAATACTGGGGCACCCTTGCTGATAAACTGCAGGGAACAGTCGGCAAACTCGTAGGCGTCCCGCCCGCTGAAAAAGCAAAGGGTGCAAAGAATCCTGACGAGGAAAGCGCCCTCCAGGAATTCGAAGGTTTTTTCAAGCGCTACTGGCAGGTTCTTTTCAAAAACATATCTCCGATACCCTTGCTGTGCGTGATCATTGCCTTTGTGCTGATCTGGCGACTGCCCCGTGAACAGCGAATCTGGTTTTATCTTTTGGTTATCGGATTCTGCTTATCCGCTTATTTGGAACCGATCATGAGTCCCAATGGTTATGACAACCCCGGTTGGGACATGCAGAAGCCATGGCAAGGGCTATCCTATGGATGTCTACTGATTTTGGCATGCTATGGGGCCTCTATTCTTTTTGTACGACTGGAAAACCCGTTCCCGAGAGCCAGATGGACCATTGTACTGATCGCATCAATACTAGCTTGTTATACGTTTACTATTGGACTTCCCCGCAGTAGCCAGAGAGGACACTGGTTTGGATGGATGTATGGTCACGACATGCTAGCCGATCTCCCGCCTGATAGTTTCGTCTTCGGCGGGACCGATCCAGGCAGGTTTGTTCCGACTTACATGGTCTTCGGAGAAAGTTTCGAGAAGATCAAGAGGGATCCGGGTTTCGATCGTCGAGACCTCTACATCGTCACTCAAAATGCCTTAGCCGACACTTTCTACAACCGCTACATCAGATCACACTATACAACAGAGCGTCCGACGGAATTCTCCTGGTTTGACCGACTCCTCGGTCGTGATAAGACCTACCCGAAAGCCTACCTCACTCTTCCGCACCGAGAAGATATCATGTCGCTCTTTAATGAGTTGATGGTCAAGTATCAGCAAAATCCCGCTGCCACTCCCAATCCCCAGACAGACCCTGTGACCCTTAATTCTGCGGTAGGAGAATGGATATTTCTCCACAATCGGGATGCACATCGATTCTTTGTTGAAGAAAGCTTTCCCATGGAGTGGTCATATCCCTACGCCATTCCGCATGGTCTATGCTATGAGATCAACCACGACAAACTAGTAGCTCTACCGCCAGGAACTGCCGAAAAGGATCTCGCTTGGTGGGATGACTACATCAAAAAACTCGAATCCGTCAACGGCTTCTGGGATGACGGGCCAGCCCAACATTCCTTTGCAAAGTTGCGCAACACGGGTGGCAACATATATGCCTACCGCAACATGCTCCCGGAAGCAGAGAGAGCGTACCGACAGGCGCTTTATCTATGGCCTGGTAATACAGAGACCACTGGCAATCTCGTTAACTTACTGACCCGAGAGCAACGCTACAAAGAGGCTCATGAGCTTGTTGAGGGCTACCTCCCGCTCGATCCCAACAGTAAGGTGTTAAAACGGCTTTTACTTGCCACTGATGCCCGGTACAAAGCGTCTCAAGTCCTTCCTTCTCAGGAGGCTCTCGTCGCGAGTGATCCAAAAAATCACCAGTATCTGGCCCAATTGCTTCAAAGCCTCATCATACTAGGCCGACAAGAAGAACTGGATCAGACCATTGCTAAGGCTATCTCTGCCTCTCCCGGAGACGTTCAATTCATGCGTGACATGATTAATTTCTATGTTTCACAGGGTAGGTTCAAGCAGGCACTTGGTGTCACCCAGTCACTTGAGCAATCACAGCCGAACCAATGGGATGTTCACTACACCCTGGCCAAATTTCAACTGTTAACCGGATCCAAAGACGAAGGCTTGGAGAGCCTTCGCCATGCAGTTGTGCTGGGTGGAAACACAGCTCTAAAGCAGATTGAAACAGATCCCTTCTGGCGCCAGTTTTCCTCGGATCCGTCATTTCAACAGACTCTTCAATCAGTCATGGGCTCGGCCAGACCTCAGGCATCGGAGAGTCCGTCTCCCCCCTCCAAAAAGGAGAGAATCAAAAATCAATAAATCACCTCCTCAACTCCAAAATATCTTCGCAACCATGAGGGCCTAGAGGGAATCCATCCTGATCGTCTCTTCATCCCCCTAGAATAGGACGATTGCTTCCCCCACTCAGAATTGACTTTTGGCGGGCTGAGAACAGTACCTAAACCAAAAGCAACAGTCGGATGGTGCAGATCACCAAGTAAAGTGCTAAGAGCAATTGACCATGAATTATACAGTCCTCGGTGCAGGCAGAATTGGCAGCGCCTTGATCCATGGAATGATTACTTCCGGACTGGCCTCTGGTAAGGAAATTACCGTCGCTTGCAGCACTCCTGAATCATCCACAAAAGCAGCCCTCTTGCTTGGTGCTCATGCCGCAACTTCTCATTCTACGGCAGTTTTGAATGCCGATATTGTTTTTCTGTGCGTAAAACCCTATCAAGCGCGATCGTTACTCCCTCACATTGCAGAGGAACTTTCAGAAAAACTCATTATCTCGCTTGTAGCAGGGATCAAATCTTCTGAAATTCAGACTCTCGTTGGAGGAAAAGCTAGAGTCATCCGATCCATGCCGAACACAGCTCTCCGACTGAGAAAGGGGGTTACTGCACTGGCACCAGACGTTTCTGCGACACAGGATGACTTGAATCTGGCTATGAAGGTATTCTCGTCCCTAGGAAGAGCTGTAATAGTCAGTGAGAGGGACTTTGACATTGTGACTGCTGTCAGCGGAAGTGGTCCCGCTTTTGCGCTTCTGGCGCTAGAAGCACTTTCCCGAGGCGGAGTTGAAGGTGGTCTCGAGCCTGATGTCGCAAAACTTTTTGCCGCTGGTGCACTGGCTGCTGCGGCATCCCTAGTCATTGAAACAAACGAATCTCCTGCTACTCTCCGATCTGAAATTACTAGCCCCAATGGTACCACAGCGGCAGGGTTAAAAGTGATGGAGGAGGAGGGATTTTCTGGAATTATCCTGAGGGCTGTCCATGCGGCACGGAATCGCGCAAACGAACTCTCGGCAGAAGGATGAATCCCCCGCTGAAAAGAAAATTCCGCTTCGTTACAGCTCTTATCGTGGTGGTGTTATCCGCAGAGATTCGCGCCGATCCTACTAACCCGGAGCAAAAACAGATCGAAGAGGTGAATTTGGCTCCCAACTCTATTCCGATATCCTCAGAGGAACGGAAATTGGCCTTGCTTGCAGAAACTTCATTCACGAATGGAAAACTCAGCCAATCTGAAGAACTCTATAAAAAAGCTTTGAAAGCCAAGCCCGACAACCTGTCCCTTTTGGTGAGCCTTGCAGCCACAGAGTTTAGGCTGGGAAATTCAGAAGAATCCAAGCAACTACTCACCAAGGCGATCCGACTTGATCTCAAAAGCGGCCCCGCTTGGCTTTTGCTTGGAATGATCTATCTGGATCAAAAGAATGACGAGGATGCTTTTGCTGCTCTTGCGCAAGCAGAATCGTGCGATCCCAAGAATCCACGCACACGCAACTATCTTGGAATCGCAGCCGGAAGAATGGGATGGCTCGAAGCAAGTGAGGAAGAACTTCGAAAAGCGGCAGAACTCGACCCCACTTATGCAAGCGCTCAGTTCAACCTTGCAGTCTTGTATTTAAACCGCACCCCCCCTTTGGTTGAACTGGCCCGCCGTCACTATCAAAGAGCGCTTGATTTGGGGTATTCTAAAGATCCCGCAATCGAGTCCCAGCTAGCCAAAGCAGTTGTCATACCCTCTCCTGCTGCTGCATCATCAGCTTCTGCTCATTAAACTCGAACACCTTCAAAAACAGCCGTGAATGATTTTAAAGTAAGACAACGCAGCACTTCCTTTTGAAGTAATATATTAGCAAAAAAGCACACTTAACCGTTCGAACCATGACCCTGACAAAGTTGTTAATAACTCTTGTTTCTGTACTTTCACTATCAGTGCTTCCCAGAATTCAGGCTGAGAATCCTCCCGAAGTGAAAGGAGTTTCTGTCATTGTGGTGGATGCAAATTCAGGAAGTGTACTTTACCAACGAAATCCGGATGAAAAGCGCCCCGTTGGAAGCACCCAGAAACTTCTCACTTCATTAATCGTAGCCGAGCATGGAAATCTAGACAAACCTGTCGTGATCGAACCTACAGACGAGGCTGCCGAACCAACTACCCTTCAGCTTAAACCAGGAACATCCTACACCCGTGGCACGCTCCTTACAGCCCTTCTAGTAAAGAGCCCCAATGATGTCGCGAGGGCCCTTGGCCGTGATGCCGCCGGGTCTCTGAATGCATTTGCAAACGAGATGAATGCACGTGCTGCGTCATTAGGCGCGACATCTTCTCATTTTGTTAATCCAAATGGTCTCCCAGCCGATGACCAGTACTCCACTGCATCGGATATGTCCAGGATTGCGCGAGCAGCCTATGCCAACCCTATTCTTAGACCCATCATGGCGACAAAATATCTTCCCTTCCGCTATGCTGACGGCCATGTCCACATGCTTCGAAACACAAACCAAACCATGCGAGACAACTGGTTTTGCACGGGAATGAAGACCGGCTATACTGACAAAGCCAGACACTGTCTGGTCTCCAGCGGCAGCTACAACGGACACGATGTGATTACGGTAATTCTCGGCAGTACGAAAGAGCGGGTTTTCTCCGATTCCGCCAAAATGTTAAAGTGGGCTCTAGGAATCCCTCAAGAAAGCAGGTCGTCCCACATGGCGAGCAGCCGAAAGCACATCAGTAGATCCTCGTCTGGAAACCAAACCCAGCGAAAGAAACACAAAAGCGATTCTTCCAATAACGCTCCATCAACCTCATGACCCGGGAGTACAAGCTCCATCATGCTCCAAGATCAGGTGCAGCTATTGATTTTCCCAAGGTTCTGAACGAACAACAACTCGCCGCGGTCATGTCGCCGGCTGGTTCCCATCTTGTAATTGCTGGTGCCGGCACCGGAAAAACCCGGACCCTTACCTATCGAGTAGCTTGGCTATTGGAGCAAGGGTACCATCCAGGGGAAATCCTCCTGCTTACATTCACTAATAAGGCCGCCCGTGAAATGGTCGAGCGAGTAAATGACCTCCTTCCGGGATCATCTCAGGGACTCTGGAGCGGGACCTTCCACTCAATCGGGCATAGGATTCTACGCAGACATCCAGAAGAAGCTGGGTTCGCACCTAGCTTTACAATCTTGGATCGAGAGGATCAGGAAGAGTTGTTGGAATCCGTGGTTGCCAGACTCGGCCTTCGCAAAAATGACAAACACTTTCCAAAAGGACAGGTCATCGCCGAACTCATCAGTCTCGGATGCAATACCGGAGAATCGTTAAGAACCCTTCTTGCAAGCCGCTACCGCTACTTTATCGACTTAGAGGAACAAATAGCTCAGGTGGCGCTGGAATATGAGGGACGCAAGAAGAGTGTCAACTCGTTGGACTTTGATGACCTTCTCTCAAAGACTCATGAACTTCTTCTTACCAACACTCAAATCGCCAAAATTTATCAGAAACGATTCAGGGCTATCCTTGTGGATGAATATCAGGACACCAATTGCCTGCAGGCGGGTCTGATTGATACGCTGGCCGCCCTGCATCGCAATGTGATGGTTGTAGGGGATGACGCCCAGTCGATTTACTCATGGAGGGGGGCCAATTTTGCCAACATCTTGGAATTTCCGAAGCGATATCCGGAGGCCGTAATTCACAGAATCGAAACAAACTATAGAAGCGTTCCACAGATTTTGGAACTTGCCAACGCTTCCATCGTCAATAACCCAAGACAATTTCCAAAGGAACTTAGAGCGGTGCGTAAAGCTGCGGTGACAAAGCCAGCAC
>Ga0118677_10004624_pt1 | contig 24891 bp, 16 predicted proteins | sample AliMusrvi5mmetaG_FD_86154 | JGI IMG/M metagenome (GOLD analysis project Ga0118677, IMG submission 86154)
CCCCAACCCCACACGAGCCGGCTTGCAGTTTGCAATTAGCGTCAAGGCTTGGATTGTCTGTTTTCCCGTGCGAATCATATCCCTTCGCTTGCCATTGGGCAATCGACCAAAAGTTTGTCCCATCCTGGTCGTAGAACGGCGAGCCCGAATTATTGTAATAACTGTTGTAATCGCAGGTCGCAATAGCCTGACTGATGGGGTTATAGGCCCCGATCGCCCGCTGAAAGTTCATGAAGATATTGTTTTGGATGGTTGTTCCAGCGCCGGCTAACATTATCGCCAGTGCGTTGGTGTTCCCAGGACCGACAAACGTGTTATTAAGAACCCGGCAATTGTAGGTGTTGACGCCAAGCCAGAGGGGAACCGATCCCAGCGTGTGCGCAGCCGGGACGGGAGGGACGAACACATTGTTATAGATGAGCGCGGTTGAAGAGGATGCTGAATTGCCATCCGTGGTCACATAAATATAGGCGGTCGGCGAACCCGCGCCGAGATCCCCGTAAAAATAGTTGTTGTAAACCTGGACCGCGAAAGGCTGGTTGACGCTTCCAAAGAGGATCATTCCATCGGTATGATAGGTCCCGGTCGGAAACTGCCAGTTGGTCCAGTTGGTGACGGTGTTGTCGTGCAGTTTGATATTGCTCGAGATGGAGTTTGACGATCCGGCCCCCACGACGATTCCCCAGCCATGATCGCTTACCACGTTGTGATCCAATTCGATGTTGCTGATCGTTGCCCCATCGAAGGCGACGTTGATTCCCACCCTTGCGGCTAATAGTTGATTATTATCAATCCGGATCGAACTGTTGTTTCCAACGATGAGAATGTCGTTGGTATTCACACCGGCGGAATCCGTGGCGCTTGAGCTGGAACCGAGATTTTTGTAAATCCCCGAGATGGTCAGGTTCTTGACCTCGATGTTGTTTGCTTTTGAAATGTAAACGCCGGTACTTGACGCCTGGTTGGCGAGGCCCGTGCCGTTGGCAGTATTCTGAATTGTGCCGTTTAATCCGCCATCCACCGTGATATTCGAGACGTTAACGATGTTGATTGCGCCGGCCTGACCCGACCCCCATTGCGGGGATGTGAACAGGCAACCGCTTGTGAACACAATTTTCACCGGATTCCCGGCGCTCCCGCTCCCCGGTACTTGAAGCATGGTCTGCCCAACCGCGCCAGTAAAGGTGCCGGTGAGGTAAACCGTGGTTCCCGGACTGATCTGTGAAGCTCCGCTCCCCCAATTCGAAGCGGAGTTAAACCAGGCGGCTGAATGGGCGTTCTGGGCATCTGCGCCGGTGTTCGCCCCCAAAGCCGTCGGTGCAATATACAAACCTCCCGTCGGCGTCGGCGTCGGACTGGGGGTTGCCGTCGCAGTAGCAGTCGGACTCGGCGTAGCGGTCGGCGTCGGTGTAACAGTGGGCGTCGGCGTCGGTGTGGCGGTCGGGGTTGGCGTCGGCGTTGCCGTCGAACCATAGATATAAGCCCCGAGATCCCATGACCCGGACGCGGGGCGCGGATTGCCACTCTTGTCCGTGGTAAGTGTCGCGTCTAAATTCAGCCCCGCCCCAATCCCGCTTGAGCCGACTTGCAGTTTGTAATTGGCATCAAGGTTGGGGCTGGTTGTTTTGCCATGCGAATCATATCCCTTCGCCTGCCACTGGGCAATCGACCAAAAGTTGGCCCCGTCCTGGTCATAGAAGGGTGAACTCGAATTATTGTAATAGCAGTTGTAATCACAGGTCGCAATGGCCTGGCTGACGGGGTTATAAGCCCCGATCGCCCGTTGAAAGTTCATGATGATATTGTTTTCGAAGACAGTTCCTGTTCCGGCTATCATTACCGCCTGTCCGCTGGGACTTGCCGGACCGACGAACGTGTTATTGAAAACACGGCAATTGTAGGTGTTCACGCCAAGCCAGAGAGGAACCGAGCCCAGCGTTGCGCCCGCAGGTGCCGGAGGGACGAACACATTGTTATAGATGAGCGCGGTTGAAGAGGATGCGGAATTGCCATCCGTGGTCACATAAATGTAAGCGGTTGGCGAACCCGCGCCGAGATCTCCGTAAAAATAGTTGTTATAAACCTGGACCGCAAAAGGCTGGTTGACGCTTCCAAATAGGATCATTCCATCGGTATGATAGGTGCCGGTCGGAAACTGCCAGTTAGTCCAGTTGGTGATAGTGTTGTCGTGCAGTTTGATATTGCTCGTGATGGAGTATGGCGCCCCGGCCCCCACGACGATTCCCCAGCCATGGTCACTTACCACGTTGTGATCCAGTTCGATGTTGCTGATCGTTGCCCCGTCGAAGGCGACGTTGATTCCCGCCCTTGCGGCCAACAGTTGATTATTATCAATCCGGATCGAACTGTTGTTTCCAACGATGAGAATGTCGTTGGTATTCACACCGGCGGAATCCGTGGCGCTTGAACCGGAGCCGAGGTTTTTGTAAATACCCGAGATGGTCAGGTTCTTGACCTCGATGTTGTTTGCCGCCGAAATATAAACACCGGTACTTGACGTGTGATTTGCGAGACCGGTGCCATTGGCGGTGTTCATAATAGCGCCGTTTGCTCCGCCATCCAGGGTGATGTAAGAGACGCCGGTGATATTGATGGCACCGGCCTGGTCCGACCCCCACACCGGAGATTTGAACGCGCAACCGCTCTCAAAGAGAATGGTCACGGGATTACCGGAAGCCCCGCTCCCCGGCACTTGAAGCATGCTCTGTCCGGCCGTGCCTGTAAACGTGCCGGTAAGATGCACCGTAGTTCCGGGACCGATCTGCGCAGCTCCGCTCCCCCAGTTCGCGGCAGTATTAAACCAGGCGGCGGAGTGTGCATTTGCCGCATCCACTCCGGTGTTGCCGCCGGTTGCATTCTGGGCGACATAAATATTCGAGGCCGAAGCAAGGACGAATGCGGTGGAATACAGGAACACAAAAACCGTCACCCACATCCTGATGCGAAGGAAAACGCCAGCCAAACATAGACCACGAGGAGTATTCTTGCCGGGAACGCAAACACGCACCGGGTAAATTACTTCCTCAGTCAAAGAACGGGCCGCATCGGGCACCGGACGGAAACTGGTAATGTAATACATAGTGTATATTGTTAGGTTTATTGGTTGATACCTGACTTCGAAAGACAAGGTAACCCGGCCGCGAATGAAATATTACCGCAGGCGCTTAACCGTTCGTTTCGCGATCCGGGTTAGGCCGTTCCAGCAAAACGGGCTGCTGGTCAAAATTTTCTTAACATCTTCCAAATTGTAGTTTCGTTTCATACTATTGCGCACCTGCAGCCACCCATCTGCGCTAGTCCATCCCCCGTCGCTGGTGTAAACGCGCTCGTAGCCATATTCACGGAGGTTCCGGAGAACGTGTCTGTCGTAGCTGCCATTGGGGCACGCAGCCAACTTGACCGTGTCAGAGATCGCATCTTCCAGATAATCCCTTGCTTCAATCAATTCTTCTTTCAGTTCACTAGGCGACAATCCGCGCCATGGGCGGTGAAACTTTCCATGATTTCCAATCACCATACCTGCGGCATGAAGCGTACGGATGTCGGTCTTCGAAAGAAATCCCTTCTTTCCGATCAGATCGGTTACGATAAAAAATTGGGCCTTCAGCCGGCGTCGGATCAATGTGGGCAAAACCGTTTCTATGTCGGAGGAATTGCAATCATCAAATGAGAGGGTGGTATCTTTTCGCCCCTGGATCAGATCAAGTATGGCCTCGAAAAATGACTCATCAACCCAGAAGCCTTCTTCTTTAGTCCAAAAAGGACGGGCTGGTGCGCCGATTCCATGGAAAGTCAGATGGTAGGATCGATTGTTCATTGAAATACTCCTTGAGAGGGTTGTGCAGGATTTTCTGTAACTTGACTCCAAGCTGTTTCAGGCATCCACATGCTACGGATCCGCGCCTGGTGTACGCCGCAGGCGACGATGCCCGAGATCGCAGCCAGCAGCCAAACCCAGACCACCACCATTTGGTCGAAGTAGGTGACAGTCATAAAGGAAAGGCAATGGGTAAACAGCGTGACACCCATGGCCCAAAACATAATCCCGGTTGCGGGCGAGCTGCGCGTCTCTCTCCGGACCCCGCGGCCGATAAGTTTGAAACAATGGACAATGATCGCCACGAAGAGCACCACCTTCAACAGGCCGCCTCTAAGTCCTTCCCCGATGAATTGGTTCGTGATATCCACGTTGTTAGGATCGTCATCCAAAACCTGCTCACGTCCCCAGTGGGCCGTGTAAGTTGAGCCGAAGAGCCACCATTCACCGGCATGGGCCACCGCCTGGTCGATCAGCCATGACCGATACCAACCCGTGCCGCCGGTTACGCTGCTTACCCTTGCGAAGACGTACCAAACGGGAGAGTGCATATATACGGCCAGAACCAGGAGAAGGGCGACAATGGAGCGGCGCACCAGGAACATCCGGTAGCGGAGCGGCCAGAATGCGAACCCAAGGCCGCCCAGCAGGAGATTCAGAAACGGCCCGCTGGAGGCCGACGTTAAGGTGATCACAAAGGCGCTGACACAACCCGCGACGGCCAGTCGTTTTTCTTTTTCCCCCTGAAACCAGAGCCCCACGAACAGCGGAAATATGGTTGCGCCAAAGGTTCCAGCCAGGATGGGGTGGCGAAAGGCCGCCTGGCACCGCAAATGTCCCTCCCGCTGGACTGTGATTTCCGGAACCCCGCCAAACATGGAGAAGATGTTCCGTGTGGTGGTTTTTTCGACCACCATGGAGATGGCAATCGGGATCACAAGGATAGCAAGTCCTTTCACCAGACCGACAAATGTTTTTGTGTCCCGAATCCAGCACGTCGCCAGGAAGTAGATGCCCACCGCATTATAAAAGGCGCCCAACCGGTTTGTCAGCAGCGGCCAACTCGGCATTGACAGAGACCCCAGAACCAGGCTTGCAAAAGCCCACCAATAAAACATCCTGTCCAGCCTGTTTCTGGAAAGAATGCGGAGTTCTCCACGAAAGATCACGCGCACCACCCCGGCCAGGATAAGCAACCGGATGATATAAAAATTAAATCCGCCGATGACGATCTCCTGTCCGAGAGGCATGTAACAAACCGTGGCAAGCAGAGGCATCATGGCATGCCTGCGCGATAGATAGAAGGTCAGTCCCACCATGGCAGCCAGGAATAACCCCCCAAAAAAGGTGAGACCTCCCGCAAGACTGTCCGGCTGTTGTAGGATTTCTGTCATGGCAGCGACTTCAATCACCGGCTGTTACCTGGCAATGCAAAGGGAGTCCACCAGGTCGAGATAATCATTTTTCCGGCACTCCCAATGATTTTGTCCGACATAATCAATGGCATGGCGGATCATGTCTTGCCGCAGTTCGGGATTACTCTGGACGGCGAAGATTGCATCAGCCATTTCCTCGGCGTTTCCGGATTCAAAAAAACGCACCACCGATTCGTTGAAGTAGTAGCAATCCACTTTGGTTTTCGACACCACCACTGGAACCCCGACTGCCATGAACTCCATGATTTTTGTGCTATAAGCCTCATTCCCGAATCCATCGTTGCGCTTGGGCACCACCCCGATGTCGGCTTTGGCCATCACTTCGGCAATATCGCGAAGCCCGAGCGGTTTAAAAAAGCGCACACTCCCGTTCATCCCCAGTTTTTTGGCAAGCGATATAAGTTTGGGTTTCATCGTGCCGTCGCCGTAAATGTGGAACTCTGCGCCCGGCAGTCTTTGCCGCAATCTGGCGAAGGCATGGATTGCTATATCCACCCCCTGATGCCACTCCAGGCTGCCCGGGAACATGACGAGAAACTTCCCGTTCGCCTCCCGGTATTGCCGCGGGAAGAAAATGGAGGTGTCAACATGGTTTAGAAAAACCGAGCATTTCTCCTTCGACGCGGAACGCGATGCGTATGTTTTAAGAAAAAGATCGTTTGCGATGATCACATGATCGGCAAATGCCGCCGACACTTTTTCGACCGATTTTAAAACACCGACAAGCCGCGAGTGAACCGAGGTGTTGAACTTGCTCGCAAAAAACTCCGGCAAAAGATCGTGAATATCGAGGATTACATGGGCTCCGGTCAGTTTCGGGTACCATGCCGCGAACACCATGAAGTCGGGCATGTTATGCACATGCAGCAGGTCATAACGCTGTTTTCGATGCCGGAGCAAAATCTGCCACGACGAAACCAGCAGGAACCGGAGAAGCGGTAAGAGGAACGATCCCTTCGTATTTCTCGTCTTGTCGAATCGGTCCTGGATGGAAAACACCCTGACTCCCTTGGTTAGTTCCTGTTTTGGCGTCTTCTCATTTCCCCGGAGCGCGAAGACCTCAACTTCATCGCCGCGCTGAGCCAAGGCCTCCGCGTAACGGATTACTCGATTGTCACAGTGGTAAGACGAATGCGAGACCATGCAAATCCGTCTGCGTCGCTTGAGGACAGGACGGTGCTCCGACTGCCTCACGAATTCCGCCACATTCCGGGGCAATGCATGCCAGAAGTCGCTTCCATGGCGTTGCCGGATGTATTCCAGGAAATTGCGATAGTGCGCCACTGAATAGATGTTCCCCGCCTCCTTCCCGCCGTCGAAACTGATGTAATCCGGATGCACATTCACAAGGGCCAATCCGCCGTGCGCGGCTATCCAGTCGAGTTTCTGCTTCCAGATGGCATTCGTTTTCTCCCTCAGGATCAGGAAGAGCGTGGAATCCTGCGGCAGCGTGTAAGGAAGCTCGACATACCCTTTGCGCGATGCCTCAGGGACGGATGTCCGGCCTTCCCCAGGTCGCGTTCCGTTGCCATTGACCTTCGCCGCCGGAGACGGCACCCAGAACGGGAAGATAGTGTTCATAGACTCCGGGTGCGGCTCGAAAGGATCCGTGTCAAAGGTCGAGGAATCGTACTGCATCTCCAGTTCGTGCAACCAGTCGAGGTTGTGAAACATGAACCCGGCACGAAATCCACCGGCCCCCCACTCCTTCAGGTAATGATTAATCCGTTTGGCCTGTTTGGAAAACCCCTTCCGCGTTGTGTTGTAGAGCTTCCCGTCATGATGGAGGTCATGCACTCCGACCTCAAAGCCGTTTTTGATCAACTCTTCGCGCAGTTCACTGGGGACCTTGTAATCACCTTCCGGAACAAAGTTAAACGTGGAGCGGAACCCCAACTCCATTTCGAGCTGCATAAGTTGCCGGCATTTCTCCAACCCTCCCCGCCCTTCCACGTCATGCGTGAGCACCAGCGCAAACTTTTTTCCATCCGGCCAGCCGGCCCAGTCTTCGGGCGGACGTTCGGATCCCGGCAGGATGGGCCAGCTATCCCGGACACGCTCCAGCTTTTGTGCCGCAAACCACTGACGGATCCCAATCCGGATGGAACGCGGAATAAACGGTTTGATTCGGTAATAGATCAGGTTGCGCAGCATAGACAATTCAGGTTTGGCCTGGCGTTGATCGCCAGAGCGGTTCTTTTGGTCAGATCCCATCGTTTAGCCACTTCGGACCATAAGTCCGGCTCTTGTTCAGAACGGCGGACACATTTGCCTTTGCGGCGGCAAGTTCCTCATAGTTACGCTTGACGGAATTGCGGTTGCTTTTTTCCGCCTCGACGACCAGCAGGACTTTGTCCATGAACCCCGCCATGGCCAGAGTGGTGCTGGTCTGATCCAGTGGGGGCATGTCAAAAATAATGTAGTCGAAGTCGCTTGCCTTGAGGCGCGGCACCAGGTCGTAGAATTTTCTCGGAATGAGCTGCGCCGGCTCCAGGCTTTCGGATGACGCCCTGGCCAGGTAGAGATTGTCGGCCGTCGCGGCGAGCCGACTCCCCGACTGAATGGCTTCGGTAAGCGAGGAGGAATGTCTTCCTTCGAAAAAGGGATGGATTTCCTCATGACCCGCATTCATGTCCACGAGGAGAACCTTGCCATCCCCTGTTTCCGAGAGGGCTGCCGCGAGGCCGCCCGCAAGCGTGGAAGTTCCCGCCCCCTTGGAACAACCGGTCACCGCCACAAGTTTCGGCTTGTGAGTCATGTTCTTGACCAGGAAATAGAGAATGAGCCGGTCTCTCAATGATTCGCAAAATGGCCGGATGAAGTGGCCCTCATCCCACGGCGCTTTTTTCCCTTCAACGATTTCAGCAGGGACTATGGACGAATTCTGGTCTCCGTTGTTTGAATGCAGTCGGGGCTTGGCATAGCCGTTGAGCGTAAGATCAGGAATCGAAAGCATCCGCGGTACGCGCATGGTCTCAAGTTCAATCGGACGCCGCACGGTCCGGTCCAACCCAAGTTCGGTCACAAAGGCGAGCGACAGCCCCAGCGCCAGGCTTCCGACCATCAGCCCAAGGATGATTTTTTTCCATGCGGCAAACGAGCCCGAGGCCGGTGACGGCTTTTGAACAATGCTGATATTCGGTATCTTGGACGGGTCCAGGGCTTCGTCGATGCGGGCTTTTTCAAGGCTCCCCAGGAAATATTTATAGTTGCCCTCTTCCACTTCTTTTTTCCGCTCAAGTTGCGCGATCTGCGGTCCGACCTCCGAAAGCAGCGCCGCTTCCTCTTTGTAACCGAGCAGTTGTGATTTGAGCGCTTCCACCTTTCCCTGGAGCGCGGCGAGCCGTGCTTTTTCAAAACTGGGATCAAGCTGCGTGCCCTGCCCAGCGGCTGCCACCGGAGCCGCCGTGAAGGCGAGCCCCGAGAAATTCTTCTCCAATTCGAGCTTCTGCTTTTCCAGAGTCTCGATCTGCACCTGATTAATTTTTGCCACTTTGCTCTCCGGTGTGTACTTGGAGAGAAGATCGATCTTTGCCTGGCGCAAATGGGCCAACTGCGTCACCAGGACCATGTGCTGTTCAACCAGATCCTTGCTCACCTGGGCCGGTGCCGGGGCATCAGCCGGCCGGTTCCTGTCTGCGGCCTGAAACCATCCCTCGAGAGCCCCCACCCGTGCGCGTTGTTCCGCCTCCTCCGCCTCCGCGGCATGCAACTCTCCCCGACTCTTCGCCATCTCAACGTTAAGGCTTGTCGTGCTTTCCGCGAGGGAAATGACCCCGGCTTTTGCCTTCAGACCTTTCAGTTCCACCTCAATCTGATCCAGGCGCGCCCGCACCTGGTCGGTTTCCTGGGACACATACTCAAAGGCGCTGGCCGAGCGGTGGACTTCCAGATGTTTTACAAAGTAACGATTAATCAGTTCCTGCAACACCTGCACGGCGAGTTTAGGATCGCGATTCTTGTAGGAAACCACGATGACGTTGCTCCCTCGGGTGGCCGTCGCCCTCAAGCCCGAAAGAATCCCGCGCGCCACCTTGTCCCGGCCTGCCACGCCTTTGGATCCCGGAACCAACCGCTCCGCGGAAATCGCCCCGGCAACCTGCTCGGCCAGATCCCAGCTGGTGAGGATCTCGGTCTCCGAGGCGATGAGATTGTCGTTCTGCGAAGCGGACTCGGATGTTTTAACCTGGGACTCAAGGGAATCCACCCCGCTCCGGTCCACGAAATAGCGCACCATGAGTTTGGCCTCCGATTCGTAGGGGGGCGGAAACATAAAATACACGACCACCAGGGCTGCGAGGCCAGCGGCAAGACTCAACAAAATCTTCCCCTTGTGCTTGAACAGAATGACGAAAATCTCGTTCAAACTCAGCCTGGTTATCTGCTCGTCTTGTTCTAATTCCTGCATAATCGCGCTTTCTAATCGAGGTGAGGATAGATCATCGCACCGGCCATGCGGTTCACGGCCAGAGGCAATCTTCCAAATATTGCGTTGTAAAAACCTGTGGCGTTATCCCTGCGGCTGATCCACTCGCCCCATGTCACATCAAACTTGAAATACTCCATCCGGTCCTCGACCGTTCCCCAGGCCTGCTTGAACCTCCTCAGCCCGTCATTTTCCATCGAGGTCCTGCCAAAATGCAGGGTTTCGCAGCCGTGACGCGCCAGGGACGAGATCCCTTCCCACATGACCAGGTCGTTTCCGCGGAACTCCTGAAAGAGGTCGTCGGACGCGCCGAACTTGTAAACCGCTTTTTTTCCGAAATGGAAAAAGACTGCCGCGGCGACAGGACGCGATTCGAATCGTGCCACAACAATGAAGCCGGCACCGGGTTTGATGATCTCCTGGTGGATGTTCTTGAAAAAGGAGACCGGTTGCGGCGGAAGCCCGTGCCGCCGGCGCGTTTGGACATGAAGCCGGTAAAAGTCGGACATCCCTTCCAGACTTGCCTGCACGTTCAATCCACTCCGCACGGCTTTGCGGATGGCGCGGCGAACCGAACTTGCAAACTTGGCAAGCAGCTTTTCCTCGCCGCCGCGCAGATCCAGCGTATGCCCGTAGTACACCGCCGCCGGTCTGGCCGCCGCCTCGGGCGCCGGTCCTCCGCGAATTTCGAAGTATTTCCACTTCCGCGCCTGCGCCACTTTGGGCAGTTGATCCATCACGAGCCGATGTCCGTCTTCGATAAAAAAGAGGGGACTGCAAAAATCGCTGAAAGGGAGGCAGACCCCCCTGCAGCCGGTCAATGCACTGCGGATCTCCATCATGGGAATCAACGCGGCAAGCACGCCCTGGTGGGAGCAGCGAAGATAGACCGGCTCATGGGCGTATGTCTTGCAGAGCACCTTTGCCCAGGCCGCACTGTGAAAAAAACAGGCGTCGGGATGCGAACCCACAAGCCGGTCCCAGTCCGGGTCGCAACCCGGATTGACGAGTTTAGTCTCCATAATCGGAATCGTTGATTTTTTCCTAGGCCATCACCCCGGCGGCGACGGCCTCTTTTGCAGTCTGGACAACCCTTTCCACCTGTTCGGGAGTTAATTCCGGAAACATGGGCAGCGAGACGAAGTCCCCGGCGCAGCGCACGGAAACCGGGAAGGCGTCGCTCCTGCATCCAAGGCTCCGATAGGCCTCTGTGTTGTGGATCGGAACCGGGTAGTGAACGCCGCATCCGATTCCCTGCCCGGCCATGAACCGCAGAAACTCATCCCTTTCGTGAACACGGATTGCATAGATATGATAGACGTGACGCGCATACGCCGCGCAAACAGGCGTGATGATTTCTTCGATTCCGCCCAGCGCAAGGCCGTACTGGGACGCATGGGCGCGACGGGCCCGGTTTCCCTCTTCGAGATGCCGCAGTTTAACCCGAAGCACCGCCGCCTGGATTCCATCCATCCGGCCGTTCCAACCGATGAGGGTGTGGTGGTACTTCTCCACCTGACCGTGATCGCGAAGGATGCGGATTTTTTCCTGCAACGCCGAGTCGTTGGTGACAACCGCGCCCGCTTCGCCAAACGCGCCGAGATTTTTCCCGGGATAAAAACTGAAACAACCCGCATCGCCCAGCGTGCCCGCCTTGCGCCCTTTGTAGGCGGCGCCATGAGCCTGGCACGCATCCTCAAGGACAAACAAACCGCGCGCCCGGGCGATTTCCAAAATGGGATCCATGTCCGCCGGCTGGCCGAAAAGATGGACGGGGATGACGGCTTTCGTCCTGGCGGTCATAGCCTGCTCCAACTCGCTCGGATCCATCGTGTAAGTCTGCGGGTCCACATCGACTAACACCGGCGTAGCCCCGCAAAACGTGATGGCCTCCGCAGTGGCGATGAAGGTGTTCGGCACCGTGATCACTTCGTCCCCCGGCCCGATCCCCGCCGCCAGAAGCGCCAGCCAGAGCGCTTCCGTCCCGCTGCCGACCCCGATGGCGTAACGCCCCCCGCAGAAGGCCGCAAAATCCTCTTCGAATTTCGCGACAAATGGCCCCCCGGCAAAGGCGCCGCTGTCTATGACCTCGCGGATCGCTTCTTCGATTTCACCCCTCAGCGGCGCATGCTGGGCATTAAGATTGAGAAATGGCACTTTCATCGTTTTCACTGGTTATGAACGGGTTCAAGATTCTCGCGGGATTGCCCGCCACGGTGGCGTTGGCCGGAACGTCTTTGGTAACCACGCTGCCGGCCCCCACGATTGCATTTTCTCCGATGGTGACTCCTCCCAGAATCGTGGCGCCGGAACCAATGGATGCCCCGTGTTCAACCACGGTTTTCTCGCAGTGCCAGTCGACTTCCGTCTGGAGTTCCCCCCGGGCGTTGGTCGCGCGAGGATAGCGGTCATTGATAAAAATGACCCCGTGTCCCAAGAACACCCCGGACTCAATCGTGACGCCCTCGCAGATGAAACTGTGGCTGCTGATCTTGCAGCAGGATCCGATTTTCGCCCCCTTTTGGATTTCAACGAACGTGCCAATCTTTGTCTCGTCGCCGATCTCGCACCCGTAAAGGTTCACAAATCCCTGGATCCGCACATTGCTGCCAAGCTTCACATCCGGCGCAATGCGCTGACAGTCTGTCCGTTGATCGCTCATATACGCCCTGCCTCCGCAGGCTCCACATTTTCTGTCCGCTTTCGTGCCGCCGGGGGCGGAGGCGCTTCGCGCGACCGGGAAAACTTCACCGGCGCCCCGTTCTGTTTCAGCGAGGCCGAGGACGCCTCGAGGATTCTCACCAGCTCCAGCCCTTCGCGGCCCCCGCTCAACGGCTTGGTGCTGTTTTGGATGCAATCGAGGAAATGCTGACACTCCTCTTTCAAGGGTTCGTGCAGATCAAGATGGGGAATGTAGCTATCCCCCGAGTGATATGAATACTGGAACTCGGCAAAGCTGTCGTAATGCGCCGGACGTTCCACCCGGACATCGTAAACCCGGATTTTTTCAACGGTCTGGACGTCGTCGTAGGCAATCATCCGGCGCGTTCCGACAATGGTCATTTCCCGGATTTTTCTCGGCTCAATCCAACTGTTTTGGATGGTCGCGAACCGGTTGTTGGCAAAGGCGAGGGAGATGTTGGTCACATCCTCAATCCCCGGCGTGACATGGGCGTTCCCCTGGCAGTTGACCGTGGTCGGGTATTCGCCAAGGATATGCAGGATGATCGAGATGTCGTGCGGGGCGAGATCCCACGCCACGTTGATGTCCTTCTGGAACAGGCCCAGATTCAGGCGCCGCGCATTGATGTAGCGGATCTCGCCGATGTCACCCGACTTGATAATCTCGACGATCTTGCGCACCGGGGCCGAGTAGAGAAAGGTGTGCCCCACCATCAGGACCAGCCCCTTGCGTTCCGCAATTTCGATCAATTCCTCGCACTCGGCGGAGGAACTCGCCATCGGCTTTTCAATGAACGTATGTTTGCCGGCAAGCAGGCTGGCCTTGGCCATCACGAAGTGATGCCTGACGGGCGTGGCGATGACTATCGCGCCCAGCCCGACGCCGTTGAGCATGTGGCTGAAGTCGCTGATGCCTTCGATGTCCGAAAACAATGTCTTCAGGTGCTTTAGGCGCGACTCGCTGGCATCGCACAAAACCTTCAAATTACAATCCAGGCACTTGAGGTTGCGTACCAGGTTGGGTCCCCAGTATCCGCAGCCCACGACCCCGATGGAAATCTGTTTTTTCATATTCTCTCCTCGTCTTTACGAATTTCCGCTGTTTACATTATATTTATTATGTTATACAATTGGTTCGCTTGTCACCCTTCCGGCCCGGGCACCGTTCCGGCGTTCGAAAACCTGCGCCACGACCGCCTGCGGGGTTCTTAGCAGGATCAGGAGATCCAGCCCGAGGGACATGTGGGCCGCGTACCAGACGTCCATGGCGATCATTTGACGAAAGGTGGTTTTGTTCTTGCCGTTGACCTGCCAGTAGCCGGTAAGACCGGGGGGCGCCTCAAAGCGTTTTTGTTTCCACAGCCGGGAGGATTCAAATTCCCGGAGGGTGCAGGGACGGGGCCCGACCAGGCTCATCTCGCCACGGAGCACGTTGAAAAGCTGGGGCAATTCATCCAGCCCCGTCGCCCGGAAAAATCGTCCCGAAGGGATCAGACGGTGGTCGCCGGATTCATCCAGTTTCGTCATGGGACGGTTGGATTGCATCAGTTCCTTCAAGTAGTTTTCATGGACTGCAGTCCCTGCATTCACCCGCATGCTTCGGAATTTGAGGCACATAAACCGTCGCCCCCCGAGGCCGATCCGTTCCTGGCGGAAGAAAACCGGGCCGGGTGAGACGAGCTTGATTCCCAGCGCGATCAAACCCATGAGCGGCAGCCAGAAGGGCAGGCTCAACAAGACGCAGACGAGGTCGAGCGTGCGTTTCCAAAGCGGAAATTCCGGAAAATGATCCATGACGATTCCTCTTGCCAGTCGTTTGAACTTTATTTCCGCCCTCTAACACCAGGGTGCAGCTCGCCCTCCCGCGGAAGGAGATGCAGAACCGACTCCGCTTTGTCGTCTTCCAAGGGCGGTTGACGCCGGTTGGCGCGCATCCGGTCCAAGCCTCCTTCTGTTTTGCTCCACTCCCGGTGAAGGACGCTGATGGCCACCGTGGAGAGTTCTCCGTGAACCCCTTTTACATAGGCGAAAAGGATGCGCCAGAGTTGTTGGTCGCTTATGCCCAGCACCCTGCTTGCGCTCCTGACCGTGGTCTCCCTGAGCAGGCTCAGCGCGAACGCCTCGAACCCCTTGGTGAAATGCCTGCTTTTTCCAAGCCAGCTCGGCTTGACCTGAAAAACATGGCGGCACACGGAGCAACGGGCATTCGGCAAGGCGCATTCGATCAGCGTTTTGACACAAAATCCATCCACATGCCGCCAAACCTGCTTTTTCCCGCAATCCCCGTAACTGATTTCACGGCCGTTGCAATACGGACAAACCAACTCTCCCAACAATGCCTCTGTCGCCGTGACGACAATGACCATCGTCCCTGCGGTCTGAGAGTATTTGATTTCCGACGGCTCCCAGCCATCGCCCAACAAAAGAAGCTCCGCGAGTAGATCCCTTGAGAACATAATGAATAACGCGTGAAAGAAGAAGGTGTCTTTCGTTACTGTTTGCGCCGGAGCACCCAGCGCATTCCCGTCGGCGCCGATGCCAATCCCTTCCTGACGGGAACCTTTTGCGCATAAGGCTCCGCACTTGGTCGTTTTCCGCCCTCCCTCGAAATCCGAACTTGACTCATAACCCACTCAACCTTCCGGCAAGAAGTAAAACCCTCCTGCCTCTCAACTACTCCCGTCCCTCTTTCTGTCATTCCACGTCACACATCATACTTACGCAGCAGGAATGTTGATTAGCTGTGGTTTTGTTAAACTGCCGATAGAGTAGCAACACTTCTTCTGATATGCAAGAAAAAAGTAACGAATAAAATGCGACATTTGTTATCTCCTGGCGACATTGGGTTTCGTGATGCATCGATTGTTTCAAAGTAAAATGGCCGGTGTTTACCGCTCAGGCATGCATCGCCAGAGCTTGCGGGCCGGCCGGCAATTGCGACACGGATTTTTGCGGAATCACATATTCGCAGGCGACCTCCACAGGCATTGTGGACCCCGGCAACTCCAGCGGCAATTGAACGCGATTGGCAACCGGAAGCAGCCGGAGCACGTTCGCATGGAACCCCTCCGCTCTGTGTGCCGTTGGATCAGGTTGATTCATGGGGTTATCGGAGTTTCGGTCAGATCTGCTGGTTTTCAATCCTGGTTCACGGGGTGCCTGCCATTGCGAACATCTCGTCAATCTTGGTGATCAGCTCTTCGTGGCCAAATGGTTTTCTCAACACGACAATCCGTTCCTCGAGGTTCAGCTCGTGCGGGAAGGCAGACATCATGATGACCCGTCCCTGTGGATTTTCCCGCAGGAACCATTCCGCAAGTTCCTTGCCCCCCATGCCCGTTAGCTCCCTGCCACCCGTGCCGGTAATTTCCACTTCGGTGATCAGGAGATTGATATTTCCGGCTCCATGCATCGTGACCACCTCCCAGGCTTCCGTGCCGTTCGAGGCGGTTAAGGCGTGAAAACCCAATCCCTCCAACCCCATCGCGATCAAATCGCAGATCCACTGATAATCATCAACCACAAGAACGGTCATCCCGGCGACATGCCGGCTGACCCCGTCTTCCTCGTGCAGAAACCTATGCGTCGATGTGCTCATGTTACCTCCTCCTTTTTAATTGGCAGTCCGGAAATGCCCGTGCATGAATCCCAAATAAAGCGCCTTGTCCCCCCTCGCCTCCGCTTGTGAAATAGCTTTCAATCATCTTGCCGCCTCCCCGCTCAAGTTCCGTCATGATGCCTGATCGCAATGTAGAAATCAATCAGGACACCGCCCTATTCAAGCATAGGGAATCAACCTATGCCGGTGTCGCAGGCGAAAAATGAAGGTGCTGTAGCCGGTCACGTTGGGGCCGGCAAAGGAGAAAATTTTAGGATCCTGCAAATATGAGGTGTTCAAAGGAATGCGCGGCGCGTAGAACTTTCCAGGCGCTTCCCGCCACATCCTCTCCTGCTTTGAAACCTTTTCGAAATCTCGCTCAGACCCACACGCCGGACGGATCGAAGTTCTCGCTCCACGAACACGACGGTGAGTTTTTTTTGAAACTCAACGGACGTCAGCTCATGAGCACGACTTCCACCACTTCGGAGCTGCTGCTGGCACAACTTTCCTGCGCCGGACTCGAGAGTCACGCACACCCCCGCGTCTTGATTGGCGGCCTTGGCTTGGGCTACAGCCTCCGAAGAGTTCTCGAGTTGTCAGGCCCCGATGCCACTGTGGAAGTCGCGGAATTGCTGCCGGAGGTCGTCGCCTGGAACCGCGAGTTCCTCGGCGCGGTCAACGGCACCCTGCTGAATGACCCGCGCGTCAAGGTCATCACAGGAGACGTATTCGAGGTCATCCGCCGCGCCGGAAACGCCCGTTACGACGCCATCCTGCTCGATGTCGATAACGGCCCGACCTCCTTCGTGCAGGCGAAAAACTCGCGCCTTTACAATCGCCGCGGCTTCGGCCTTATCTCCCGGGCACTCAAGCCCGGTGGAAAAGTGGCCTTCTGGTCGGCCTGCGAGGAACCCGAATTTCTAAAAAGTCTTTCCTATGCCGGTTTCAAAGCCGGGGCCTTCCCCGCAAAAGCCCACGAACGAGCCAAACGCGAGGCCCATGTGATCTACGTGGCCACGCGCATTTGACGTTGGTTTCCACACAGTTAAGCGGCGACAGCCGCGCCACGCGCCCAGACGGTCATAGACCGCCGCTGCAGCTTTGCGATTACAGTCCAGTTAACCTAAAGAGATGGTATAATCCCAATGGGTTCCTCGCTACTTTCTGTGGGCCAGCGACAAATGCCGAAGCATGAATGACGAATATCGAAAGAAATCCGAATGACGAATCCCGAAATAGCCTGCTTGCATGGCATCCGGCGGATTGCCACTCAGCAATTTGCGAACGGCGGAAAAGGCGTGGGGCAACCTTTGTCATTCGAGTTTCGACATTCTTTCGACATTCGTCATTCGTGCTTCGTCATTACTCATTCCCTCTATCCACTGAAAACAGCGAAGAACCTCCCAATGTCTCAGGATTTTGACTTCTTCTTTTTGAACTTCTCGGGCACCGGAAGGCTGGCCTCTTCATAAACCTGCCCGATGCAATCAGGACAATAGCCATGGCTGAATAAGGCGTCCGAGCGGCTGGAAATATAATTCTCGATCTGACTCCAGTACCCATTGTCGTCGCGAACCTTCTTGCATTTGCAGCAAATGGGAAGCAACCCGCTCAGGGTTTTCACCTCGGCCAGCGCAGTCTGCAATTCTTTAATGAGCTTTTCGCGTTCTTCCTCGGCTGTTTTGCGGGCGGTGATTTCCGTGCGAATGGCAACGTACTGGACCGGTTTCCCATGGACGTCCAGAAATGGAACGATGGTGGCATCCACCCAGTAGAACGAACCATCCTTTGCACGATTCCGGACCTCGCCCTTCCACACTTTACCATGGCCAATCGTGGTCCAGGCCTCCCGCCAAAACGACTTCGAATGGTAGCCCGAGTTAATAATCCGGTGATCCTGCCCCAGAAGTTCCTCGCGTGAATACTTGGAAATCTTGCAAAATTTGTCGTTCACGTAGGTTATGATCCCGCTGGGATCGGTGATCGCGAGAATGGAATGTTCATCCAGAGCTGACTTGAAATCGGTCAACTCCCTGATCTTCTCGTGTAATTTCTCCGTTGCATGCCTGGATTCCGATACGTCCCTGATTAAGGCGATTGAAAACACCTCATCGCCGCTCTGGTAGGGACTGAGGCTAATATCCACGGGGAATTCCGTACCGTCTTTTTTCATCCCGTGAAGCTCAAGATCGAAACCGATGGGCTGGGCTTTCGGTTTTAAATCATATCCGCTCCGGTGGTGTAGATGGCTTGTGCGGAATCGCCCAGGCATCAGGGCGTCCAATTCCAATCCAAGCAGTTCATCGCGCGAGTAGCCGAAAATCTTTTCGGTCTGCTGATTGACGAACACAATGGCTCCGGAGCTGTCGGTGATCACTATGGCATCCGGCAAGGCTTCCAACAGGGCTGTTTCGGCGGGTTGAAGCTTCTTGCCGGGGTTGTGTTTCTTGTTGTGCATGGTGAATTAAAAATATCGAGGACGAAACGGATGGTAAATTGATACCACTTATCAGAGTTAACATCAATCCTGCTCAAGGGCGTTTTTTGTGGATCCGTCGGGCAGTTGGTTCATTGGAAGGTGCAGGATCGACTGAAATCCATGTGTAAAAACCCCGCGAAAATTTTAGGTTACCATTGCCCTAACCTGAACATCTCGCCTATTGAGTAAACCATCCTCAGTTTGTTGTTTCGCCACCCCCCACCGGCCCCAACGTGGCCAGCCATAACCATGCACGCGACGGCTCGTTGTAGCTGGCCACGTTGAGGCCGGTGGGGGTGGACGTCGCTCGGAGTGTAAGCAGGCTAATGAAGCGGAACGGGCTCAGGGCTCTCTTCTTCCCTTTGCCTGGCAAACTTGTCGCCTTCGGGACCGCTTGGCGGCAGAGCCCTCCACCAGAACCAGTACATCCCGGCCGCAGCGACCAGGAAAAGAGGGAGCGTCATAAAGAATCCTCTGTAGGCCTTGATCACCAATTGCATCGGCAACAAAAACAACGTCACCTGCCAAAGCAGCGCAAAGGGAACCGCGGTGATATCGTTGCGATGCTCGCGTTCCATGGCCTCGCGTTGCTCTCCCTTAAACTCGCCCAGCAGCGGTTTCCAAAGACCGAAGGGCCGGGTGGTGCGATAGAAGTGCTGCAATACTTTCATCGGAGTTGGCGCTGTCAGATACGAGCCAACGATGGTTCCCAGGAATGAAAGGATCGTCATGATGGTGAATTGTTCCCACTCCAGCATTTGCGGCACAAATATTCGCTGAACCACCGCCCCCAGGCCGCCCGCGAGAATTCCGCCGAACATCCCCCACGCATTGCAGCGCCACCAATAGAGACGGAGCAATGCCGGAGCCAATCCGCCCGCGCCGAGCCCCATGACGATCCATCCCCATAGGTTATTGATGTTCGAGGCTCTAGTGCCGAAATAAAAGGCGCAGTAAACAAGGACAAGAGTTGAAGTGTAAGAGGCCAGCATCAACTCGCGGTTGCCCGCCTTGGGGCGCACGAAGTTCTGGTAAATGTCTTTCACGAACAGGGCGCTGGAGGTGTTTACGATGCCGTTATTGCACGACATCATGGCCGCGAACATCGCCACCACCAGGAGTCCCTTGAGTCCCATTGGCACCTGGTTCAACAACACCGCCGGCAGAATCTGCTCGGGGTTGACATCGCCGCGATAACCGACCAGCGGCATTTTATCCCGCCATTTTTGCCCGAGCGTCTTCTCCAGGCCTTTTGTCAGGTCGGCGGGAAACTTGGCGGGATTATTGATGATGTTGCTGGTAAGTTCATGCCAGGACGCCTCGGAGATCTGCGGGTAATAGGTATGCACCAGATCCGAAGATTGCTTGATCACATCCCGATTTGGAAAAGTGCTGGACACCAGATAGATTCCCATGACGGCAAAGCCGATCATCAGCGGCCAGCGGAACATCACCATCACCCCGTTGAGCAGCGACTGCAGGCCCGCCTCGCGATCGTCGCGCGCCCCGAAATAGCGCGACTCGGCGCCCGCTCCCATCCCGCCGAGGATGTTCCTCAGCAGATAGAACATGGCGATCATCATCAGCGATTCATAAGCCGAGTATCCTGGCGGCATCGTTGTGTGCCACGGCAACGCCGAATCAGTCCAATTCGCGTTTCCGGTTACTGCCTGCGCTGTCGCCTGGAGACTGGCCGAGCTCGGCACCATATGCCATGCCATGAACGAAATGACAAAGCACGAGACCAGGATAATGCAGCCTTGCACCAGATCCGTGAGCACCACGCCGTAGAAACCGGAACTGAGCGTATACATCGTGATCACGGTGATGAGGACCATCGTGGTGACCATCGGAGGGAACGGGAAAAACATCCCGAGAAACAGACTTGCACCGCGAATTAAATACGCCAGCAGCATCATGTTCAAAAGGATAGCTGTGACCGCTTGAAGCAGTCGGACGCCTTCCGCCGCTTTACCCTGCCCAAAGCGGTAGGTCATCCATTCGGCCGATGTCATGCATCCCGAGCGGCGATGCCATTTTCCCGTGTAACAAAGCAGGAAGGCCAGAACCAGAACGGCGCCGCCCCGGAACTCCACATAAAGGCCGCGCGGCCCGAGCATGTAGAGAAACGACGTAATAATCATCGTCCCGGTCAGATCAAACCAGTTCGCCATTCCCGCCACCCCGAGCATCCACCAGGGCAGTGAACGTCCTCCGAGGAAGTAATTCTCCAGGCTCGAATTGGCCTTCTTCATCATCAACAGCCCGGCGAAACAACTCAACCCCAGGTAACTTAGAATGATGATGTAATCGATGAGTTTAAGGGAGTGCATAATGTGGAAAATTGAGGGATTTGAGGTTTCGCGTCGGGAAAAAAGGGTCGGGGTAGAACCTCTACAAATGCCCTGAATGGCGGGGATTGTCAATCTTGGTGTGGTTCTTCGCTGTTTTTAGTGGGTGGAATTTGGCATCGCCTTTTAGCCCGGAGGGCTCATGGAATTTAGCCGGCGGCGTTCGCCACCGGATCTGTGTAGAAATGAGAGGCGCCCCGGCAAGGGCGCAGGAGTTGCACGGCCGTGCCATCCACACATATTATATGGTGATTGATTCTGCCGCCCCTGCCGGGGCGAGGGCGGATTTATTTACAACCGGTGGGTTGGCACCACCGGCTAATTTCAAATGACCCTCCGGGTCTCGGTGCCTGCTTTTCCTCCAGCAGATTGGCCAGTCAGGCTTTCTTGAACGGCAACGCCGTTTCAAGCGAGGCCGATCCGCGAACCCCGTGGGTTTCGTAAAGACGAACCACCGCCGCATCGGAATCCCCTGTCATATTCACGGTGTCGAGAATGAGGTGGGGCGAATCGGGTTTCTAATCATCCCCATCAATAATTAAGCGGGCAGGGGAGTTGAAAAGCTCTTTTTTACTGAACGATTAATGTAACGATTTTAAAAGGGGATACCTCAAGATTCACAATATTCCCATCAATGTCAGTTAATTGCTTTATAACGTTTTCATTCATGTCTGTCATATGGACAGATTTAAAGTCTTGAGGAAGTTCTATTCTTTCAGTTGTAACCCTGTCTGAAGGGTTGAACAACCTCAAAACAATACCCGCTCCATTTTCAGCTTTTTTAATTCCGCTTAATGCAAGGTTTTCATCTTTTAATTCCATAAACCCAGATGCCAGGGGAAGCTTTCCTCCCTTACTCATGCCCCTGCCCAGCTGGACAGCCATCATCCGGTTGTTATATATCCTTGAACTGCTTACGACCTTTCCGTCAAACCAGTTGTCTTTATGGAACTGCACCGAATACTCAAAGGATTGGTTGCCTATGCATTGCGACTGCTCATCCTTGAAGTTCACAAAAAGGTCATCGTGTATGGCTATCATGTTTGATGTAGCCCTTAGAAGCGTAAGCGCAACCACAGGGGTTTCTTCCATGGCCAGCTCGCATTCCTTTAAACCCCTTGATAATACAGCAATGCCGTTTTTATTGTCCGAAACATCCACAAAGTTGTGCATGATTCCCCGTGTCAGATTATTTCTGTCATCCACCACCCCGTTGCTGCCCCCAACAGTGCCGATCGGCCTTTCACGAACCTCGAACGGACACTCAACATAACCATTCTCAGCCTTAACGGCCACAGGTATGCGCACGGTAAGAAGGTGATTCTCGCATCTGTTTTCAAAGGAAGTCTTAAAGTCTACACGCTTTGAACCCTTTGAAAGTGTTATTTCAGACACAATTTCAGTTGGTATGGTTGTCTTCGACCTTGATTTCCTGCCAACCTCAAGTCCAGCCGGAATATTCATGATAATCGCCACCCTGTAGGTTGCAGTAAGGTATGAATTCCTAATCACTGATATTTCAGCATTGCAGCCCTTGCTGCTTATAATCCTGTTTTCGTCGGGCATTTTGAAGGCCCACAAGTTGCCGCTACATCCGCTGTCCGAAAAAACATTTATTTCCTTATGGGTAACACCTGTCTCATAATCCAGTATGTCCACCGAGCCATTGGGATTTACAGTTACCTTTAGGAGCCCGTTATCAAGTATATTTCCGGATTTTGCTATGGGCTGGTGCGGGAAAATTCCTACAGGAATAAATGGCTGGAACTTGGTCGGGTCGCCTTTAACCCTCTTTACCTTAAGTGATTTGTAGCCGTATGCAGGAACATCCTTTACAAGCACATCAACATCCACGCGCTCTGAATATACCGTCTTTGGCCTGTTGGGTCTGTTTACGCAAGAAAGGTGGAAGTGCTCCTTGCTGTGGCGGTACATTTCAACCTTATCCCCGTTCTCTTCCTCGATCCACATGTCCTTAAAAAGCTCTTGCGCAGGCAAATCAAGCTTGACGCCAATAACCTCGCTTCTCTTGTAAGGTGTTGGATTAAACACGGTAAGAAGTATTTCATCACTATCAAGTCCATCCATGTTTATCTCACGGGAAATGTTCTCTACCGCCCTTCTTGTCACGGAATCAGCTATTTCCTGAGCCTGCGCAAAAGTATAAAGGTTGTCCGGCTTTAGCTTGGGCACACCCGAGGCATGTATGGAGTCATGCGATAAAGCCTTAAACATATACTTCCATGCCGTATCAATCAGTTCTTTCGGGTAAGTATAACCCAAAAGGCTCGCAAAGGCTGTAAAAGGCTCTGCCTTATAGAGAAGCGTGTTTTCCGCCTTAAATGCTGCAATCTTGAGCTCAACATTTGCCGCCAAAACCTCGCTGTGCACCGAAGTGATGGGGCCAAACCTCATTTCTCCCGTAAAATTAATAAGGGAAGACATATCGATGTCCTCCTTCAGCTCTTTCAAATAGGCCACGGGATTGCTGTGGACAAGGATTGCCTCTCCGCCCATTACTTCATTGGCTTTTTTAATTGCCAGCGGCATATCCTTTAAAGGACTTGTCATATCCGTGCCATCAAATCCCAAAAAAACATTCTGTGAAACGCTTTCGCTGACAGACGCCAAAACATCCCTGACACAATCCTTTATTTTATCCTCTCTAATTTTTATATCCTGCTCCAATTCAGTCGCATACTGGTCTAAAAAGTTCTCATCAACCATATGGCACAGCCTGCCATGATCATTAAACTTGGCTTGCCATCCGGGAATCCTTGCATCTCCGCCCATAACCACAGGTATGGAGAAATGGAAAAAGAAGTTCCACCTTCCCTCCTTGCCAAGCCTTGAAGAAAAAGCTTTCGTGCCGTCAGGAGCTACCCAGTAGAACTCACTTTTCGGAAGGGCTTGCTTGCTCGCATTCTTATAGAAGAGTATGTCTTCTATCCCAAATCCCGCATAAATCTGAGGCATTTGCGCTATCTGCCCGAAAGAGAATATTGAATAACCCAGCTTCATTGCCCCTCCGAATTCCTGGGTGTATTGAATACCTTTCATCAGGTTTCTGACAATTGACTCACCGTTTGCGGTGTTGCAGTCTAAAAGCGTGTACCAAGGGCCCGCCAGAATCCTGCCGCTTTTAATTAGTGCGGTAAGCCTGCCCTTCATCTGAGGTTTTACCTCAAGGTAGTCTTCAATCATGATGGATTGACCGTCCAGAGTAAAATGCCTGTACTCGGGGTCCTTTTCCATGATATCGATAAGCTCATCGAAAAGCTCAACCAGCATTATATTTGATTCCTGAAACCCATGCCTGTGTTCCCTGTCCCAGTGAGTATTTGATAGTACATGAATCTTTTTCGCCATAAGCCCTTCACTTTTCATACGGTGACTTGCCCGGTCAAGCGTAAAAGCGTCGTTTTCTCCCTCATTTATTCAGTCCATCAGTCCACATGCGCCTGATCCAGGTTTGACGACAAAGATTCCCCCGTCGCCGATTCCCGGAAACAGGACAACGGGTTGATTTCCAGGCCATCTGTTTGCCTTCCGGAGATCTTTTAGAGCGGGTAAACTAATAGAATAATCGGTATCTTTAGATTTTTATCCGCAGATTACGCCGATTCACGCAGATTCAAAAGGTTCCTCGCTGTTTTCAGTGGGTGGAATTTGGCATCGCCCTTTAGGCCCGAGGGCTCATGGAAATTAGCCGGTGGCGTTCGCCACCGGATCTGTGTAGAAATGAGAGGCGCCCCGGCAGGGGTGCAGGAGTTGCACCGCCATGCCATCCACACATATTATCTAGTGATCGATTCTGCCGCCCCTGCCGGGGCGAGGGCGGATTTATTTACAACCGGTGGGTTGGCACCACCGGCTAATTTCAAATGACCCTCCGGGTCTCGGTGCTGCCATTACCCACTAAAAATAGCGAAGAACCTTTTTTGATCTGCCTTCTGCTTCCAAAAATCTGCGATAATCTGCGTAATCTGCGGATACACTTTTTCTTAAAATGCTCTAAGTTTCCAGGATGACGGTGATTATTTGGAACGGTTTGAAGTCGATCGCGACGAGGCCGTCC
>Ga0118677_10004625_pt1 | contig 24889 bp, 25 predicted proteins | sample AliMusrvi5mmetaG_FD_86154 | JGI IMG/M metagenome (GOLD analysis project Ga0118677, IMG submission 86154)
GACTACATCCGCCGGCAACTGGAGCTGTGCCACGACGTGGGCGGCACGTACCTGCTGGTGTGCCCCTCGGCCGTCGGGCGGCCGGGAAAGATCGATGACAGCGAGTTCCACCGCAGTGTGGAGACCCTCAAGCTGGTGGCCGACGAGTTCGTCAAGGCGGGCGTCAAGGGCGCGGTCGAGCCGATCCGCTCGGCCGAGGTGAGCATCTGCCACACGTTCGCCGAGGCGCTGCAGTACATCGCCGCGGTCGATTCGCCGGGCGTGCAGCACATCAACGGCGACGTGTACCACATGCAGAGCGAGGAAAGCCACATCGGTATGGCGTTGCTCGATGCCGATCAGCACCTCACAAATCTCCATCTGGCCGACAGTAACCGCTGCGCGCTGGGCGAAGGCGCTCTGGACATCGACACCGTCATCATGTCGCTCTATCTCATCGGATTCAATCGTTCGGGTTGTTACGTGACCCCGGAACCGCTCGGCCCCGGCGGCGATCCCTATCCCGCGATGAACGGCAAACCAAACCCGGCGACGCTCGACCACATGGTGCAACAGACCGCCCGCTATTTCCGCGAGAGGGAAGCGGTCCTCTTGGAAGGCGAGTGAGCAGCCCTCAAATCGACGCAATGAAAAACGAGACGGGTTTGCAAGCGCGGCGCGTCCTGATCGCGCAGGATCCTTACAGTAACTTGGATGCGGGCCGAAACTGGGCCATGCGCGGCACCTGGCCGTGCCACTGGATCAGCCTCCCCAATCCGCCTGCGACCCCATTTCTCGCCGCCTACCGGCTCAACTTCACGCTAAAGGAAGCGGCCACACTGCGCCTCCATGTCAGCGCCGATGAGCGCTACGATCTGTTTTGCAACGGCGAACGCCTTGGGCGGGGACCCGAGCGCGGCGATGCCGCCCACTGGTTCTACGAGACCTACGAACTGGAGTTGTCTGCCGGGGAACACCGAATCGTCGCCAAAGTCTGCTCGCTAGGCGACCAAGCGCCCTATGCGCAAATGAGCGTCCGCCACGGGTTTATTCTTGGCGCGGAAGGTCCCTTCCTGCCGCTTGTGGCAACGGGCGTTGCTGCGTGGGAAGGCAAACACGTTTGCGGCTGTGCATACCTCCGGGACGATTTCACTTGGGCTGCGGGTGCCAAACTAAAGATCGACGGCGCTGCGTATCCCTGGGGAGTGGAGCAGGGGAGGGGCGATGGCTGGGAGCCTGTCGCAGTCCTCTACCCTGGCGTCAACGGCGCAACCAAGAACGAGTGGCCCGCCCTGCACCGCCTCCGGCCCGCCGCATTGCCGCCGCAGATCGAAGAAGTATTAAGCGCTCCTGTTGTGCGCCATGTCGATGACGCGCCGCTCTCCGCCACCGAAACCACCCCGGTGCTGGCGCGCCAATCGTCCGCAGAGGCGTCCGCATGGCAAAAACTCCTCGACCAAAACATCCCGCTGGAATTGCCAGCCCGCGTCAGTCGCCGCGTCATCCTCGATTTCAATGACTACCAATGCGCCTATCCGGAGTTGGTGGTTTCAGGCGGATCGGGCGCTCGCATCCGCATTCACTGGGCCGAGGGACTGTATGAAGGAACCTCCGGCAGCCTGAGCCTCGGCGGTGCATCCGACGCCCGTGGCAAAGGCAACCGCAGCGGGATCGAAGGCAAGTGCTTTCTCGGCGTGGGGGATTTATTTCTGCCGGACGGTGGGGCCGACCGCCGGTTCGAGACGTTGTGGTGGGCCGCCGGACGTTACGTCGAGGTGACCATTGAAACCGGAGACGCCCCGCTGACCCTCACCGCGTTGCGCTTCCGCGAAACCCGCTACCCGCTCTTCCAGGAGGGACAACTCGCGGCGAGCGATCCTCGCTGGCAGGAGGTGATTGATCTCTCCGTGCGCACGGTGCAAATGTGCGCCCATGAAACCTACATGGATTGCCCCTACTACGAGCAGCTCCAATACATTGGGGACACCCGTTTGCAGGCGCTCGCCACCTTCATCCTGACTCGCGACGACAGCCTGCCCCGCAAGGCGCTGTTGCTCGGGGCTGCGTCCCTCTTGGGCGATCAAGGCCTCATCCAATCCCGCTATCCGAGCCGTGTCGCCCAAGTGATCCCGCCCTTCTCGCTCTGGTGGATCGCCATGTTGCACGACTTCGCCCTTTGGCGCGGCGATCTTCCCTTCGTGCGCAGCTTCATGCCCGGCGCAAGGGTGTTACTGGATACCTTCCTGGCGCTCTGCACTGCCGACGGCTTGATGCGCTCCCCCGTGGGATGGAACTTTACCGATTGGGTGCCTGCCTGGACGGCGACCACCAACGACACCCGCAACTGGGGCGTGCCGCCGGACGGCGAGACGGGAGTCAGCAGCGTGCTGAATTGGCATTTGGTTTACACCCTGAACCTCGTCGCCGAGTTGGAAGAGTGGCTGGAAGAATCCGAACAGGCGCTCCGTTGGAAGCACCGGGCTGCCGCCCTTGCCGCGCGTCTCGACACCGCGTTCTGGGACGCGCAACGCGGACTCTACGCAGACGACCTTGCGCACCAGCATTTCTCTGAACACGCCCAGTGCCTGGCTCTGCTTAGCGGTGCGCTTTCCCCGGAACGCACACGCGCTCTGGCCGAAAACCTGTTCCGTGACCCCGCAATGGAGCGCGCGACCATCTACTTCACCCACTACCTCTTCGATTGCGCAGCCAAGACGGAGCGTATTCAGCCATTGTTCGACCGGATGGAAGCCATCTGGTTCCCGTTGTCCAGCATGGGCTTCAAGGCCTTGCCGGAAGAGCCGGAGCCCTGCCGGAGCGATTGCCACGCCTGGGGTGCACACCCGCTCTATCATTTCTACGCCACGGTGCTCGGTATCCGACCTGCGACGCCCGGCGCGACGCATCTCATCATCCGCCCGCAACTCGGTCCCCTGCAACAGGCCTCCGGCACCCTTCCTCATCCCGGCGGTGGCGAGATTGTGGTGGCGTTTGAAAACCACAACGGGCGGCTGAGCGGACGGATTACGCTGCCCCCCGGCGTTACCGCCGTGCTGCACGCCAACGGATGTGAACAACCATTAAGCGAAGGGGTATTCGATTTTTCACAAGCTGCAAAAACCTGAGAGATGGTAGCATTAACGCTTGATCTGACCGCTGCATGTGTTACCCCAGTTCAAGCTGAAACATTCCTCCAGGAAATGTCCCATCAAATGAAAAAATCCCCCATTCTTCTTGTGCTAACGGCCATATTCTTTGTGGCGGGGTGTTCCACCCCTTCCAAGCAACCCAATCGGGATGTGTCAACCTCGTGTTCAGAAGAGGGTATCTTCGGGAAAATTCCTCAGCGCAGCTTGTTTGCAAAGGTGAAGTTGGATATGCCCATGAATCAGGTTTACGATCTCATCGGCTTGCCAACCGATGAACAAACCTATCCCTCGAGTAAAAGTTTCATCCCCTTCTACCGCGGCAATGATGGGGTGCGTACGGACGCATACTACAAAGGCTTGGGAAAAATTGTTTTTTCTGGAGCCAACATCCATCTCATGCAGGTTCTGCGGGTTGAATATGACCCGAGCGAAACGGGTCACAGCCGCTGATTCAGCCTCATTTGGAGGGCAACTGGAAAGTTTGTGCTAAAGAGCACATCACTTGTCGTGCCAGGATTTCTATGGGTTTTTCTCCAAGAATTTGACTGAAAGCTTTTGCCCGTTGGCTTTTTGCTCCCGAGTCAGCGTTTGCTCCATTTTGTCCCGCAGTTCAGAGGCGTCTTTGTTACCGCTTATGGCGGCCAGATTAATCCACCCATAAGCCTGAACATTATCCCGAGGAACGCCAGAGCCTTTGGCATACATGACGCCGAGTTCATACTGAGCGGGTGCGTCTCCTTGAAGAGCAGCTTTTTGAAGCCATTCAACAGCTTTTGCTTCGTCTTTAGGCATGCCTCTGCCAGAGGCATAGGCCACCCCGAGTTCATACTGAGCAGTTGCGTCTCCTTGATCGGCAGCTTTTTTATACCACGCAATGGCTTTTGTGCTGTCTTGAGGGACACCAGAGCCTTTTTCATACATGGACCCGAGCATGAGTTGAGCATCGGCGTCGCCTTGAAGGGCGGCCCTTTGAAACCACTCAGCAGTTTTTGCTGTATCCTTGGAATTGCCTTTGCCGTTGGGGTCCGTGGCTCCAAGCATGAACTGAGCGTTGGCATCTCCTTGGTCGGCCTTGAGGTGCAACAGATCACGCTCCGTGTCCGATTGTTTAGAACACGCAAAAAGCATCGCACTGCACAGCAGGATCATCGTCTTCACCATTGATTGTATTTTTCCAGTTAGAGTCCTACCGCACAAGACTTTACTGTTTTCGGCTGCAATCTAAAACTGATGTGCTCTATTCTACCAACTCCAACTTGCGTGTGAGTTTGAGGTCCGTATTGCGGACATTGTCGTGGAGAATGACGACGATAGTGTATTCGCCCAAGGTGTCGATCATCTCGAAATTAAGGGTTCCCCGGTCGTGGGCCAGATAGACGAGGCCGGGTGATGGAGATGTTCCCTTCCATGCGATTTTTTGGAGATAGGCGAGGCTTAGGGTGCCTTGAGGTCCAATGATATACAGGTCGAAGGTGACGTCACTTGAATTATTGAGAACTCCCCCTTGGACGACCACCTTGCTGATGCCGGGGCTTGATATGAACAACGCCAGATAAACCGGCATGTTGCGTTTTACAAAGGTGATCGGCTTCAGGTTGCGAATGGCACCGGGCCTCGCCCACGTTGAAAAGATATGTTCATCGGTGGTCATCCAGAACTGGGCGGAAAACCCGTTCTTCGTTTCCATGTTGTTCACCAAGCTGATGGTGTCCCGCGCTTTCGGATTCAGGGTCGGAATATCTGCCTGCAGATCAAAAGCGCTCAGCGCGAAAAAGCTCAGAACTGCGAGTTTTTTCAGCGTTTGGATTTTCATGAACAGATAACTGTGCAATCGGTAAAATAAACACCGAGCACCTGCTGCATTTTTTGGAGATGCATGATTCAGGCCATATTCATCAGGCAACACCCCCCGCGCAAGAATTTACTCTAATATTGTTTGAACAGATGGACCCTACATGCTGTAGGTCGCCTCATTTCAAATCTGGAAATCCAGCCCCAGAAAATCCTGCACAAACGCGTTGGCCGGCTCCCTCTGGATGAGGCCTGGCGCGCCGATTTGCTGGATGTAACCGTGATTGAGGATCACCACTTCGTCGGCCACCTCGAACGCTTCCTCTTGGTCGTGGGTGACAAACAGGCTCGTGATGTGCGTTTCGTCGTGGAAGCGTCGAAGCCAGGCTCGGAGTTCCTTGCGGACCTTGGCGTCCAGCGCGCCGAATGGTTCGTCGAGGAGCAATACGCGCGGCTCAATGGCCAGCGCACGGGCGAGAGCAATGCGTTGACGCTGACCGCCTGAAAGCTGTGAGGGGAAGCGCTTTGCAAACGCTTCAAGCTGCACCAACTTCAGCAGGCCGTGGACTCGCTCGCGGATTTCGTCTTTGGGAGGACGTGTAGCGCGAGGGCGCACTTCCAAACCGAACGCAATGTTGTCGAATACGCTCAGGTGCTGGAAGAGCGCGTAATGCTGGAAGACAAATCCGGCTCGCCGCTCGTAGGCGCTCTTTTGGGTGACTTCTTCTCCATGGAAGAAGACCTGCCCGGCATCGGGGAATTCCAAGCCGGCAATCAGGCGCAGGAGCGTCGTCTTCCCGGAACCGCTGGGCCCCAGCAGGGCAACCAGTTTGCCAGTGCCGACCTCAATTGAGGCGTTCTGCACGGCAACATGGCCCGCAAATTTCTTGCTCAGTCCTTCAATGCGAATGCTCATAAGTGGGGTGGGTGAAATGGTTAAGATTGCGATTGATCGAGTTGCTGGCGGGCACGCCATTCGACATAGGTCTTCACGCCCAGTGTGACCAAGGCCAGCAGCGAGAGCAGGGAGGCCAGTGCGAACGCCGCTGCAAACGCATATTCGTTATAAAGAATTTCGATCTGGAGTGGGACGGTGTTGGTGAGTCCCCGGATATGCCCGGAGACGACGGACACTGCGCCGAATTCGCCCATGGCGCGGGCGTTGGCAAGGATGATGCCGTAGAGCAGCCCCCATTTGATCTTGGGCAGGGTCACGCGCAGGAACACCTGCCAGCCGCGTGCGCCCAGCGTGAGCGCTGCTTCTTCTTCGGCGACACCTTGCGCTTGCATCAAGGGAATCAACCCGCGCGCGACGAACGGGAAGGTGACAAATACCGTGGCGATCACAATCCCCGGCGTGGCGTAGATGATTCTCCAATGGTGCGCTTGCAGCCACGGTCCGAGAACTCCCTGCGAACCGAAGAGCAGCACATAGATCAAGCCGCCAACGACCGGGGAGACCCAGAGCGGCAGGTCTATCAATGTCGAAAAGAATTGTTTCCCGCGAAACTCAAATCGCGTGATGGCCCATGCCGCCGCTACTCCAAAGAGTGTATTGCAGGGAACGGCGATGGCCGCCGTGATCAGGGTGAGTTTGATTGCGTCGAGCGTTACAGGATCGGTAAACGTCTTGAAGTAAAGCGTCGCGCCGCGTCGGAACCCTTCCGCAAACACGGCCACCAGCGGTAGCAGCAAAAATGCAGCAAAGAAACCGACACTGAGAAGGATGAGCGTCCACCGGACCAGCGGCCCCTCTTCCGTGGCACGCCGAACCCGCGTTTTGCTTCGCACTACGGTCAAATCTTGAATTGCTCCAGCCATAATGGGTCAGTGTGTTGAATTGATCCGCCGCGCGTTCCACCATTGTATGCCGTTAACCACCGCCAGGATGCCAAAGGAAGCCAGGAGCATTACCAGCCCGATCCCTGCTGCGCCCTGGTAGTCGTATTGCTCGAGCTTGGCCACGATAAGCAGTGGTGTGATTTCGGTTTTGAATGGGATATTCCCGGAGATGAAAACAATCGAACCGTATTCCCCAATGGCGCGACCGAAGGAGAGCGTGATGCCAGTGATCAAAGCCGGGAGTGCCGCAGGAAAGATGACTCGCCGGAAGGTCTGAAAGCGCGTGGCACCGAGTAATGCTGCCGCTTCCTCCACCTCTTCAGAAAGCGAAGCCAGCACTGGTTGTAGCGTCCTCACCACGAAGGGGAAGCCGATGAATACCAGCGCGATGACGATGCCCAGCCGGTTGAAAGCCGCCGCTACACCAACCTTCGCCAGTAAACTTCCCACCCAGCCGTTGGGGGCGTAAAGCGCCGTCAATGCGATGCCCGCCACGGCGGTAGGCAGTGCGAACGGCAAATCCACCAGGCTATCCAGTATTTTTCGACCTGGAAATTGGTAGCGTGTCAGCACCCAGGCGGTGATAAATCCGAAGAGGCCGTTGATGAGCGACGCCAGTAGAGACGTGCCAAAGCTTAGTTCATAGGAAGCGACTACGCGGGGCGAGGTGATCACCTGCCAGAGATGCTGCCAGGAACCGCTGAACGCCTTGGCTGCAAGCGCAGCAAAGGGGATCAGGACGATCAGTGTCAGATAGATCACCGAAAACCCGAGCGTGAGCGGAAAACCGGGGAGGATGCGTCTCATTAGAGGTTTTGTCCGAATGCAAGGAACGGACGGTATTCCACCAAGATGCGGTCGAGCGCGGCTACTGCCGCTTCCACCTGGAGTTGCGCCGGTTGTTCTTGTGGCGTCTCGAAGATCAGCTCAAAGGGAGTCGGGTGCAGTTCGGCGGGATTGCTGAGTATCCCCTCGTAGCAATGGTCTTGAATGAGAGCGTCTTTGGCCGGGAACCCATCAATGACAGAGCCCGCCGCCCGGGGCAGAAACGCTTCCGCTGCTTCAAGAGCAGGCCGGGCCAGCGCCTCGGTGAGTGTCGCCCCGCGTACGTAAGCATAGACGCCCGGCGTGGTGTTGTCTGCGTGCAGCGCAATGACGCCTTGGAATAGCAACACGCCCAACTCACGTTCCAGATAGTAAACTTCCGGCTCCTTCGAGCCCTTCCAAAATTCGCGATTCAAATCCGCTCCGCTGCGCGAATTCCGTGTGCCGTCTTCCACTCCCGAGGGATTGCAGACGGGGTATACGTAGATATGGTAACCCCGCCCGCGTTCCGGTTCCTTCAACAACCGCCGGAGAAACTCCAGTGCGGCGAGTGCCGTCTCCGGTTCGTCTCCATGGATCGCGGCAAAGATGCCGATGCGCACCGGTTCATCGATCGGGCCTGGCCCAAGAAAGAAGAAGCGCGGAATAGCATGGACCGTATTACCATGCCGGAACTTGCCGATCTCGGAATAGAAGAGATGCTCGGAGCCCTCGGCATCGCGGCGCAGTTCCTCCACCATGTCCAAAACGGATTGCTTTCCATGGTCCTTCTGTTCCTCGCAATCCTGCACACGAGCCTTTTTGGAAGGATTCACATGTGTGGGAGCATACTTTGAGCGAGGCATAGTGGCGTTCATGGAAGGGTTTTGAAGGAACATGAAATGATAGGGATATGCCTTACTGGCCAGACGGGGTGTAGATTTGATCGAAGACCCCGCCATCGGCGAAATGTGTTGGCTGGGCTTTCGACCAGCCACCGAAGACCTCGTCGATGGTAACCAGTGTGACTTTGCCAAACTGCCCGGCGTATTTTGCCGCAGCCTTCAGATCGCGCGGGCGATAAAAATTCTTCCCGGCAATGTCCTGCCCTTCTTCTGAGTAGAGATAGGTAAGGTAGGCCTTGGCCAGTTCCGCCGTTCCATGGCGGGTTACCACGGAATCCACCACTGCGACGGGTGGTTCGGCAAGGATGCTGAGTGAGGGCGTTACGATCTCGAACTTGTCCGCGCCAAATTCCTTGAGTGCCAGGTAGGCTTCGTTTTCCCATGCGATGAGTACGTCACCTTGGCCCCGCTGCACAAAGGTCGTCGTGGAACCGCGCGCGCCGGAGTCGAGTACCGGCACGTTTTTGTAGAGCTTGCCGATGAATTTTTTCACCTTTGCCTCATCCTTGCCCAACGCGTGTTCCGCGTAAGCCCAGGCGGCGAGGTAATTCCAGCGCGCCCCGCCCGAGGTCTTCGGGTTGGGGGTGATCACTTGAATTCCGGGCTTCACCAGATCATCCCAATCCTTGATCGCCTTGGGATTGCCCTTGCGCACGAGGAATACAATGGTCGAAGTGTAGGGGGCGCTGTTATTGGCAAGCTTCGTCTGCCAATCCGCCGAAAGCAGCCCCTTTTGGGCGATCACGTCGATGTCATAGGCCAGCGCGAGGGTCACCACATCCGCTTCCAAGCCGTCGATGACAGCACGTGCTTGCTTGCCCGATCCCCCGTGGGACTGGTTTACCGTGAGTTCCTGCCCTGTTTTGGCTTTCCAATACTTGGCGAAAGCCGCATTGTATTCCGTGTAAAGCTCACGGGTGGGGTCATAGGAGACGTTGAGGAGTTCTGCTGCGCTGATAACACCGCCTAGCGAAACAAGAGCGCTGGCAAGCAGGAGATTGCGGACGAGTGAAGGGAGAATAAGTCTTTTTTTCATAGTCGTTTTTTGAATGGATTTTTAGATATCCAAAAGAAAACATAATCTCTATCGGATTTATAGTGTATTCTTTTATCGTCTCTTGATCCTTTTGGCAACAGGTTTTTCTAAAAACTGCCATAATCCCGATTGACATGCAGTAGATTATCAATATTCTTGATCGCACCACCACCAAAGCCTGTTAAGATCGTCGCACCACCTTATGACGCCCTCTCCTTCGCCTTCCGCCAACGAATTGCTGAAACTCGCCCACCCGACCTTGGACGGCACCATCGCCCAAGCGTTGGCAGATGCGCAATCGGAGCGTTTTTCAGACGACGACAACCAGTTCCTCAAATTCCACGGCATCTACCAGGAGGATGACCGCGATCTGCGCAAGACGGGCAAGAAATACATCATGATGATTCGCGTCAGGGTGCCGGGCGGGGTGATCACCCCCGCGCAATACCTGGAACTCGACCGGCTCTCGGATCAATACGCCAACCATACCCTGCGCATCACTTCCCGGCAGACCATCCAATTTCACGGTGTCCTCAAATCCAATCTGGCCACCACCATTCGCGGAATTAACGCCAGCCTCCTCACGACGCTGGCCACCTGCGGCGACGTCGTGCGCAATATCACCGTGCCCCCTTCGCCGGGCGAGGGGACGGTGGGCGCGGAGTTGCTGACCGAGGCGCACAAACTCTCCGAATTCTTCTCGCCGGTCACCCCTTCCTACCACGGCATCTGGCTCGACGGCACGGAGCTTAAATTGACGGACGATTTCGTCGACCCGCTCTATGGCAAGACCTACCTGCCACGCAAATTCAAAATTGGCTTCGCCATCCCTCCGGTCAACGACACTGATGTCTTCACCAACGACGTGGGGCTGATCGCCATCGTGGAGCAGGGGAGGGTGGTGGGTTACAATTTTGCCGTGGGCGGCGGCATGGGACGCAGCCACGGGAACGAGGCGACGTTTGCTCGGCTGGCCGATGTTATCGGCTTCGTTACACCAGAACAATTGGAGCAGGCGATTCTCGCGACGGTCACCATCCATCGGGACTTCGGCGATCGCTCCAATCGCAAGCACGCCCGGCTGAAATACGTCATTGCCGAACGCGGCCCGGATTGGTTCCGCGCTGAGTTGGAACGGCGCGCGGGGATCAAGATTGCGCCAGCCCGACCCTATGCGTTCACCCGTCAGGGCGATCCTTTTGGTTGGTTCACGCAGGCCGATGGCAACAAGTTCCTCGGCCTGTTTATCGAAACCGGTCGGATCAAGGACACTGAAACGCGCCGCACCAAAACCGCGTTGCGGACCATCGTGGAACAGTTCCAGCCGGAAGTCCGTTTCACGCCGGGTAACAATCTCATCTTGGCGAACATCCAGCCCGGAGATGCCGATGCGATCACCGCGATCCTCAATGCCCACGGTGTTCCGCTGCCCGAGCAAGTTTCCGCTGTTCGCCGCGCCTCCACTGCGTGCGTTTCGCTACCCACTTGCAGTTTGGGGCTGGCAGAAAGCGAACGCATTTTTCCGGAATTTCTCAACCAGATCGAAGGCGCGCTTGCCGAAGCGGGATTGGCGGGAACGGCCATCTCCGTCCGCATTGCTGGCTGTCCCAATGGTTGCTCGCGTCCTTACATGGCGGAGATTGGCCTCGTGGGGAAAGCGCCGGGCAAATACCAGCTTTATCTGGGCGGTGACCAACCCGGCACGCGCCTGAGCCGCGTCTGGAAAGAAGTGGTCAAATATGAAGAGTTGCTCGGCGAATTGCGCCCGCTCTTCGCCCGCTATGCGCAGGAGCGTCTCAACGGGGAAAGCTTCGGCGATTGGAGCGCACGGATCCTTTGGAATGAACAAACCCAATAATCTTGATATGACACCCGATCAAATTGCCCAGTGGAACGCCGAGTTGCGCTCCAAGTCCCCGCTTGAAATCACCCGCTGGGCCATTGCCCATGCGGATGGGCGGGCCATCGTCTCTACCAACTTCCGACCCTACGAAGCCGCGATTCTCCATCTCGCCACCCAGGCGCAACCGGAGATTCCCGTGCTTTGGGTGGATCACGGCTTCAATCGACCCGCCACCTACCGGCATGCCGAGTTATTGCGCAAACGGCTGGGACTGAATCTCAAGCCCTACCTGCCCAACATGAGCGCCGCCCATTACGAGGCGATCAACGGGACGCTTCCCAGCCTGTGCGACGAAGAGAAGCTCAAGCAGTTCAGCGCATTGGTGAAGCTCGAACCCTTCCAGCGGGGGATGCGGGAACTTGCGCCCGCCGTTTGGATCACCGCTCTGCGCAAGGTGCAAAATCCAAACCGGGCCGGACTCGACATCGTCTCGCTCGACCAGAATTTCCACACGCTCAAGGTCAGCCCCCTATTTTATCACACCGATGCCGAAATCGAAGCTTACCTCGCTCAATACGATCTGCCCAACGAGTGGGACTACTTCGATCCCGCCAAGGCCGACGAAAAACGCGAGTGCGGCCTGCACGCGGCCTGGGGCGGCAAAGCGGTGAACGGCTAATTTTTTCTTTTGATGCACAGCTACCACATCGACCACCTCCAATTCCTCGAAACCGAAGCCATCCACGTCCTGCGCGAGGTGGTGGCGGAATTCGAGCGTCCCGCACTCCTCTTCTCCGGTGGCAAAGACTCCATCTGCTTGCTACGCCTAGCGGAGAAAGCCTTCCGCCCGTCGGCCATCCCGATGCCATTCCTCAACATCGACACGGGGCATCACTTTCCCGAGTTGAATGAATTCCGCGATCGCCGCGCAAAGGAACTCAACGCGAAGTTGATCATCCGTACCGTGGAAGAGGCTATCGCCAAAGGCATCGCTGTTCCCGCGCCCGGCGAGGTGAGCCGCAACCGCCTCCAAATCCCCACGCTGCTCGCCGCCATCGACGAGTTCCAGTTCGACTGCTGCATTGGCGGAGCGCGGCGCGATGAGGAGAAAGCCCGCGCCAAGGAGCGTTTCTTTAGCTTTCGTGACGGCTTCGGCCAGTGGGACCCCAAGAACCAGCGTCCGGAAATCTGGAACCTCTACAACACGCGCGTCAATCCCGGCGAAAGCATGCGCGCCTTTCCGCTCAGCAACTGGACAGAAATGGATGTGTGGGAATACATTCGCAAAGAGCGCCTGGAGGTGCCCAGCATCTACTTCAGCCACCCGCGTTGTTGCGTGCGCCGCCATGGTCAGTGGCTTCCTGTCAACGATTTGGTGCCGCCCAGGAAAGGCGAGCAAGTTGCGGACATGATCGTTCGCGTCCGCACCATTGGCGACATCATCAGCACCGGTTGTGTCGAATCGCCCGCCGCCACGGTGGACGACATCCTCGTCGAAATCGCCGCCGCCCGCGTCACCGAACGCGGTTCGCGCGCCGACGACAAATCCTCCGAAGCCGCCATGGAGGACCGCAAAAAAGCCGGGTATTTTTAAGAGCCCGTGCAGCGCATCCCTTCCTTCAATTAGCAATTTTCACCATGCCCAATTCCGCACCTCATCCCATCGATCTCCTCCGCCTGAACACCTGCGGAAGCGTCGATGACGGCAAATCCACGCTCATCGGTCGACTTCTGTATGATTCCAAGTCGCTCATGGAAGACCAGATCGAAGCTTTGGAGCGCTCCGCCGACATCACCGGCGGCGGGCAGATCAACCTGGCCAACCTTACCGATGGCCTCCGCGCCGAGCGCGAGCAGGGCATCACCATTGACGTCGCCTACCGCTACTTCGCCACGCCACGCCGCAAATTCATCATCGCGGATACGCCAGGTCATATCCAATACACGCGCAACATGGTCACAGGAGCCTCCACGGCCAACCTCTCCATCGTGCTGGTGGATGCGCGTCTTGGCGTCATTGAACAAAGTCGCCGCCACACCTGCATCGCCTCGCTCCTGCGCATCCCTCACCTCATCGTAGCGGTCAACAAAATGGACTTGGTGGATTGGAGCGAGGAGCGCTTTCTGGAAATCCGCGACCAGTTTGAAGAATTCCTGCCGCGCCTGGACATGAAGGACGTCAAATTCATTCCCATCAGCGCGCTCGACGGCGACAATGTCGTGACGCCCTCCGTCCGCATGCCGTGGTATGGAGGCCCGACCCTCCTTCACCACCTCGAAACCGTCCACATCGGCAGCGACCGCACCCTCGACGGCTTCCGCCTTCCCGTGCAATGGGTCAATCGTCCGGCCAACCCCACTGACCCGCTCCTGCACGATTTCCGGGGCTTCAGCGGACAGATCGCCGGAGGCATTGCGCGCGTCGGCAAACGGGTCATCGTGTTGCCGAGCCGCCTCTGTACCACCGTGAAGGAAATTCACACCGCCGAAGGCCCGGCCACTGAAGCCTTCAGTCCACAGTCCGTCACGCTCGTCTTGGAAGACGATATTGACATCAGCCGGGGCGACCTGATCGCTGGGCTCAACACCCCTCCCGGTTCCAGCACCGAACTTCAGGCGAACATTTGCTGGATGCACCCGCGCCCGCTCCAGGCTGGACGCAAATACCTCCTCAAGCACACTACGCAAACCGTGCAGGCCATCGTCACCTCCATCGAACACAAGCTTAACTTTACCGATCTCGAAGCGGAATCCACGCCTGCCGAACTCGCCCTCAACGACATCGGCGAAATCCGCCTAAAAACTTCCAAGCCGCTCCATTTCGACGGCTACGCCACCAATCGCCTCACCGGGTCCTTCATCCTCATCGAGCAGGGTACGAACGCCACGGCGGGGGCCGGAATGCTCTTCCCTCCCACGGAACTTGTGAAGCCGGAATACGCAGACTTCGCCATCTGATTCGTTCTAGAGTTGAGTGTATCCCCTGCTTTGGTGTTCCCATAGTGGGGGATGGCTCGGGCAACGAGTTCTTTGCCGCTGACACCCTCGCCAGTGGTCAAGACGGGAGTGTCGGAATGGGAGACTCGGCCACTATTTTAAAGACCTGCTGTATGGCTGCGGACTGGCCGACGATACTGTCCTGGTGTTGGTCGACGGTGAACTGGGGATTGAAGGGGCTCACAAGCGTGGAACGAGATGAACATTAGGCGCTTTGACGAGAGCGACGACGGAGTCTCCTGTTTGCAAGGCCAATTCCTCACATGCCTGACGCGTCAGCAATGCGGAGAGAGGGAATCCGCAATCGATCTGGATACGGAGCATCGGGCCTTCGCGCGTCAGGGACTGAATAATACCTCTGAGTCGGTTGCGTGGACTGGCTTGCAGAATTTCATCGCCCTTCAGCAGGATCACGTCTTCTGCACGGATGCAGACGAGCACTTTGGTAACATCAGGGGAAAGACCTGAGGCGGTAGAACTCAAACTGACATTTCCGATCGCCACAATCGCCATCCCCTCGTTAATGCTCTGGATATGGCCAGCGACAACCGTTTCCACGCCGACGATCCGGGCGACATTTTGGTCCGAGGGTTGTTGGAAAACCTCTTCCACCGGGCCGTGTTGCAATATCTTCCCTTGATCCATGACCGCGAGGCGGTCTCCAAGCGCAAGTGCTTCGGTGCGATCATGCGTCACGATCACCACGGGAATTTGTAAAGCGCGCAGCAGCGTGGAAAGATCCCCCCTCACTGCTTCACGAGTCGGTGCATCAAGGGAGGAAAGAGGCTCGTCCAGCAGAAGCAAGCGCGGTTGTGGGGCGACGGTGCGGGCAAGGGCAGCGCGTTGTTTCTGGCCGCCAGAAAGTTGGTGTGGGTAACGCTTTGCCAGGCCGTCGAGATGGAAACTCCGTAGCAGTTCGGTGACCCTCTGTTCGGCCTCTCTGGCAGGCAGATGGTGCAGGCCAAAATGAATGTTGCGCGCGATATTCAGGTGGGGAAAAAGCGCGTAATCCTGAAACAAAAAGCCAATGCACCGTTCCTGCGGGGGGACATTCACTTCCCGTGCGGCGTCGGCCCAGGTTTCATTCCCGAAGCGGATGGTTCCGCTGGTCAGTTGATCCAAGCCCGCCAACGTGCGCAGCACCGTGGTTTTTCCTGAACCGGAGGAACCGAACAGGACTGTGACGCTGGGCGTCGCCGTTTCGATTCGCAAATCGACCGCAATAGTCGGGCCATCCCGGAAGGCTCTGGTGAAATTGAGAATTAACGCGTCATCCATACCTGCACGAATTTCCGTTGAAGTGAATATGTGATGGATAAGACGGCGAATGAGAACAGGAGCAGCAGGAGGGAGGTTCGATTTGCGGTAGCGTAGTCGAGCGATTGTACCTGATCGTAAATGGAGACGGAAACCGTGCGCGTTACGCCGGGAAGGTTGCCACCAATCATGAGCACTACTCCGAACTCGCCCAGCGTGTGCGCAAAGCTCAGGATAATCCCGGTCAAAATCCCCGGCCACGCCAGCGGCAGTGTCACCCGAAGGAACGTGGAAAAATGGCTGACCCCAAGGCACCACGAAGCCTCGATGAGACGGCGGTCTACGGTCGCCAGCGCGGCGGCAAAAGGCTGTACCGCAAAGGGCATGCTGTAGAGCACGGATGCTAGGAGCAGCCCCTGAAATGAGAAAGGCAGACGGTTCCCGGTGAGTGCCGTATAAGCTTGGCCAAAAGGACTGTGAGGACCGATGGCGACGAGCACGTAGAACCCCAGGACTGTCGGTGGTAAAACGATGGGCAGTGCAACCACCGCCTCCACCAGGAATTTAAATCGTCTCCGCGTAATCGCCAGCCACCATGCCAACGGAAGTCCCACGCCGAGTAGAATCAAGGTCGTGAACCCCGCCAGTCGCAAACTAAGCCAGATTGCTTGCCAGTCCATCGGCTATTTTTCCGGGAGAGAGAAGCCGTAGCGTTTCAGGACCGCGCGCCCGTGCTCAGTCATAACGAAATCACGGAATGCCCGCGCCGCCTCGATATTCTTGGACGATTTGAGAATGACTCCTCCCTGTTCCATTTTTGGATAAGCATCAAGAGGCACTTCCCAATAACGGCCTGCCTCAGCCATTTGAGGCGCGATGGCCAGCGAAAGCGCCAGAATGCCAATGTCCGCTGCCCCGCTTTGCACGAATTGTGCAGTTTGCGCGATGTTCTCTCCAAACACTAATTTCGGCGCGACTTGATCGTAAACTTGGAGCGTCTTGAGTGCGGCAACGGCGGCGCGGCCATATGGCGCGTGCTCAGGGTTGGCGATGGCAATCTTGGAAACGGACGGATCCAAAAGCACTTTGATGCCCAGTTTCTTCACATCAAGTGAACTGGTTTTTGGAACCCAAACAACAATGCGCCCGATGCTGTAAAGAAAGACTTCATCAATGGTCAACCCCGCCTCGGCCAGTTTCTTAGGATACTGAATATCGGCGGAAAAAAAGAGGTCGAACGGTGCGCCGTTTTGAAGTTGGGTGAAGAAGTTTCCCGAGGAGCCGAAGGTGATACTGACTTTGGTCGCCGGATGCTGTCCGTTAAACTCTTTAACCAAGTCATCAAAGGCGAACTTCAGGTCGGCTGCAGCGGCAACAGCCAGCCCGGCAGTTGGCTCGGTTTTGGCATTCTCCTCAGCCCACAAGCTTGGCAGTGGCAGGAGTAATCCGGCCAAAGTGGCCGCGGCAAGGAGTGGATGGAAACGCGCGATTTTCATAGAGTCTAGATGGGTTGATTGGAAAGCAGTTTGCCAGTTTCGGTAGTGGCGTAACCGGGGAGACCGTCGAGTTGCCTGCGAAACCCGCGATTTTGTAAAAGGTTCAGCAATTTGGCTACAGGCGCGAAATCGAGCAGAGCTTGAGGGATGATCAGATTGAAGGCCACTTCCTGTACTGGAAGAAAATCCAGATCGCACGACTCGGCCACCGCGCGCAATCCCATAGCAACGTCGGCACGGCCCTCTCGAATGGCTCCGGCACAGTCGAAATGAGTTGATGCAACGCTTGAATACAACGGCACCAGTGCAGGCGAAACCCCTGCCTTGCGCAGCAGCCCATCAATCAGTAACCGGCTGCCCGATCCGTCCACCCGATTCAAAAAACGGACGCGATTCGATGCCAGATCCTCCACCGAGCGGAACCCCAGTGGATTGCCGCGTCGGAGCATCCAGCCCTGCTCCCAGCGGGCGAAACGCACCATGGCCACCGGCATTCCCAATGTGGCCAGCGCATGTTGCTCCGCCGCTTCATCAGGAAAATGCACTCCTGCAATATGCGCCTCACCTTGTGCAAGCGCTTTCACGGCGGCGCTGCTGGAAAGATTCTGCCAGCGCACATTCCCCTCCATCTTGTTGCGCTTCCAAAGGTCTCTCACAATGCCCAGTGCGGGATCGCATCCCGCCACCAGCAAATTGTGGCGCAACTGCGCCTCTGGCAACAAAGGCTTCACGGCACCGGAGTTGCCTTGGCGGGAAATAAGCTGCCCGTCAGCTTCGCCAAACCCGGCGGTTTCCGATGCGGCAGCTGGAATGGCAATCCAGCGATTCCCAACGACCGCCAGGCGTACCAATCCCTGCTGGGAATGAATCGTAGCCGACAAAGTAACCTCCAGCGGCCTTTCCTCCTTGGGCTTATGAAAGAGATCAGCCACTGCACATTCCAGCGCCTCGGCGAGAGCCAGCGCAGTCAAGACAGACGGGACGATGCGCCCGCGTTCGACCATATTAACCACTTGGCGGCTCAATCCCGCCCGGCGCGCCAGTTCGGCTTGGGAAAACCCCAAACGCTCGCGAATGGATTGGACATGGCAGACGCAGGTGGGTTGGGACATGATTTTTGGAAGATGACAACAGAAGAGGACTGCGTAAAGCAGATTGTACGCCAACCGCGAGGGCTTCAGCTCATAAAGTGGGGCGACAGATGAATAAAAGGTGTGCCAGCGTGACGAGGGATTGCTTGCTCATTGTCGAGGCGTGGATTTGCGCAACAGGGTGATCGTTTTTCCACTCTCCTGCTCAAAATGCGGCAGGTGCAAGCGCTGGCATTGCGTTGGGAAAATATCAGGTAAGAGGAAAAGGACATACTCCAAGTCTCTGGAACTCAGCTTGCTAGGCTGTTTAAACTGAGCCAAGTGGGGTGCCTGCCCAGAAAGATGGCACGGCGTTTGCTAAGTTGGCGAGTATAACATCTTCGACAATGTTAAATATGCATAACCATTTTCTTTTGTTTCTTGCGCCGGAGTCCATCCGTGCCCGGCATTGTCCGTGGTTTGTCCGGAGGGCCGACACACGGGAGTCATGACTGCCCTGAGACATCGGCATGATGCAGATTTAATCAACCAAACAGCGCTCAACCCAAAAAACTGGAAACCATGAAAACAAGAAAACCCAAGACCGAAAGCAAACGCCCCTGGGCATTAACCGTCCTCTTTGCAATGGCGCTTCCCCTTTCGCTTTCGGCCACGCCCATGACAATCAGTCAGAAAGTCGAAGCGGACACTTATGTCTCTTCGGGTGATCCGACGGTGAATTTTGGCACGAAGGGGGGGATGGAGATTGCCGCGCCCACTATCGCTCAATCACGCACTCAGGAAACGCTCAGCCGGTTTAACACTGCGGCGATTGTAGCCGCTTTCAATACGAATTACGGCTCCGGAGCCTGGACGATTACTTCAGTCACCTTGAGCCTATCCTCGAATTACTCAACTGCAGGCGTTCAACCGAACAACAGTAGTTTCAACAAAATTGCCGCTGGCGGTTTTGAATTCGACTGGCTCAGCAATGACGCTTGGAGCGAGACGGCCATTACTTGGAACACTCTTTCCAGTGTTTTGCCCGGCACGGGAACCAATGCCTTGGCATCACTCGGCTCATTTTACTGGTCGGCCGATGGGAGTGCCACCCAGAACTGGACGCTGGATCTGGCTTCGAATCTGGTCACGGACATTAACAATGGCGGTGAAGTCAGTATTTTAGGGCAGCCGACGACCAACAGCACTATTGGATATCTGTTCAACACGTTGAACAACGGCCCGGCCTATTTGAATGTTACGGCGGATGTAGTGCCGGAGCCATCCACCTCTTTCATGGCATTGGCGGGCGCTGGCATGATGGGTGCCCTGCGGTTTCGCAAAAAAGCCTGATAGAGAATCCATCGGATGCAGACGCACCATCGCGGCGACGGCATTCGTTGAAGGATTTCACGCATTGCCATGAAGGATTGCAAATGCCTCTCATTCGCCCCGCTGCGCAGACATCACGCCTTTGCAAGCACGGGGATGCCATGGGCGCTCGCCGTCGTTGCCTTTTTCATAAGCACGGCATGGGGTAATTCCGTCACATTGACCAGTGGAACCGCTGGAACCATCGCGGATGCCTTTGTTGTCAGCGGCTCAAATAGCAACGCCAATCCAAACTGGTGCTACGGAGGTGCGGGGGCGCTGGTGGTGGCTGGTGCGAACACGGCCAACGGCGAATACCAAACCGTCCTTAAGTTCGACCTGCAATACGTCAAAAACTTCTATGACAACCAATATGGCATCGGCAATTGGCATGTGGACAGCATCACCCTCACCCTCAGCAGCAATGCCGCATTCCAAGGACAGCAGCCAAACAACCCCATTTTTCCTCAGATTAACGCGGGCGGATTTGCGATTGATTGGATGGCAAACAACAACTGGAGCGAAGGCCTGGCCACCGCCAATCCCAGCACCCCTTATGTCCCAACCAATGCTCCAGTGGACGGCGTCACATTCAACTCGCTCTCAACGCTCCGAAGCGCTTCCGACCAAACGCTCGGCCTTTTTTATTGGGGCGCGCCGAGCGGTACCGTCATTTCCAATCCTATTTCGCTGAATGGCAGTGGTGGCCAGGTCTCCACGACATGGACGCTTTCCTTGCAGTCCGGTATTTTGGCGGATGTGGCTTCGGGTGGGTTGGCAAGCTTGCGTCTTTACGCCACCGATTCCGCGACAGCCTACCTCTTCAACTCGAAAACCAAAGGCCCCGACTATTGGCCTGTCTTGGAAGTATTCGCCATACCTGAGCCATCCACCGGTCTTTTGATGTTGGCTGGCGTCGCCGTTCTGGCGTTCCTAGCGTGGAGGAGAGACTCTGTTGCGATTCCAAAAAACCATGCGAATCATTGCCACTGCGCCGCATTCACTTTGGTCGAACTGATGGCTTCCATCGCCGTGGTTGGAGTCCTCACAAGCCTGGCAGCAGCCGCAGTCGGAGCTGTTCGCGGGAAAGCCGAATCGATCCAATGCATGAGCAATCTCCGCCAGTGGAGCTCCGCCCTCCATTTATATTGCAACGACAACGACGGCTTCCTCCCCCGGCGTGGACAGGGAGTTCAGCCTGTTTGGGTTATTGATCGCCAAGAGGATTGGTTTAACGCATTGCCGCCTTATTTTGGCGAGAAGCCTTATAGCGAGCAAGTGCAGGACGGTTGCCCAGCCAAGCCCGGCCAAAAAAGCGTATTTGTCTGTCCGTCTGCCAAAGAAAAAGGAAATTATCCGCATTTTCTTTGTTACGGGATGAATATGTATCTCTCCCCGTGGATCAGGCCGGAGTCGCATCGCTTATCGGAACTGCCAAATCCTTCGCAACTGGTCTTCATGGCAGACGGGCCTGGCGGGTGGGCTTCTACCATCCCATCTCGTGCCGCCTATTCTGTTGAGGCCCGCCATAATGGTCGCGCAAATATTGCTTTCATGGACGGGCACATCGAATCACTCGATGGAAAATACATCGGGTGTGGAACCGGCGAACCCACTCGTCCGGACATCCGGTGGCAAACCCTGAGCGGCGGCGTCAATCAAGTTCCACTTCCATGAAATACTTTCTTCTTCCTGCTGTGGTATTTATTGCGGTTCTCGGTTTTCTGTTTTTAAGACCACCCAAACTGCCCGAGCGTAAAATGATTCGAGTGGCTGTCATCGGCGGCATGACAATGACCGGCATGTGGCAGGCATTGACCGCAGAATTTGAAGCCGAGACCAACTACAAAGTGGAAGTGGTGGTAACAGGCCCCAAGCAGATTCTCGTGGAGGCTTTTCGCAAAGGCGAAGCGGACCTTCTGACGATGCACTCCAGCGATGCTACAACGGACCTTGTGGCTGATGGCTACGGGATTAACATGCACCCATGGACGCGCAATCAGTTGGTGATCGTTGGCCCGTCTTCTGATCCGGCGCACATCAAGGGAATGCATGACGGGGCGGCGGCTCTCAAGAAAATCGCAGAAACCCAATCCCCCTTCGTCGATCACTTCTCGAACGGTGCGCGCGAGGTGGCACACAAAATGTGGGCCAAAGCAGGCATCGCACCGCAGGGACCGTGGGTAATCAAGGATGAAAGCGCCTATCCCCAGGATATCCTCCACTATGCGGAACAGCACGAGGCGTATATTGTCGTTGGACGCATCCCTGTCATCCAGGGAAAGATGAAATCCAACAAAATGGAAATCATGGTGGAGAACGATCCCGCCATGGTGCGCCCGTATATGGTGATGGAAGCCAACCCCGTCAAATTTCCCCACACCAACTCCATCGGAGCCCACGCGCTGGCAAGCTATCTTGTCTCGGACCGTGCGAAACGATTTCTGCGGGAGTTTGGACAACGGCAACCGGATGGAATCCCCCTCTTTCATCCACTACCCGATGTTGCTCCTGCCGAGGTGAAGATGCAGTAATCGTTTCACTGCAAACTCGCCATTCTCCGATAAAACGACAGGAAAAACGCGACTCTAAAAATAGCTTGAATATTATTTATTCCGCTTCATTTGTAACCTATGAAAATCAGCGCACGAAATATCCTGAAAGGAAGCATCAAGGAAATAACACTCGGGTCGATCAATGCCAACGTCGTGATTGACGTCAACGGTATCGAAATCGCCGCGCAGATTACCAAAGCGTCTGTCGAAGAACTCCAGCTGGCGGTTGGGAAATCTGCATACGCCATCATCAAAACCGACAATGTGATGGTTGGTGTGGACGAGTAGATAGTCGCACCACAGCGATACAGTTTAGCCATTCTTTACCCGAAGCACTGCGCTATTCCTATATTTGCATTAAAGGCGCACGAATGGCAGACTCGACGCGCGATGAATCCACCGTGCGTTATCGAACAAGCATCCCTCGCGGATTTGCCCAGGCTTGTCGAACTCCTCTCTGCCGAAGCCGATAGTCTATCTGCTTCCACGCTTACCGAAGGCGTGAAGGCAGCACTGCAACAACCTGACCTTGGCCACATCTTTGTGGTGCGTGAACAGGGCCGGATTCTCGCGATGGCAACACTCGTCACTACCATCAGCACGGCTGAAGGCGGATGGGTTGCAATACTGGATGATTTTACCGTCGAACCTGCTCGACGCAATCAAGGCATCGGTTCGCACTTGCTTGAAGCCATACGCGATTACGCTGCAGGGCAGAACCTCTCGCGCATTACCATCATGCCCGAGGGATTGAATCATTCCACGCGCCGCTTCTTCCAAAAGCGCGGATTCGCAGGCTCCGAAATGATCACGATGCAACTGCCACTTGCGCGTCCGCAAGCGATTTAGCGCAGCATCCGACGAGGGCATTCACCCTCCCGACATTTTGGTAGGATTACGGGAGGCGAACTACCATCGGGTAGCCGCCAAGACATCCCATTCTCGGGCTGTCTTCAATAAAACTGCAAAATATTACGCGCATCTAATGTATGCATAAGTAGCTATATTTGTATATGTTACGATAGATATCAGAGGGCTTGTTCTCGCGCCTTATCCCGCTGTTTTACCATGTTGGCACGCGTCATGCGAAAGGGGCAAACAGCAATAGCCGTCGGTGAACAGTCACGACGCAAAGTCATTAGCCCACACATCACAAAAACATAGGAGAAACTCACATGCGCAAAGTAGCAATTTACGGAAAAGGCGGAATTGGAAAATCCACCACCACACAAAACACTGTTGCCGGTCTGGTTGAAATGGGCCGCAAGGTCATGGTTGTCGGCTGCGACCCGAAGGCGGACTCCACGCGACTTCTGCTCGGCGGTCTTGCCCAGCGCAGTGTGCTCGACACCCTGCGTGAAGAAGGCGAGGACGTAGAGCTTGAAGACATCCGCAAGGGTGGCTTCTGCGGTTCCATCTGCGTGGAATCGGGCGGCCCGGAACCCGGAGTCGGCTGCGCCGGACGCGGCATCATCACCTCGATCAACTTGCTCGAACAGCTCGGCGCTTATGCCGACAGCGAAGCGCTCGACTACGTTTTCTATGACGTGCTCGGCGACGTAGTCTGCGGCGGATTCGCCATGCCGATCCGCGAAGGCAAGGCCGAGGAAATCTACATCGTCTGCTCTGGCGAGATGATGGCGATGTATGCCGCCAACAACATCAGCAAGGGCATTCTGAAATTCGCCTCAAACGGCAAGGTGCGTCTCGGCGGCCTGATTTGTAACAGCCGAAAAGTGGATAACGAGCGCGAGATGGTCGAGGAATTTGCCAGAAAACTCGGCACACAGATGATCCACTTCGTGCCGCGCGACAACATGGTGCAACGCGCGGAGATCCACCGTCAAACGGTGATCGAGTTCGACTCCAAAGCCAACCAGGCTGACGAATACCGCCAGCTGGCGCGGGCCATCGAAGGCAACGATAAGTTCGTCATCCCAACGCCGCTCACCACCGATGAACTTGAGAAAACGCTCATGGACTTCGGTCTGATGGACTAATTCATTCCAAACACCCACTCAATCACACCCACATTATGATCCAGGTACAAGCAATCGTTCGTCCCGAAAAAGTCCACGCCGTCATGAAAGCTCTCCTTGATGGAGGTTTCCCGGCGGTGACGAAGATCGACGTCTTCGGGCGCGGCAAACAGCGCGGACTCAAAGTTGGCGAGGTCACTTACGACGAACTTCCCAAAGAGATGCTGCTCGTCGTCGCCAAGAATGAAGACCAAACAGCTATCATCAACACGATTCTCCGCTCCGCGCGCACCGGCGAAAAGGGTGCAATGGGCGACGGCAAGATTTTCGTCTCGCCGGTTGAAGAATCCTACACCATCAGCAAGGGAGCCAAAGACGAGGAGGAGGTCGCAATCGCATGAAGCAAATAACCGCCATCATTCGGCCTCAAATGGCCAATGCCACGCGCGAGGCGCTGCTGGGCATCGGGGTTTACGCCTGCACAGCCCGTAAGGTGCTGGGCCGCGGCAAAGGGAGCGTCGATTTCCGCGTCATCAACGCGGCCAAGGAGGGAACTGAGGAAGCCATTGCTCGCTTGGGTGACGGCCCTCTGCTCATCCCCAAGCGGCTGCTCATCCTCGTCGTACCCGATGACAAAGCGCCGACAGTCATTCAGACGATCATCGACGCAAACAAAACAGGGTCTCCCGGAGACGGCAAAATTTTCGTCAGCCCGGTCAATGAAGCGGTTCGCATCCGGACCGGTGAACGCGATTCCAAAGCACTCAAGGAATAATTCATTTTATGGCACCTGAAAAAACACCTCTTCCTGTTCC
>Ga0118677_10004626_pt1 | contig 24888 bp, 24 predicted proteins | sample AliMusrvi5mmetaG_FD_86154 | JGI IMG/M metagenome (GOLD analysis project Ga0118677, IMG submission 86154)
GGCCTGAGCCGCAGAATGGCGCCTTCACGAATAGCCTGATCCAGGGGAATGCCGCTGCGGCGCAGTTCGTTGACATAGGAGATGTAGACCACCGCCGTCAGCACCGACACGCCGAACAAGGCCAGAAACCCGACCCCGGAAGACACGGACAGCGGGGTGCCAGTGATCCACAGCGCCGCCAAGCCGCCAATCGGCGCCCGGCGCGGGGTATCCTTCGGCCGCCCACATCCATTGCATCATCTGCGAGAATGCGGGATCGCACTTGGCCGTCATATAGGCGGCCGTGGGGAAGATGCTGACGCGGTCGGCCGAAGTGCCCCGGCCCCAGGCGCCCGAGCCGCGGAAGTCGTGATGCCGGCAGTCGGGCGGGGTCTGGGTCTTGGCGTAGTAGAGCAGGAGTTTCTTGAGACGCGGATCGTTGGTGAAGTCGTGGAAGGCCGCGCGCTGGGCCGCGATGGCGAACGGGACGAAGTAGTTATTGTGCGTCGCCTGCAAAACACGGGACACGAGCTGCGCGAACGCCATGCCGGCAAGCCAGCCGGAACGCCGGTGACGTATTTGGCTGACTGCTCCTCAACGCCGGTGAGGGAATAACCACCCGGCTTGGCTTCGACTGTGCCGAGTGCCTTGCCGTCTACGAAAAGGGTGTAGTCCGGTTCGCCGGTCTTGAATGACAGTTCGCGCAGCGCGACGCCTTTGGCCGCATGGAGGTTTGCTTGCGATTTGTCCTGAACGCTCCAGCCGCATCGATTAAGAACTTCATCAATTTGCTGGCGAGCTTTTTCCTCTGGCGTCATCGCAGTAGTCTCAAGTCGTACCGGTGCGCGGATAATAACTAGAGCCAGCGCAGACAGCAAGCATGCGGTAGCGGTGATTTCTGATACAGTGCGCAGTTGGACGGCTTGGCGGAGCGGTTGGTGCTGGTGTGTAGCACCGTTCGCGCAGTCCATGACGATCCATCTGCGCCCGATCTGCCGGGAGGGAGGAAAAGGTTCCAAGGAAAAACTGAGGGAGGCAGCCTCCTGAGTTTTCCTTTGGTCGCGCCGTGAAGCGCAGTTGGTCGGAGTAGGCGGAATGCGCGGGGCGCAGCGGAACACGCTGTTGACGGTGCAGCACAGTCCCAGCGCGTGCAGCCCAAGCCGATCCATCTGCGTAGGTGCGAGCCGGGTGTGGGAAAGTCAAGGAAACGGGAGCGGCAGCCGCTCCGGTGTCCTTGCCGGGATCATTGCTTACGAAATTTTGGGCAGCAATTTGCGCAACCGGGCGGTGGTTTCGTCTCGATCCAAGACACTTGCGGCAACGGCCAGTGTCAGTTCCTCCCACTCCGGCGCATCTGACTGAGGTTCGATCCCATTCAGGCGTAGAAATACGATACACGCACCCAACGCCGTCCTCTTGTTCCCGTCGATGAACGGGTGGTTCCGACATAGATAGAACAGATACGCAGCGGCAATCTCGCCGACGTCAGTGTAAACGGATTTTCCGCTGTAGCCGGCTTGTGGTGCAGCTATTGCCGACTCCAGCAACGCAAGATCGCGCACGCCATCGGACCCGCCGAACCTGGCAATGGCTTCCGCGTGAATTTCGCGGACAATCGCTAGTGTCAGATGAAAACAGTTCTCTGGTCTCACACTCATGCGAGTTTTTTCATCGTCCGCGCATAATCCTTCATCGTTGTCTTGATGATCCGTGACACTTTCACCTTGGATGGTCGCGGACGGATCGGAGTGAGTGTGATCGTGCCGCCCTCGTGGACTTCGACATTCACATCGTCGCCCGGCTTCAAGTGTGCCAGTTCCATCAACGCAGCGTCGAAAATCACGCCTTGTGAGTTACCGACTTTGGTAATGGTCTTTGTCATGCTGTAATACTATGTTTTACCAAGATGAAAGTCAAGTCACCGGACCTGTCGAAAAAAGTTGTAACCTTTTGTTGTAACCTTTTTGCAAAATTTGAGCTAATTCAGGATTACGTGAGATTACGCGCAAGGCACAGATAACCCCTGATTTTATTGATCAAGATGACTGTAGATGAAATCAGACAAAACGAGCAAAAATGCCCTGGGAGCTTTAGGAAACCGACGCTCTATCCATCTGAGCTACGGGAGCAGAATGGCTTAAATTATTCCTTCAATTTATACGCAAAAAAACTGTTTATAGCAAGATTAGGTAGGCGATGAAATAATGGCAAGTTGGGCTGTGTCCGCATTTGACTTCCATTCGGCCAGCCTCTAATTTCAGCGAACAAACGCGACACATGAAACACGTGATCATTCTCGGTGATGGCATGGCAGATTACCCGGTCGTCCGGCTTGGCGGTAAAACGCCATTACAAGTGGCACGGCATCCGCACATGGATCGCCTCGCACGCGAGGGCCGATGCGGACTGTTCAAGACCATCGAAGATGACATGCCCACCGGCAGTGAAGCGGCAAATCTTTCCGTTCTGGGCTACAATCCGCGCGAGGTGTTGCAAGGGCGTGGCGTACTCGAAGCGGCCAGTATGGGTGTGAACATTGGCCCCGACGACATGGCGATGCGTTGTAATTTGATTTGCCTGTTCGATGACGGGCGCATCAAGAACCATTCCGCCGGGCACATCACGTCCGCCGAATCCGACGAAATTCTCCGGACGCTCCAACAGGAAGTTGGTCAGCCCGGCCTGAACTTTTACACCGGCGTCAGTTACCGTCACTTGTTTGTCGGCAAGGGGCTTGACCCGCGTCTCGACTGCGCACCGCCACACGATCACCCGAATGAACCGGCCAACAGTCTGATGATTCGGCCGCAAGTGTCGGCAGCGCAGGCGACCGCCGATTTGCTTAATGACTTGACCCGCCAGTCGTGGGCGATTTTGAAAGACCATCCGGTCAACCAACGCCGGCGCACTGCCGGCAAGGATCCCGGCAGTTCAATCTGGCTTTGGTCACCCGGTAAGCGTCCAATAATGTGGACATTTAAGGAGCGTTTCAATGTCACCGGCGCAGTGATTTCAGCGGTAGATTTAATCCGTGGCATCGGAGTCTATGCCGGCTTGGAAATCATCAAGGTGCCCGGCGCGACCGGCTTGCACGACACGAACTTCGAAGGCAAAGCTGACGCGGCACTGGCCGCACTCAAGCGCGTGGATTTTGTGTACGTCCATATTGAAGCGCCGGACGAAGCCGGTCACGAGGGCAATCTCGATTTGAAAATCAAAACGATCGAAGATCTTGATGCCCGTTTAGTTGGCCGGATTTTAGCCGGCATCGATCCTAAAGAAACAGTCGTCGCAGTCTTGCCGGATCATCCAACGCCAGTCGAACAACGCATTCACGTCCGCGACGCTGTGCCATTCGCCATTCGCGACCCGCGCCGGCAACCCGATGCCGTTCAGTGTTACGACGAAACCAGCTGTGCTGCTGGCAACTTTGGCACAATTCACGGAGATACTTTTATCCGTGAGATATTCCAATGACACTCAACCGTCTGTTCAAGTTGCAGGAACGTGGCAGCTCCGTTCGCACGGAGGTTATCGGTGGGGCGACGACTTTTATTACGATGGCGTATATCATCGTTGTCAATCCGGCGATTCTATCGTTTGCCGGAATACCGGCCGGACCGAGCACGGTGGCGACAATTTTGACGGCGGTGGTCGGCTGCTTATTGATGGCCTTTATTGCGAACCGGCCAATTGCTGTGGCACCATACATGGGCGAGAATGCATTCATCGCGTTCGGCTTGGCGGCAATGGGCATTGGTTGGCAGCAGCGGCTCGGCACGGTGTTCGTCAGCGGCGTGATATTCCTAATCATCACAATTTTTCGTGTCCGGTCGTGGCTGGCGAATTCAATCTCGACTTCGATGAAACACAGTTTCGCAGTCGGGATCGGCTTATTCCTTGCGTTTATTGGTTTGTACGAAACCGGTATCGTGACAAGCTTCGTGGCGGGAATGCCGGTGGAGGTCGTGGCGCACGGCGCGAAGTTTTTACCAACACCAGATGTGCCAGTGAAGATCGGCAACCTGCATAACCCAGAGGTGTTGCTGGCCATTGCCGGTTTTTTATTGATGACGGTGCTGCTGTTTCGTCGCGTGCATGGGGCACTGTTAATCGGGATCGCGGTGACGGCGGCGGTTGGTTGTATGTTCGGGTTCGGGAAAATGCCGACGGGCGTAATGGCGTGGCCATTTGGAGGGGAATATAATCTCGGCCAAATCGCGTTTCAGCTCGATATCTCAGGTGTACTGCGGTTGAGCTTTCTGCCAGTATTATTGACGCTATTCCTAATGAGTTTTCTCGACACGCTTGGCACGCTGGTTGGTGTTGGTGCAACAGGCGATATGTTGGATGAGAAAGGTAACTTTCCGGACATCGAGCGACCGATGGTGGTGGATGCGCTGACGTGCATGTTCAGTGGGTTGGTCGGCACTTCAACAAGCGGCGCGTACATCGAGTCAGCCACAGGCATCCGCGAAGGGGCACGCACGGGACTGGCGTCGGTAGTGACAGCGGGATTGTTTGCAGTGTCCCTATTCTTTGTTCCGCTGGTGACGCCGCTCCAGCATCTGCGCTACGCCTACGGCCCGGCGTTGATCGCGGTGGGCGTGCTGATGATCGGTTCGATCCGCAAGATCAATTTCGATGATCTAACGGAGTTGGTACCGGCGTTTGTGACGATCGTGATGATGTTGTTCACCTATAACATCGCCAACGGACTAACAGCGGGCTTGGTGGTGTATCCCATCATCAAATTGGCGGCGGGCCGGTGGCGGGAATTGAATGCGGGAACGGTGGTGTTGAGCTCATTGTGTTTGGTGTACTACCTGTTTGGCCTGCCGCACTGATTGTCTGGCAATCTCGATAAAAATTCCGCGCCGGCACATTCTGGGCTTTACATTTCCGGCGCGTTTGCTATTGGTTTGCCGAACAAGGAGAATTTTTCATGAAGGAACGGGGGAATAGTGCCGGAATTTTGGACGAACCCACTGGTAACAACAGTGGTGGTGTGTCCATGTTAGATGTACCGGCGCACGAAGTGGAAGTCACCACCAAGCTCGACGCGATGCGCGAGCAGTTGCAAAAATTGCGCCAGCAACAGGATGAACTCGAACGCCAGAAAGGCGACCTCGAAGACCTGCGCCGCAAGCAAGACGAATACACGCACGGCAAGACGGAGATGATTGACAATCTCACCCGCGCCCTCATCATGCTCGAACGCGAAGAGTTGCAAGCTCAGCGCCGCGCCGAGCTATGCGAAAACACGAGTACCGCTTTCAAAGATTACCTCGAACGCCTCCAATCCATCCACGATACCGAATGGTCCAGCGCCAACGTGCGGATCGAGCTCAGCCACGCGCTCGGCTTGATCGAAGATTCGCGCTTGGAATTCAACCGCGCTCGCACCAAACTCGATTGCCTTGATCCAGTTGCCGGCCAGTCAACTTTACCGGTACCGGTGCAGAATGAAATCAACTGGCAGGAAATTGGCCGGTACTGTCGGCTCGGCGCCGCGGCATCCGCGCCATTGATTTTGGCCGGGACGATTTGGTTGATTCTTTTGCTTGTGTTCAAACATTAACCGGCTTACGCGATGAAACCGATCAAACCCGTGGATCGCGCGCTGGCGGATGTAAGCCGCCAGATTGAAACTGTCGAGCACCAGCTCCGTGCGATGGGCCATGCCACGAGTGCGACGGTAACTGTTACACCACGCAAATCCGCCAGTAATTTTTTGCGGGAAATTCTAACGCCACCGACGCGTCGTCAAGCAGTGCGACCACGACATGATTTGTTCGATGTGCCAGTCAATCCAATGCAGGAACTGAACGCCACGCCTGTCACCACATCGGTCCAGCCGGCGCAAACGGAGTTGTTCACGCCAACCAACGCCGGCACCCGGCTCACGCAATTTATCATTACGCCGCCCAAGCCAATACTCAAACATGTTCAACGCGAAAATCGGCATCGCTTTTATCTATGGCTTGGCCTAAGTTTCGTGGCGGTATGGCTGATTTACGCAGTGGTACGGTAACAATTTTCACAAAGCTCGGCACGGTCAGCTTGACGTTTTCCGATCGCGGCGTGACTCGTGTGACTTTTCGACGGCAAGCTTCAACTCCCAAAAAAACACCGGCGTTTGTCCGTACTGCCGCCCAACAACTCCAGCAATTCGCCGCCGGCAAGCTGGTCCGGTTTACAGTGCCGCTTGACCTCTCCGCCGGAACTACATTTCAGCAAGCGGTTTGGCGAACGCTCCAAAAAATTCCGCGAGGTGAAACAAGGACATATGCGTGGGTCGCACGGCAAATCGGCAAACCCAACGCCGCACGCGCGGTCGGCGGAGCATGCGGTGCGAATCCGACGCCAATTTTCGTGCCGTGCCACCGGGTCGTGGCCAGTGGTGGCGGACTCGGTGGGTTTAGTTTGGGCTTGCCGTTGAAACGCCGGTTACTGGCTTTGGAGGCGCGATGAAACTTGTTCCCGACAAAAAACTAGCCGGCATCTTGTGCCCGGTGTTTGCGCTGCGCACAGCAAACGACCTCGGCATCGGCGACACGGAGGCGGTCAAGGAAATGATCGGTTGGTGTCACCACCACGGGCTGGGTATTTTGCAATTGTTACCGATCAATGAAACTGGGCCGGACAACAGCCCGTATAACGCCATCAGCGCGATGGCATTGGAACCAACGACAATTGCGACGACACCGGCAATGTTGCCGGATTTATTGCCGGCGGATTTTGACAGGCTAGTGACCGAAGAAGTGCGCACGGCGTTGCGGACAGGACCGGTGTGTTACCGGCAAGTGAAGGCATTGAAGCGCGAGTTGTTGTGGGCGGCATTCCAACGCGCTGGCCAGCGCAAGGCGGTCGCCGATTTTGCGAAGGCGAATCCGTGGTTGTCGGATTATACACTTTACCGGGCCTTGCTTGACGAAAATAACGGCAACGACAACTGGGAATCGTGGCCGGTCGAGCATCAGTCGCCGGCCAATGTGCCGAAAGCGTTGCTGGAAAAGCTGGCGGAGCGCCGGCAATTTTATGCGTACGTCCAATGGGTTGCGCACGAGCAATGGCGCGACGTGCGCCGGTTTGCGGAGGCGCAGAGTGTGGCGTTGATGGGCGACATTCCGTTTGGCGTGAGCCGATACAGCGCGGATGTATGGGGCAACCGGGAGTTATTCGACCTGACCTGGAGCGGCGGCGCGCCGCCGGAGCCGGCCTTCAAGCCGGATGAGTTCACGGCGAAGTGGGGGCAGAACTGGGGTATCCCGCTTTACAGGTGGGACACGCACAAAAAACAAAAATTCGCGTGGTGGCACCGGCGCGTCCGGCAGACGAGCGCGATTTTTCATTTGTTTAGGATCGATCATGTGCTCGGGTTTTACCGTGTGTTTGCGTTTCCATGGCGGCCGCAGGAGAACTGGCAATTTGTGGTGTTGGACGAAACGCAAGCGAAAGAGCGAACGCAGGGACGCTTGCCGCAATTCTTCCCGTTTGCCGACGATACGCCGGCGCATCAGCAGGTAAACTGCAAACATGGCGAAGCGTTATTGGCGATGATCCGGGAAGCCGCTGGTGAGACGGTCGTGGTGGCGGAAGATTTGGGAGTCGTGCCGGAATACGTGCGCCCAAATCTGGCAAAACTCGGCATTCCCGGTTTTAAGATTCCGTACTGGGAACGCAATCAGGATTACACCTTCGTTGCCGGCGCGGAATATCCGCGCCTGAGCATCGTCACGCCGGCCACGCACGATCACGCGCCGTTGGCGGGACATTGGCGCCAACTCTGGCAGGCGCACGAGACCGCGCGTGCCAAGCAAGACCATCACAACGCCTATATCACCTGGCTGGAATTGCAGCGCTTCGTGAAATGGGCCGGCGGCGATGATAACAATGTCCCGCGCGAGTTCACGCCGGTACTGCACGAAGCATTTTGCCGGCAAGTGCTAGCATCGAACGCGTGGCTGGCGATTTTCATGATCACAGACGTGTTTGCACAGGAAATGCGGTTCAATGTGCCCGGCCCGATTGCCGAGAGCAACTGGACGGAACGTCTGTCCACCACCGTTGCCGAGCTTGACGCGGACCCGCACCGCCGGCGTCAGGCACATGACTTGGCCCGGCTCGTTAAAGAAACGCATCGCCAGATCTGATCGGAATTGCTTGCCAATGCCGGCACGACCGGCAACAATCCCCGTCAGTATGGAACCGCTTGGCATCATTGCCGGCAACGGTGAATTCCCGTTGATTCTGGCACGCGCGGCCCGACAACAAGGTTGCCGGGTCATCGCCGCCGCCTTTACCGGTGAAACGCAGCCGGCCATTGACCAAGCTGCCGACGAAGTTGAGTGGGTCCGGCTCGGCCAACTTAACAAGCTCAGCGAAGTGTTTACCACGCGCGGCATCAAACGCGCCGTCATGGCCGGCGGCATCACGCCGGCAAATCTTTTTAAGAATCTCAGCCTCGACCTCCGCATGATCGCCGTCGCCGCCCGGCTCAAAGTCCGCAACGCCGAAACCATTTTCGGTGCTATCGTCGACGAACTCGGTAAGGATGGCGTGACGTTGCTCGATCCCCGGCCATTCCTTGGCGACGCTGTCCCGCAAGCCGGTAACCTCACACGCGGCAAACCCGGTAAAGACCAACAAGCTGATATCGCATTCGGCTTGAAAATCGCCAAGGAAGTCAGCCGGCTCGACATTGGTCAGACTGTCGTCGTCAAAAACGGCACCGTTCTCGCTGTCGAAGGTTTTGAAGGCACCGACGCCTGTATCCGGCGCGGCGGCGAACTGGCCGGCGAAAAAGGTGGCGCGGTCGTTGTCAAAGTCAGCAAGCCGAATCAGGATTTTCGCTTCGACATCCCGTGCGTCGGCCTGACGACCATCGAATCCTGTGCTGCCGGTAAGATTGCCGTGCTCGCCATCGAGGCCGGCAGCAGTCTGTTGCTTGGTAGCGACGAAATTCTCAAGATCGCCGACCGGCAAGACCTTTGCATCGTCGGCGTGGAGGTTAAATGAAGTTTGGCGTCGTTGGCGTCGGACATTTGGGGCAGCATCATGCGCGGATTTACCGGGAACTTGCCGACATTGAATTCGTTGGCGCATACGACAGCGACCCGAAGAAATCAAATTTCAAGACGCTCGAAGCGCTTGCCGATGCCGTGGATGCCGTCAGCGTGGCGACGCCAACCGATTCACATCTGGCCGTTGCCAAGATTTTCCTCGAACGCGGCAAGCATTGCCTCGTTGAGAAACCGATCGCGAACAATGTCCGCGATGCCGAAACGCTCGTCGCTTTGTCCCGGCAACACAATTGCGTCCTGCAAGTCGGCCACGTCGAGCGGTTCAACCCGGTCATGCGCTACCTCAACGAAGTGCTGAACGAAGCCCGCTTCATCGAAGTCCACCGGCTCTCGCCGTATCCCGGCCGTTCGACTGACATCGGCGTCGTGCTTGACCTGATGATTCACGATCTCGACGTGGTGCTCTCGCTTGTCAAAGCGCCGCTGGTGAGTGTGGACGCGGTTGGCATCAATGTCTTGAGCGTGAGCGAAGACATCGCCAACGCCCGCCTGAAATTCGCCAACGGCTGCGTCGCCAACATCACCGCCAGCCGGGTCTCGCCGGAGAAGATGCGTAAGATTCGCATCTTCGGCAAATCCACACACGGCGCCGCCTACATCTCGCTCGATTACATGAAACAGGAAGGCCAGCTTTACCGGATGGCGTCTGACAACGCCACAGAGTCCGGCCTGCTTAAGAAACTGCTCGCCGGTAAAGACTCGACCATCGTCAGCGAGTTCGGCGGGAAGAAGATTTTGCGCGAACCAGTCCCGATTGCGCGCGACGAGCCATTAAAATTGGAACTACAGAATTTCGTCGAGTCCGTCCGCCACCGCCGCGACCCACTCGTGACCGGCGAGGCCGGCAAGCAGGCGCTCGAAGTGGCGATGGAGATTACCGCGCTTTGCGGACAGACAATCCCTTCCTCAACTGTTCCAAGTTTCAAAATTTAACTCGTGCTTGTCCACTCTAAACGAATCTTGTGAATCCAGCATTGAAACACGATTTTCCGTTTGACCCGACGTACGGGTATGACCTAGACCGTTTATTCCAGGTTGGGGCACCGGTGGAGCCGGACGATTTTAGTGATTTCTGGCAACACACGTATGAGGAGGCGCGTAACACGCCATTGCGGATGAGTTGGCGGCCGATTCCTAGTCCGGCGCCGTTGGTTGATTTGTTTGAGGTGGAGTTTGATTCGTTGGATGGAGTGCGCGTGGGCGGTTGGATGAGTAAGCCGCATGCTGGGGCGGTGACGCGCGGCTTGGTGGTGGGGCACGGTTATGGCGGTCGCGAAGCGCCATCAACGGGCTGGATGCCGGGAGTGGCGGCAATTTTCCCTTGTGCCCGCGGGTTCCATCGTTCTGCGCGGGCCGACCTGCCCAACACACCGGCCGCGCATGTGGTGCATGGCATCAATAGCCGAGAGACGTACATTCACCGTGGTTGCGTGGCGGACTATTGGGGCGCCGTGTCCGCGCTGCTCGATGCGTTCCCAGATGTCGGTCCCTCAGTTGATTACGACGGCGGAAGTTTTGGCGGGGGCATCGGGGCACTGATGCTGCCATGGGACAACCGGATTCGACGGGCGTTTTTGGATGTGCCGAGTTTTGGCAATCATCCACTGCGAGTGACCCTACCCTGCGTGGGCAGCGGCGAGGCGGTACGGCTACATTACGCGCGCAATCCCGAGGCATTGAAAGTGTTGGCTTATTTCGACGCCGCCACGGCGGCGCGTCACACGCGGACGCCAACGATGGTAGGGGCAGCGCAATTCGACCCCGCGGTGCCACCGCCCGGCCAGTTTGCCGTCTACAATGCACTGGCCGGTCCCAAGGAACTGTTCGTGCGCCGTGCGGCCCATTTCAGCCACCCAGACGAGGTTGCGGAAAACAAGCGACTGGAAGCGCGCAAGAAATTGTGGTTCAAACTCTGAGCGGAAGTCGAAACAGTGAAACGCGATCCCACGGTCATGCTTGATGTCTGCTGCTGATGTCGTTACTCTGCCAACTACACCATGTTTAATGAGCGAATAAATTCCAAGATGCCGATCATGTTCATTGCCGGTGAAGCTTCCGGCGACAGCAACGCAGCCGCAGTCATCACGCACTTAAATGCCCGGGGGCAGCGGTTGCATGTGTTCGGCGCGGGTGGGCCACAGATGAAAGCCGCCGGGATGGAATTGCTGTTCGATCTTACTGAGCACGCAGTCGTGGGGTTGGTCGAGGTGTTGAAGAATTACGGGAAGTTCAAGCGGTTGTTTGACCAGTTGCTCGCGGAAGTCGGGAAACGCCAGCCGCGCGCCGTGGTGCTGGTGGACTTCCCGGGGTTCAATCTCCGGTTCGCCAAGGCGGTAAAACGCCGGTATCCTCAGACGAAAGTCATTTACTACATCTCGCCGCAATTGTGGGCGTGGCACGCGAGGCGCGCCAAGCAGATCGAGCGCGACGTGGATTTACTGCTGACAATTTTCCCGTTTGAGAAGGCATGGTATGCGGCGCGTGTGCCCAAGCTGCGGGTGGAATTTGTCGGCCATCCATTTGTGGAGCGGCGGCAACGACCGGGAATGCGGGGTCAGAAGTTGGTGGTCCTGTTGCCGGGCAGTCGGGAACGCGAGGTGGCAAAGATTTGGCCGGTCATGGCGCGCGTGGTGGACAAACTGCCCGATGTGAAGTTTATCGCGGCGGCGGTGGACACGCGGACGGCGGCGATGATCCGGCATCCGCGGGTGCGGGTGGAAATCGGCAAAGCACGAGACTTAATGCGGCAAGCGACGCTGGCGATCACGGCCAGCGGCACGGCAACGATGGAATGCGCGTTTACCGGTTGCCCAATGATCGTCGTCTACAAGGTCAACTGGCTGACCTACCTCATCGGCCGCATACTTGTGAAGGTGAAATGGCTGGCGATGCCAAATGTGATTGCCGACAAGCCCATCGTCCCGGAATTTATCCAACACCAGGCGAGTCCGAGACGGGTGGCGGCGGCGGCGCGGACATTGTTGCAGGATGTCGGCGAACGCGAAGCCATGCAGCGCAAGCTGGCGACAATCGTCGCGACTCTTGGCAGTCCCGGCAGCAGCGAACGCGCCGCGCAGTTGATTCTTGCCGAGATTTAGTGCTTCCGCGTCAGGAAGAAATCGGCGATGGCGCGGAGCGGTTCGGCTTTTTTGCCGAAACCGGCCAGTTGTTTGTGCGCATCAGCGATTAACTCCGCCGCATAAGCGCGCGATTTCTCGATCCCGAGCAATTTCGGGAACGTAGACTTTTCAGCTTTCTCGTCGGCCCGGACACTCTTGCCCATGATTTCTTTGGTGCTGGTCGCATCGAGAATGTCGTCAATCACTTGAAACGCGAGGCCGAGGTCGTCGCCGTACCGGGTGAGCCGCTTGAGCTGCGCGTGCGTGGCGTGGCCGGCCATCGCGCCGAGGCGGATCGAGGCGTTGATGAGCGCGCCGGTTTTGTTGCGGTGCGTGGTCTTGACTTCCGCAAGCGTCGCCGCCCGGCTTTCGTTTTCCAAATCTTGGACTTGCCCGGCAATGAGACCAAGGCTGCCGGTCGCAATGGCGAGTTCCTTGACGTATTCAGCTTGCTTGGCCGCCAACAAAAACGCCTGCGTCAACAGCGCATCGCCGGCCAAGACCGCAATGCCTTCACCGAAAACTTTGTGATTGGTCGGACGGCCCCGGCGCAAATCATCGTCGTCCATGCACGGCAGATCATCGTGAATGAGCGAGTAAGTGTGGATGCACTCGACCGCGCAGGCCAACGGCATGGCGGCCGCCGATTGCCCACCGACTGCTTCGCACGCGGCAAGGGTGAGCACGGGACGGATGCGTTTGCCGCCGGCAAAGATGGAGTAGCGCATCGCCTTGTGAATCGTCGGCGGCTGCGCGGTCTCCGGGGGCAACAGTTTCTCCAGCGCGGTGTTGATGCGCTTCCCGGTGGCGTCAAGGTATTGGTCGAGGTTAAACATCGCGGCGAGGATACCGGGCGCGCGCCCGCTTTTGCAAGCCGGTTATTTCGCGCTTGCCTTTCGCGGCCCACTGCGGTTTCCTACGCGACCCAACAGGAGATTTTTATGGCTGATGACAAAAAAGAAAAATGGATGAACTGGCTGGCGTTGACGACGTTGATCTTCTCCGCCGCCGCCACGATCGGCTCGTCGAAGGCGGGCGGCTATTCCGGCAAGGCCACGACCGAGCAAATCCTCGCCTCGGATCAATGGGCGTTCTACCAAGCCAAGAGCATCAAGCAGCACAATGCCGAAGTCGGCCGCGACCTGCTCGACCTCCAGACGCCGCTCGCCCCCGAGCCGGCGCAGGCCAAGTTCCACGCCACCGCCGAACGCTACGCCAAGGAAATCAGCCGCTACGACACTGAGAAAAAGGAGATTAAAGCCGTGGCCGACGGCCACGAGAAGACCCGCGATCTCTCTTCAAAGTACGGCGGCATCTTTGGCCGGGCCGTGCTATACCTCCAAGTCGCCATCATCCTCTCCGCCATGGCCGCCCTGCTCAAAAAGCGCCCGCTCTGGTTCATCAGCTTCGCCCCGGGTGTGGCCGGGCTGATCTATTTCGCCTATGCGTTCTGGCTAACTTGGTAATCGAACCGGTAAACTGCCGTTTCGAGAATGTAAGACGGCTTTATTATAGAGACCTGCAGCAATCGCAAGCCGGCGCGGTAGTTCCCCTGCCCTTACCGGCCGAAGAAACAGGCTCCGAACGGCGCTGGTCAACATCCACTCGCTGCGATGCTGTTTTCTGCTTCCAATCAATTCCGTCGTAGTTATCACGAAAGCGTTTTAAATTTGTTGGGCGAGGCGTGTCGCCCTTTCCATTTGTGCTCATCAGAAAAATATTATCTTTTCTTTAGTGAGAGTGCAAGTTCCCGTTCCTGATCACAGTGGTCAAGGCACGTAAGGAACAGCGGCACCCGGCTTGCATCGCTGGGGCTGGCTCGGTAAGCTGCCGGCGATTATGAACACGCGCTTCGGCATCCTCGGTACCGGACCGATTGTCCGCAAATACGCGCAGGCCTGCCGCCTGTTGCTCGGCCTCGACCTCGTCGCCCTCGCCAGCCGCGACGGCGCCCGCGCCCGCGCCACCGCCACGGAGCTCGGCATCCCGCGCGCCCATGCCGGCTACGACACCCTGCTCGCCGATTCCGGCGTGGATGCCGTGATTGTCGCGCTGCACAACGGCCTGCATTGCGAATGGACTTGCCGGGCGCTCGCCGCCGGCAAACACGTGCTATGCGAGAAACCGCTCGGTTGCAATGCCGGCGAAGTCGCAAAAATGTTCGCCGCCGCGCACGCCAACCGGCGCTGGTTGCTGGAAGGGTTCATGTACCGGTTCCACCCGCAGATGCCGGAAATTTTCCGCCGCGTGCGGGCCGGCGAAATCGGGCGCGTCCTGCACATCAATTCCCACCGGATGAGTCAGGGCCGCGAGCCCGGCAACATGCGTTACCGGCGCGAGGCCGGCGGCGGGGCGTTGCTCGACATCGGTTGTTACAATGTGAGTTTTGCGCAAGCGGTGACCGGCACAGAGCCGGTACGGGTGCAAGCCAGCGCGCATTTTGATCCGGCCAGCGGCGTGGATCTCACGTTGACCGGCACGCTGGTGTTCGCGGACGAGGTTACGGCGCAGTTCTGTTGCAGCTTCGAGTCGGAACCGAGTTACGGCGCGGAGATTGTCGGCACGACCGGGCGAATTTTGATTCCAAATCCATGGATGCCGCCGGCTTGGCCGACCGATTTTTCCGTTGTGCGCGCCAACAAGAGCGAGACGATTCGCATGACGCCGGCCGACGCGCCGGCGCACGTATTAACGGCCTTCGCGCTGCAACTGGCGCAGTTCGCCGACTGCATCCGGCGCGACCGCGCGCCGGTCTATCCGCCCGGCGATGACGCGGAACGCGCGTCACTCGGCATCGCGCGCACTTTGGATGCGATAATTGCGACCGCGCGTGTTTAATCCTTGACGCTGCCGGCAAGGATTATAGAATCCGAAAAAGGATACGGTGTTTTTCTATGACTAAGATTATTCAAATTCAAGGCCGCGAAATTCTTGATTCCCGCGGGAATCCAACAATTGAAGTGGATGTGCAACTCGAGTGCGGCGCGTTCGGCCGCGCGGCGGTGCCCAGCGGCGCCAGCACCGGCGAGCACGAAGCGTTGGAACTGCGCGACGGCGATAAGGGCCGCTATCTCGGCAAGGGCGTGCTGAAGGCCGTGGCGAATGTGAACACGACCATCGCGAAGGAGTTGCTCGGATTTGATGCGCTGGATCAGGTGGCGGTGGACGAGGCGATGATCGCGCTCGACGGGACGCCAACGAAATCCAAGCTCGGCGCCAATGCAATTTTGGGCGTGTCGCTGGCGACGGCGCACGCAGCCGCGGACGCCGTGGGCCAACCGTTGTTCAAATATCTCGGTGGGCCGAACGCGAAGGTGTTGCCGGTGCCGATGATGAACATCATGAACGGCGGCGCGCACTCCGATGCGCCGATTGATTTGCAGGAATACATGATCATGCCGAAGGGCGCGACGAGCTTCCGGGAAGCATTGCGGATGGGCGCGGAAGTATTTCACGCGCTCAAGAGCGTCTTGAAAGCCGGCAAGTACAGCACGGCGGTCGGTGACGAGGGCGGCTTTGCGCCAACCTTGAAGAACAACGAGCACCCGTTCGAGGTGATCATTGCGGCAATCAAACAGGCCGGCTACAAGCCCGGCAAGGACATCTTCATCGCGCTCGACCCGGCCTCCAGTGAGTTTTATGACACGGCGGCGAAGAAGTACGTGTTCAAGAAGTCGGACGGCTCGAAGCGCAGTTCGGCGGAGATGGTCGAGTACTGGAGCGACCTCGCGAAAAAATATCCGATCATATCCATCGAAGACGGCATGGCCGAAGGCGATTGGGACGGCTGGAAACTCTTGACCGACAAGCTCGGCGACAAAGTCCAGCTCGTCGGCGACGATCTGTTTGTCACGAACACGAAGTTCCTAAAGCGCGGCATTGATACCGGCACGGCGAACTCGATTCTGATCAAGGTCAACCAGATCGGTTCATTGACTGAGACGCTTGACGCGATTGAGATGGCGAAGGAAGCCGGTTACACGGCGGTGATCAGCCATCGCAGCGGCGAGACGGAAGACACCACCATCGCCGACATCGCAGTGGCGACCAATGCCGGCCAGATCAAGACCGGCTCGCTCTGCCGGACCGACCGGGTCTGCAAGTACAACCAATTGCTCCGCATCGAGGAGCTGCTCGGCAAGCACGCCATTTATGGCGGAAAGCTCTAACCGGGTGAACTGGCGCGCGGTCTGGCTGCGCGTTCAATCGCTGGGGTTTCTGGTCTTTATCGGCATTGTGGCGGCAGCCATCGCACTGGTGTTGTTCTTGCCGGCGTGGCACCGTCGCCATAATATGGAAGTGGAGTTGCAACGTTTGGACTCTGAAATCATCCGGCTTGAGAGCCTTGAAAAGCAACAGCGACAAGAAATTGAGGCGTTGAAGACTGATTTGAGCTATGTCGAACGCACTGCCCGCAAAGGGCTCAACCTCGCGCGCCCGAACGAAACTATTTTTCGGTTTGAGTCGCCGTCCAACAATGTACCGGCTGTAAAACGCTAAGCGCCGGTAAGGCTACGCGTAGCCTTTCGGGTGCGCTTTGTGCCAGAGCCAGGCGCTTTCGACGATGGCGTCAATTGAGTCGTACCGAGGCTTCCAGCCAAGTTGTTTGCGAATCTTTGTCGAGTCGCCAACGAGTTTCGGCGGGTCACCTGGACGGCGCGGATTTTCAATGACTGGAATCGGGTGGCCGGTGACTTTGCGAGCGCTTTCGATGACTTGTCGGACGGAGTAGCCGTCGCCGCTGCCGAGGTTGAAGACATCGCTTTGTTTCACATCGAGCGCGAGCCGGTGGGCTTGGGCAAGATCCACGATGTGAATGTAGTCGCGGACGCACGTGCCGTCGGGCGTCGGATAGTCGGTGCCAAAGACCTCAACGCGCGGTTTCTGGCCGAGCGGGACTTTGAGGACATTGGGGATGATGTGCGTTTCTTGCCGGTGATGTTCGCCAAATTTTTGGGAGCATCCGGCGGCGTTAAAATACCGGAGGCAAACATAGGTCAGGCCGTGTTGCCGGTGATACCAATTAAGAATGCGCTCGAACATCAGCTTGGATTCGCCGTACGGATTGATGGGCTCTTTCAGCTGGTCTTCAGTGATCGGCACATGCTTCGGCACACCAAAGATAGCGCAGGTGGAGGAGAAGATGAATTTGCCGACACCGGCCTGAACACAACCTTCAAGGAGATTGATGCCATTGGCGACGTTGTTGCGGAAATACTTACTGGGATTGGTCATGCTTTCCGGCACGAGCGCATTAGCAGCAAAGTGCATCACAGCATCAGGACGAACTTGCTCCAGCAACCGGAACAGGTCCACGCGGTTGGCCAGATCAAGCTCGTGAAATTCCGCGCGCGGATCCACCGCGGCACGATGGCCTTCGCTGAGATTATCGAGAACGATGATTTTGTGGCCATAACCCAGCAGATGTTCAACACAAATGCTACCAATGTAACCGGCGCCGCCGGTAACAAGAATTTTCATGCCGGTAGATGTAGCCGACGGCACGCCGGCAAGCAAGCTTACACAAGGCTTCTACGTCAATTATTCCACTTGCAAAGTTGCCAAGCGTCGGTAGTATTACCGTTTCTGCGGCAAAGCAGGCGAACGCTCCGGTCACACGGGGCACAAGAACGATAAACCAAATCCAGTCATTACGACGGGATGTCCTGTCGAACCGGCATTAGCTGGTCGCGGGATGCAACAGTGGAGGACAAGTTGGCGAACATTACAGTAAACGAGTTATTAGAAGCCGGGGTACATTTTGGCCACCAGACCATGCGGTGGAACCCAAAAATGAAGAAATTCATTTTCGTCGCACGCAACGGCATCCATATTATTGACCTCAACAAGACTCTCACCCAAATTCAAATCGCCTGCGGATTCCTTCACGAAGTCGTGCTAAATAACGGCAGCGTGCTGTTCGTCGGCACCAAAAAACAGGCGCAACAAGAAGTCAAAGACGCCGCCGCCAAGACCGGCATGCCCTACGTGACCGACCGTTGGCTCGGTGGCACACTGACCAACCTGCGCACCATCCGCAAGAGCGTCAACCGCCTCAAGGAAATTGACCGGCTTCTCGAAGGGCCGGATTCGAATCAGATTCCGAAAAAAGAAGCCGCCAGCCTCCGCCGCGACGCCGCGAAGTTGCACCGCAATCTCGATGGCATCATTAACATGGATCGCCCGCCGGCCGCACTTTTCGTAATTGATATTGATCGCGAGAAAATTGCCATTGCAGAAGCCCAGCGCCTCGGCATTCCGATCATCGCCATTGTGGATACCAATTGCGATCCTGACGAAGTGACACATCCGATTGCCGGCAACGATGACGCAATTCGCGCCGTCAAACTCATCACCAGTGTAATCGCTGAAGCTATTGCCGAAGCGCAGTCTGAACTCGGCAAAAAGATGCCGACCGCCCAGTCCGATGAAGCCGCGATGCTAGCTGCCGCGCCGGTAATTGAACCAGCCCCGGCATCGGCCGCCGCTCAACCTTAACTTACCGGATCTACAAAAATGGAAATCGATTCTCAAGTCGTCAAGACTCTGCGCGATAAAACCGGCGCCGGGATGATGGAGTGCAAGAAAGCGTTGGTCGAAGCCAACGGCAACGCCGCCGAAGCCGAAGTCATTCTCCGCAAAAAAGGCATCGCGGTCGCCGGCAAGAAGGCCGGGCGCGCCGCCAACGAAGGCTGCATCGCCAGCTATATTCACCACGGCAGCAAACTCGGCGTGCTCGTCGAAGTTAATAGCGAGACCGACTTCGTTGCGCGCAATGAAGCCTTCCGTGATCTCGTCAAGGACATCGCCCAGCAGATCGCTGCGGCGAACCCGACCTACGTCAAACGCGAAGACGTGCCGGCGAGCATCGTCGCCGCCGAACAGGAAATCTACAAGGCGCAGGTTAAAGACAAGCCACCGCAAGCCGTCGAGAAAATCGTCGCCGGCAAGCTCGATAAATTCTACTCGACGGTTTGCTTGATCGAACAACCGTTCATCAAGAATCCCGAGCTGATCGTCAAGGATCACCTGACGCAGAAAATCGCGCAGTTGGGTGAGAACATCGTCATCCGCCGGTTTGTCCGGTGGCAGTTGGGCGAAGAGACGCCCACCGCCTAAGGCGAGGTTCCAATGCGCAAAGCCACCGCGTCGCAGCCGAAGTACCGGCGCGTGATGTTGAAGCTGAGCGGGGAAGCCCTGCTTGGCAAACGCGAGCACGGCATCTCGCCAGAGACCTGCGCCGCCATCGCCCGGGAAATCAAGGAAGTCAAAGCTCTCGGCATTGAGCTGGCCATCGTCATTGGCGGCGGCAATATCTTTCGCGGCCTCGCCGGCTCCAAGTCCGGCTTGGATCGCGCGACCGGCGATTACATGGGGATGCTAGCCACCGTCATCAACGCGCTTGGCTTGCAGGATGCGCTTGAAAAGAGCGGCGTGCCGACGCGTGTCCAGTCTGCGATTGAGATGCGTGCCGTGGCCGAACCGTTCATTCGCCGCCGCGCCGTCCGGCATCTTGAAAAAGGCCGGGTGGTTATTTTCGCGGCCGGCACTGGCAATCCGTTTTTCTCGACTGATACTGCTGCTGCATTGCGCGCGAGCGAGATTGGCGCAGACGTGCTGTTGAAGGCGACGAAAGTGGATGGTGTCTACACCGCTGACCCAAAGCTGGACCCGACTGCGAAACGCTATGATCGGTTGACGTATATGGATGCGTTAAAAAACCGGCTCAACGTAATGGACGCCTCGGCATTCAGCCTGTGTATGGACAACAAAATCTCGATCATCGTGTTCGATCTCTTCAAGACCGGCAACATCAAGCGCGTCATCTGTGGCGAGCCGATTGGCACTGTCGTCAGCGACTGACTGCCGGGCGGACTTGCTCCGCCGCCCAAACGCAGTTAGATTCTGTCATCAGTGAGAATGAGGTGACGAATGAATTCTGTGAATGATTTGCTGCGCGACAAGGTTGACCGGGTGTGGACGATTGCCCCACAAGCGAGTGTCTATGCGGCGCTGGAGTTAATGGCGCAGGCCAACATCGGTGCCGTGGTGGTGACGGAAAATGACCGGGTCGTTGGCATTTTTTCCGAACGCGATTACGCCCGCAAAGTGATCCTCTTGGGCCGCTCCTCCAAAACCACGCCGGTGAGCGAATTGATGACCCGCGACGTACTTTACGTCAGCCGGGCCGACACCATCGAGAACTGCATGGCATTGATGACCGAAAAGCGGTTGCGGCATCTGCCGGTCATGGAGAATGGCAAGCTGGTGGGATTGGTCTCCATCGGCGACGTCGTAAAGGCGATCATCTCCGACCACGAATTCACCATCCGTGAACTCGAACGTTACATCAACGGCGGTCACACTACGAATACAAGCCGTGATTTGTGACAGCAACCAGTACTACCAAGCCTGTTCGGCCGGTTTTGTGACGACACCACCGCGCTTGGCCGCCGGTAAATATGCATCGGTCGCGTAGTCGCGCACCATCCGCGCAGTGGAGAAACGTGGGAGCACAGTCGCCAATGAGGCTTTCATGTGTTGAATCCATTCCCGCGGCAAACCGTCGACATCGCGCTGATAGTAAAGCGGTGCGATTTTCTCTTCAAGAATGGCATACAATGATTGACTGTCTTCGTAATCTTGCGCGTCATGGTTGTCGGAGTTCTGACCGTTGCCGATGGTCCAGCCAGCGTCAGGGTTTTGGACTTCACACCACCAGCCGTCGGGAATAGAGAAGTTGATGCCTCCGTTAACCGGCGCTTTCATTCCTGAAGTACCGCTGGCTTCATGGGGTCGGCGCGGGTTGTTGAGCCAAACATCCACACCTTGGACCAGCATGCGAGCAACGCGCATATTGTAGTTTTCTAGAAAAACGATGTGCCCGCGCAGGTCACTGTGCCTGGAAACTTCAAAGATCCGGCGAATGAGTTCTTGACCGGGTTTGTCGGCTGGATGCGCCTTACCGGCAAAAAGCATTTGGATAGGACGCTCTGAGTTTTTAAGGATACTACGGAGCCGGTCAAAATCTCGAAATAAAAGGTCGGCGCGCTTGTAGGTGGCAAACCGGCGCGCGAAACCAATGGTGAGCCAGTCGGGATTAAGAAGATCTTCGAGTTCTCGGAGTTCATCCGGTGAACAGCCGTGCCGGGCGAGTTGGGTACGGACCCGGCCGCGTGTGTAGCGAACAAGATTTTCTTTTTGCATTTGGTGCACATCCCAAAGTTCCCGATCCGGAATGTTGGCGACGCCACGCTTCCAAAAAATATCGTCCATCAAATTGTCACGCCAAGCAGGCGTGAGATATTTGTCAAATACATCACTCATCTGGTAACCGAGCCAAGTCTGAGTATGGACGCCGTTGGTGATGGCCTTGATCGGCTGGGCGTTGGGCTTGATGTTTTGGAACACATGCCGCCACATATCGTTGCTGACATTACCGTGGAGTTGACTGACGGCATTGCAATAGCTCGATAGGTTGATGGCGAGCACGGTCATGCTGAATTGCTGGTCGAGGCGCCCCGGCATGGCGAGACCGAGACCAATAAGTTGGTCGGCAGTGATTCCGGTTTGGGCGCAATAACCTTCGAAGTATTTTTTGATTAAGCTAATGTCAAACGCTTCGTTACCGGCTGGTACCGGTGTGTGTGTGGTAAAAACAGAATTCTTTTTCACCTCTTGGCAAGCGTCAGAAAAACTCAGACCGGCTTTGACATAATCGCAAATGCGTTCCAGCGTGAGGAATGCACAGTGGCCTTCGTTCATGTGCCAACACGACGGTTCGATGCCAAGTGCTTGAAGAACGCGAACTCCACCAATACCGATAACAATCTCCTGGCAAATACGCATTTCGCGCCCGCTGACATAAAGCTGACCGGTAATCGGCCGGTCAGCTGGCTCGTTTTTAGTAGTGTCGGTGTCGAGCAGCAGGACCGGCACACGGCCAACTTGCGCGAGCCAGACACGGACGTAGATGTTGCGCCCTGGGAACGGGACGCTGACGGTCAGTTGTCGACCATCGTCGCCGAGTAATGGCAAAATTGGCAACCGTGAGAAATCATAGGCCGGATAGAAGTGCTGTTGCCGTCCATCGGGTTCGATTTCCTGTTCAAAATACCCACACCGGTATAGTGGGCCGATGCCAATAAATGGCAAGCCAAGATCACTTGCCGATTTGCAGTGGTCGCCTGATAAAATGCCGAGGCCACCGGAATAAGTACGCAGTGATTCGTGAAAACCGAATTCACATGAAAAATACGCGAACGGGCCGCCATTGTAGTTGGGATGATTCTTGCCAAACCAAGCGCTGCCGGCGGATTTCATATATGTGTCGAATTCCCGGAGCACGGACTTATACATCGTGAGAAATACATCGTCTTCGAGCAGCGTCTCCCAATGGTGCGGCTCAATGTTGATGAGCAACTCGACCGGATTGCGGTACATCGCCCATAATGCCGGTTGAATATGTGAAAACATCCGCCGTGCGTGCGGATTCCACGACCACCAAAGATTGTATGCCAAATCGCGGAGCCGGGATACTTCGGCCGGCAGTTCAATATCTGCCAGTGCAGCGGAACGGAACTTCAATAAGGTTTTTTCCATAAAATTTTAGGCCGCCGTAGTGGCAATCAATTCGTCAACATTGACACCTCGTAATTCAAATAGCCGCCGCACGGTGTCGTCAATAATATTATTGGGACAGGAAGCACCGGCCGTGATGCCAATATACACATTGCCAGCCGGCAGCCAGTTTTCCGTCAACACTTCTTCCTGCTGGTGCAAATCGAAATGCCGGATGGATTTGTCCGAAAGAATTTTTGAACGGTTGCGAATGAAATAACACGGCACTTTCTCTGCACTCATTTCCGCAAGGTGCGTGGTGTTGCTGGAATTGTAGCCACCAACGACAATCATCATATTGAGCGGCTCTGCCAACAATTTGATCAGCGCATCCTGCCGCTCCTGCGTCGCACCACAAATCGTGTCAAACATCCGGTAATGTTGATCAATGCTATCAACGCCATGCCGGTCAACCATCGCCTGTCGGAGTCGTCGTTGAATTTCCTCGGTATCGCTTCGCAGCATTGTCGTCTGGTTTGCAACACCGATAGAAACCAAATCGCGGGCCGGGTCAAACCCCGGCGAATACGCGCCGACAAATTTCTGAAGAAACTCCGTCTTGCCCCCGCCATGCCGGATGTAATCGCAGACGTAGTCAGTTTCCGGCAAATTAAGTACGACTAGGTAATGGCTCGCTCGCGAACTTGTCGCCTGCGTCTCTTCGTGCCGGGCCTTCCCGTGAATGATCGAGGTGAAATCTTCCTTCGCGTTCTGCGTGACGCGTTTCCAAACGCTCATCACGTCGCCACAGGTGGTGTCCACAAGCTGGCAGCCTTTTGCGCGCAACGTATTCATCGTCGCCACCTCCGCGCCAAACGCCGGAATGATGACCACATCGTTTTCCCGCAAGTCGTCAATCCCGGCGCATTTCTTTGGCCCGGACAAAAACTTAATGTCCATGGCGAGCAACTGTTCGTTGACTTCCGGGTTGTGGATGATTTCGCCCAAAATGTAGATTGGTTGGTTTGGGAAAACCTTGCGCGCGGCGTAGGCTAGATCTATCGCGCGTTCGACGCCGTAGCAAAATCCGAATTCCTTCGCGAGCCGGACCTTCAGACCGGCGGCTTCAAGCACACCGCCACGCCCCCGGAGTTTTTCGACAATCTGGCTCCGGTAATGCTGCTCAACTTGTTCGCGCACGGCTTCCATCACGTCGGGCCGGCGCAGGTTGAGACGCGCCGGCCGAGCAGGGCTGCCGCTGTTGGAAATACTCATAGACAAGGATTAATACCGCAAGTTCAACGCCGTTTCAACTCACGAAACGGCGCGGATGGGCGGCGGGGGCAGGATGAAGTCCCGGTATTGATTGGGATCGCCAGCCAAACCGGCTTCGGCGGCTTTGATGAGATTGTAAACTTCGCGGGCGGTGACGTAGTGGAGAACGAACGGTTGCCGGGCTAAACATTCATGCATCCGCATCGCGGCAGCACCAAGCGCCGCATCGAAATTATTTTCCTGACAACCGTGCGTGTGCACTTTCACAAAAATCCAATCCGACTTGCCGGCAACACCGATGCGCTGGCGCACCCACAGATCCATTCGTTCGGGTGTGACCGGTGTATGTCCGGCAACATCCGCATGTTCAATCCGCGGCAGCACGCCCCATTTCCGGTCCCGCCAGTTCAACGCCAGTGGCCCTTGCACAATCAGCAAATCACCGCTGGCTTGACCGCCGACCCGCACACCCACACCGGTATCGTGCGACTTCGGTCGCAACGGATCATCCGTCGCGTAGTAAATGGCATTCACTTTCCGGGTCTGCGTATCACTCGGTGCGCTCGGCAAAGTAAAATCCGCATAGCAACCGGTCTCCCGCAAAATCTGCAACTCATTATTGACCCCGCACCAATCACCATCGCGCCGGGAGTTATCCAGCGCCCAGTTACCGTGGATGAAGCCGTACCGGTCTTGCGAGAGAAAACCGTGAGATTGGAGCTGCGCTTTGAAGGCCAAAAGTCCGGCCCGAAGATTTTCCGCTGTGTCGTTCCGGTGATGCAGATGAATTTCCACCTCGCCAAATCCTTGCCGGCAAAGCTTAGCTAAATCATCTAAGAATTCCGGCCGGTATTCTTCTGCCGGAAAGA
>Ga0118677_10004627_pt1 | contig 24886 bp, 19 predicted proteins | sample AliMusrvi5mmetaG_FD_86154 | JGI IMG/M metagenome (GOLD analysis project Ga0118677, IMG submission 86154)
CCCATCACCTTTTGAGCATCATTTCCACCATGTCCAAGACTCAGCAAGGCGGATGAGAGCAACTGAAACTTCCTGAAATATTTGTTGACTATATGAGGATTGGCCTTTCGGAACAGATTAAGTAAAATGATGGAGTAGATGTAGGAGATGGTCATGCCCAAAATAGGTGCCAAAAAGATGAAGGAGGCAATCTTGAGAATGACATTGGTATGAACGACTCCCCATCCGGCGTGTGCAACGGCGGCACCTGCAAAACCACCAATCAGGGTATGGGAAGAACTAGATGGAATTCCCAGGTACCAGGTCAGAAGGTTCCAGATGATGGCGGCTACAATACCCGCCAGAATTACCTGCAGGTTGATGGCATTGGTGTCGACGGTCTTGGCAATGGTATCGGCGATCTTGAGTTCAAAGATGGCATAGGCCAGGAAGTTGAAAAAAGCCGCCCAAAGCACAGCCTGAAGGGGCGACAAAACCTTCGTAGATACGATGGTTGCAATCGAATTCGCCGCATCATGGAACCCATTGATGAAATCGAACAAAAATGCCAGGACGATGATGACAATCAGTAAGGTAAAGCTCATTATCGGATGGTTAATCAATTAATTCAGAAAAATCAGTAGGATGGCCAGGTATTAACCCATTTTGATAATCAGGGAGGAGAAGATGTTGCCAACATCGTCACATTTGTCGATGGCTTTTTCAAGGGTGGTCAGAATATCGCGCTTCTTGATCAGGTCAATGGCGTTCACCTCTTGCTCGAAAAGCTTGGAAAGATACTCCTGGTAAATGTCGTCCACTTCACTTTCGTATTCACTGATTTTTTCGCAGCAGTGGACATGTTTCTTGAAATCGTTGACAGATCTAACACTCCTTAAAACATTCTGAATCTCCTTGTTGGCAGAATGAATACGGTCGGCAATCCAGATGAACTCTTCCGGGAAGGTAGATAATTTGTAAAAGTGAATTCGCTTGGAGGCTGCATGGATGTAGTCCACAATGTCGTCCATGTTGTTGATCAGTTCGTGAATATCTTCCCGGTCGAAGGGGGTAATGAAGGTCCCATTCAATTCGTTGAGCAAATTACGCGTGATATCATCGCCAACATGCTCCACATCCTTGATGCTCTTCATGTACTCAAGTCTTTGGGTCAAATCCCGTTCCCTGACCAGCTTGATCAGCAGTTCAGAAGCCAACACGAGGTTATCGGCCGCATCGTTGAACAAGGGAAAAAATTTACGGTCTTTTGGAACCAGGAAACTAAAAATTTTGTCGAGTTTCATCCGAGTATAATTTTTAACAAAAATAAACATTTAAAGCAGATTTTTCATCAACCCGACAGGAAACCCAAAATTAAAGATTCAAACCAAGGTTGTGCGGCTTGGGCAGAACATCCATCGGGTGTTTCAAGAATTGATTGTCATACAGGCAGATGATTGGCAGGAAACCCTCCCTCGCTTTCCACATATTAGATCCGTTTGCGGATTACATTCTGCCGAGTTGCAAGTTGACTCCTGCGAAAACGGTAGTCAGCGGCATCGGATAATAACGGTTGGGCTCATATTTCTGACCCAGCAGGTTTTCACCGCTGAGCGTAAACTCAACCTGCTTGTTCAGTCTCCAGGCTGCTTTTGCATTTAACAAACTGTAGTTGACCAGATTAACCTTTCCCGTTGCATCGTTGTTCAAATCCGAAATCTGCTGAATCGATGCATTGAACCTGAATCTGTCGACGTGCCAGGTTCCGCTCAGGAAGAGGTTGCTTTTGGGAGTAGCGAAGAGGGGGGTGTCCATGTGGATGTAACTGTACGAAAGCTGCAATTCGAGGGTTTTCGCAGGCCTTCCATTGAGGGAGATTTCCAGCCCCTTGTTGTTGACCTTACCAGTGTTGTAAAGGTTTCCCATGGCACCGGTAACGATGAGGTTGTCGCCGTTCAGCAGGTAGCCTGTTAGCTCAATTTTGAGTTTGTTGTCCAAAAAATTATGAGAGATACCTGTTTCGTAGCTGTATATTCTTTCCGGCTGAAGGTTGGGATTGTGATTGAACATAAATAGTTCCCGAATGGTCGGACTCCGAAAACCTTTTGAGAAATTGGCCCTCCAGGTGGTCGTGGGCGCAAGCTGCCAGGCAAAACCCGCTGAGGGAATCCATTCGCTGCCGTATTTGCTGTGGTGCTGCAACCTCAATCCTCCGCTCAGGGTAAGATCTTGAAAAAGTGTTTGCTGCATAAATCCATAGACTCCGGCTTCATTAACTGTTGTATCTGCAAAAGTAAGCCCTTTGCCGTTCATGGCATAGATATTCTCGGCCTTCCCCCCGTATTTTGCCAGGTCAGCACCAAAAGAGAGGTTGTTGCCTTGGAAAAGCTTCAAAGTTTGGTAGAGATTGATCCCGCTGTTTTGGTCTTTGGAATGAAAGCCATCGGTGATGGAATGCTCTCCGAAATTGTTGTAAATTTTGATGGCCCCTGAAAGTTTGTCGTACTCATCGGAGACGGAAAGGGCCCAGTAGCCACGGGTGATGTCGATCCGGTTTCCCGGTAGGGCGCGCAGCGTATCCGAACCTGGATCCTTTGCATTGAATTTTGCCAGAGATAAATCGGCATTGGCTTTGAGGTGTTCATTGATTTCATAGCCGAATTTCAGATACCCATTCACGATCTCAAAATCTGAATTGGTCCTGTGCCCGTCGGTTTTGTCGTGGTTGAAAGAGGCGAAAGTGCTGAACTTGCTCTTTTTTACCCCAATGGATGCCGCCTCTTTTTGGGTGTTGTAGGATCCGTAAGAGAGTTTGACATTCCCACTCACACCTTCGGAAACCTCTTTCCTGGTGATGATGTTGATGACACCGCCCATCGCATTGGAACCATAGAGGATGGAAGCTGGACCACGAATCACCTCAACCCTTTCCACGTCGGAGGTAACATAACTGTCGGGCAGTGGGTGGCCCATCAGTCCCATGAATTGCGGATGACCATCAATCAGCATCAATACACCTGTGGTAGGATTTCCGCCGATGCCACGGATTGTAATCTGACCCGCCGATCCTGTGGAGACACCAAAGCCGGTTACTCCTCTTTCGGTGACAAACAAACCTGGTACACGTCCGCTTAGCATCGGAAGGATGGCCGATTCGTTTCCGTCTGCGATCTGGTTGCGGTCGAGTACGGAAACAGCCAAAGGCGTGTTGTTGCGGTTAATTTTTGCGACTGTCCCGGTTACGATGACCTCCTTGATGGGAATGGTATCGCTGACGGAGTATAATTTTTCCTGGGCCTGTGCCCCAAAAAATAGTGCTATTGTTGTGAAAAGTAAAATCGATTTTTTCATTTTTGATGTTGTAAACGTTGAATTATATGCTTAATGTCTGATGATCTGTTTGAATCATCCCTGCTGCCCCGGGCCTCCATCCTTTCCCTAATCTCATATCTCATATCTTATAACTCATATCTCATAACTCATAACTTAATCTCCTGGCTTCTCTCCGGGTATTACGTTTTTCCAATTTCGTATTACGGTTTAAGTAAAAAAATTATTTCACCTTACTCATGATCAACTTGCCGTGCTCAATTCCTTTGATACCAATGAGCTGGTCGGATAATTCCGTCAATCGGTGTGCAGTACCCTTGACTGTAATCACCTCCATGGTATGATCGTTCTCGATGAAAAACCGTTGAGAGGAGAGAACCACCTCCGCATAGTGCGTTTGAAGCTCGTAGGAACGGTTCCAAACCTCTTTTTTACTATTGGGATGAACCAGCACAATGGCACCGGCAACCAGGTTGTTGCACTGCCATTTTTTTTCGACGATATTTTTTTCGATGAGCGCACGAATGGCTTGCGACCTGTTCGGGAATTGATTCTCCTTTACATACTGATCGAGCGCTGCAAGCAGCTCTTCTTCCAACGAAACACTGAACCTTGAGACTGGCATGGTATTACGAATAATTTAAATCGTGTGCAAAGATAAGAAGTAAATTGTAAAGAAAGGAAGGAGGTTGAAAAAAGTTGAGAGTTGAGCGTGATGGACAGGGCGGACTGGGAAGAGGGGAAGACTATAGGACTGTAAGACTGGGGACAAGGGGAATTAGTGAAGAGCTAAGAGTGAAGAGTTGAGAACTGAGAGTTGGGAGTGGTAACAGTAGAGACGTTGCACGTATCGTCTGAACTACTTTTTGACCAATATGAAATTGGTGCAGAAGTGCTAGCCGCTTGGCGGCAATATTATGGTAGAAAACGAATGGCTCCAGGTGGGCCGTCCGCGGTAGCATGTTGAATAGGGAGATTCGGATGGTGTCGGACGGAGGTAAAAGTGATGCGTGGTGACCAAAAAATGAAAAACTCAGAGGTTGTAGCGCAAGCCTGAAAGGCTTGCATGTCAATAACTGCAGGTGAAACCCGTGTCCATTGAAAAAGAACTGACTCACAATTCAGGGAGGGGTTGAATTTGATTGGACGGACAGTTTCTGGCCGGGACAGCCAATCCAAAATTCAATTTATTTTCCCAACTTCACCCATCCGAAAAGATCTCTACTACTATGATGACACATTTATTCAGAAATCTGGCTCTTTCCTTGATTTTGCTGTTGAGCCATCAAGGGCCCTGCAGGGCACAACCTTCCTATGCCGGAAACTGGTTCTCCGGCAAGGGTGACACCACCTACCTGCACCTGCTCGACCAGGCTTACCGGATGACACGCCCCGATCCGGTACTCGAAAATCTCTCCATGCTTTACCATCCTGTATGGAATGGCTTCGTGGAAGGCCCAACCTGGGATGCCTGGTGGATTCAAAACTCTTTCGGAACGACCTATACCCTGCTTCCCCTGATGGATCCCGCCTACCGCAGATTCGCTGAAGATTCGCAGGAACTTTGGTTCAACCAGATCGGCAACGGGGTTCGCAAGGATGCCAACGGATACTGCGCCCCTGTGGGATCACTTTGCGACTGTGCCCGTCCGGGTTGGGTGATCTACAAACAAGGGGATGGCCGGCATAAAATCCACGACTGGGCCTTCGGATTCACTGCCGCGGGCATTATCCTGCAAAGCGAATTGCTGCTGGTCAAGAGAGACAAGGTCACCACAGAGAGGTACCTTCCACTTCTCGAACAATGTGTAGGCTTCATCGACAGCCGCCGTGATACAATCAAAAACATCTTCCTGGTGGGAACAGCCGGGAACCTCCTGGCTCCGAGTTATGCAGGATCCGGCAAACAACTGACCGACGGAACCTTCGAACCGGCCTACCTGACAGAAATCTCCATCAATTTCATCGCTGGATTGAATCGGATGATCGAGCTCGAAAAAATGTCAGGGCGCGAATCGATGGCAACCAAATACCGACTGCTCAAGGAAAAAGTTAGAACAGGCCTGAAATGGCTCACCACGCCGGAGGGATATTTTGTCCGTTCCCGGGAGGTCGATGGCACCCTTCACGGCCAGTTCGGAAATGACAAATATGGTTATTTTGAGGCGACACCCAACCACGATGCGATGGCTTTTCGGGTGGCTGATGATGCGCAGGCCCTGAAAATATATCAGAAAATCAATTCCATTCCGGGCATTCGACCCTACAAACTGATCCTCCCCAACTCTCCCGGTTATGACGATATGTACGAAACTGAAGGCCTCTTTGTATTTGGAAAATGGATCAATGGCGGCCACTGGACTACCTGCGAAGCACGGATGCAACTAGGATATTACCGGGTTGGGGCCTACCGGGACGCTGCCGAAGGCTTTAGCCAGATCCTGAAACTGGCACCGGTTTTTCGCCTCGACAACAACCTGACCAATTTTGGATCGGAACCCTATCAGCCAAAATTGCCTATCAATTGTGTGTATGACGCCTGGGGTGCTCCGGGCGGATTTCTGCGTGGACTGTTCGAGTACGAATACCTCGCTGATGGACTTACCATTTATCCTCACATTCCGGATGGCATCACAAAGATGGAGCAAAGTTTTCCCGTCTATTTTGGTGAAAAGAAAATCTATTTCCGGACAACCGGGACCGGACCAGTAAGTTCAGTTGAGGTGGATGGAAAAAAATTTACTGATTTCGATGCGAAATCCATCCATCTGAAACCCGATGCTACACCCGGTAGGATGGTGGTATCCATCGGATTGGGGAACGAAAAGGCATCGGCTGATTCCAAACTATTTGCCCTCAAACCATCCAATAGCACCAAATACCCCAATGCGGAGGTCTCAATGCTCCTTCCAGGCTATCAGCCAAAATATGGCATCCTTCCCACCCTGGTGATGTTGCAAAAACTGAAAAATTTCGCGGCCCGGCTTTCCGGCAATGGATTTCAGGAGAGTTATGAACTTTCGCACTCACGGCTGATCCTCGAAAATGCAAGGGCCATTCAGCAACGTCTGGCCATGAAAAGGGCGGGAAGGCTGGTCGCTTTGCCAGAAGCTTCCCAAATTGCCGCCGACCAACTCTACCTGGATACCCTGACCAAATTGTACACCGGGTTGACAGCGCTACTGGAAAAAAATCTCGGATCGGAGGAGACGCAGAATCGAAAAATCGCCGAACTCTGGAGGGAGATGGCAGTGAAGGACTAAGAGTGAAAGGCAAGGAAGACTGGGAAGAGTGGATGATGAGAGGGTATGAGGGTAAGAACACGGGACAAAGAGACCGGTCCCTGAGCGAAGTAGAAGGGGCAGTGAAGAGTGAAGAACTAAGAGTGATGGTGGTAAAACTTAAGACAGACGTAGCATGCAACGTCTGTCTTAAGTTTTACCACCATGATTACATAGCAGAAATGTGAGCCGCAGAGCGGCGAAATATTGGTAGAAAAGGATGGTTCAGGGCGCACCGTCCGCGCGGAATGTTGAAAGGTGAGATTGATTGGGATCGGACGGAGGGGTACAAAAGTTGAAAATTGAGAACTGAGCGTTGAAGGTAGCTGATGGATCTATTCCAAAATCTGTAACTTTGGGAAATAACTACTTACTAAAACATTCGTTCACATGATCACCCAGCGCTCCGGCTTTCCCGGTAGGGTAGTACCGTTTGTTAGCCTGTTTCTGATAATTTCCATATTTCGCTCCTTTGGCGCCGATTCCGGTAAAAAGTTGGAATGGTTCGTCTCCCCTACCGGGAAAGCCCAGGCCTCGGGCATCCAATCGGACCCTTTTGCCACGCTGGAACAGGCCCGGGATGCCATTCGTCTGGAGAGAAAAGAGCATCCGGATTTACTGAATCAGGAGGTCACCGTCTACCTGAGACAGGGAATCTATCCACGCTCCGAAAGTTTTCAATTGGACGATAGGGATTCGGGCAGCGAAAAGCACCCGATTACCTACCGTGCCTGTTCTGGTGAGAAAGTGGCCATTTCAGGCGCAGTCAGGATTTCGCCCGAACGGGTTCATTCCCTCTCGGATCCTGCCATCGCCGAACGCATCATTGAAACTGAAGCCAGAGCCGGGATCCGGGAGATCGATCTTCGAAATCTGAACCTTCCGGATACCATTGGATGGAAATTGGCCGGATTTGGCAGACCCTACGTCGAATCGGGGATGGAACTTATCATCAACGGAAAGCCGTTTCAACTGGCAGGCTATCCCAACCAGGATAAGATCAGGATTCATCCCGAAGAGGTGGTGGATCCGGGAATCAAAGACGGGAAGGCCTATCCAGGAACCATCCGTTTTCCTTCAGAAAGGATTAAAAAATGGCCGGTTAAAAGCGATGCGATGGTCTTCGGTTGCTTCACCTATGCCTGGGCCAGCGATCAACTTCGAATCAAGGCTATTGATCCGGGAAAACAAGAGATCGCCTTTACCGATGCCCACGTATACGGCATCAGCGGAAACAAGGAGTGGAACAAATACCGGATCTTCAATCTTTTGGAGGAGATAGACCAGCCGGGAGAATATTACTTCGACCACCAATCGAAAAAAATCTACTATTATCCCTATACCACCCCGGCAGCAACAGACACCATCCAAGTTTCGTTGCTGGGCGCTCCGTTGGTAAAACTGAATCACGCGGATCACATCCAATTTGAGGGGATCACCTTTGAGGCAGGCAGGGGAATCGGAGTCTCGATGATCCATGGACAAAACAACCTGCTGAAAGATTGCCGGTTCCGAAATATGGGGATGCTGGCCGTCCGGATTGGACTTGGTTACGACTCCTTTGGCGAAAACCTCAACAATTTCAACTGTCAGGGTGGGAAAAACAATGGACTGCTCAACTGCGTCATTGAAAATATTGGCAGCGGGGGCGTCGATCTGGGGGGTGGCGACCGAAAAACACTTGACCCAGCCGGGAACTGGCTCTCTGACTGCGAGTTTATCCATTGCGGCAGGCTTACCTATTCCTACAAATGTCCCGTCAACATTCACGGAGTGGGGAACATCATCCGGCATTGCAATTTCAACGAATCGCCGGCCACTGAGATTTATCTGCATGGCAACAACCACCTGATTGAATACAACCTGATTCAGGATGCCTGTACCTTTATGGACGACCAGGGTGCCTTTTATCTGGGTAGAAACCCCTCCGAATCGGGTACCATCATTCGCTACAACCTCTTTAAAAATACCGGTCGTTTTGGTGTGACCATGGCTATCTACCTGGACGACGGTGCCTGCGGGACCTCCGTATACGGGAATTTATTCTACAAGGCGGGATCCAGAACCATCATGATGGGGGGAGGCAGTTTCAACCCGATGACTGCCAACATCTTCATCGACTCCCCCATGGCCATCCACCTCGACAACCGGCTCGAGAACTGGGCCAAGGATTGGCTCAAGCCGGGCGATCTGTTCGAAAAAGAGCTGGGGGAGGTGAACTGCCAAAATCCCCCTTATGCTATTCAATATCCCGGACTGGTGCGCTATTTTGAAAACCACCCGGAGGTCCCGAAGGGGAATGACTTGGCATTCAATCTGTTCGTACGGGTGAAGGAAATTCACAATGGAAAGGCTACCTGGGGGCCGGTACTCGGAAGCAACCGTACCGTCGGCCAAAACATCGGTTTGAGTAACCTGAAAGAGATTGGCTGGACCAGAAAGGAACTGCGTGCCATTCGGAAATTAATACCTGAATTCAAACCTGTCGATTTGGCAACCATCGGCAGACGTTGGCAAGTCCCTCTTTAGGACGCTCACCGGGTGACTCAGAGTCACCCGGTGAGCGTCCTAAATTCAAATTTTCAAGTTCTGTTCCTTTGTCGACAGCAATCCACACGCCGCATAAATATCCTGCCCCCTGGAGGCACGAACAGAGGTGAAGATCCCCTTGTCGTTGAGCTGGTTTTTGAAGTGGGTGATGGTCTCTTCGTCGGGACTCACCAGCGGGGTTCCCGGAACGGGATGAAAGCGGATCAGGTTGATCCTGCATTTGATGCCGTTGAGGAGGCGGCTAAGTTCTTTCACGTGTATGGGTGTGTCATTTAGTCCTTTGAAGAGAATGTATTCGAAAGAGACGCGTCTTTGTCCGCTGAAGTCATACTTCCTCAGCTCCTCCACTACTTCCGCAATCGGATAGGCAATCTGAACTGGCATCAGGCTCTTTCGCTGTTCGTCAAAAGGCGTGTGCAGGCTGATGGCCAGATGGGCTTCGCTCTCCGCAAGGAAGCGGGTCATGGCAGGTACTATCCCGATGGAGGATACCGTGATGCGTCGCGGACTCATACCATATCCCCAGTCGGAAGTTAAAATTTCGATGCTTTTCAATACCTCGTCGAGGTTATCAAAGGGTTCGCCCATCCCCATATAAACAATGTTGGAGACCGTGGTGGTCTCTTCGATGCTTCGGATCTGGTTTACGATCTCCCCTGCCGATAATTGTCCCTGAAAACCCTGCTTGGCCGTCATGCAAAAGAGGCAACCCATCTTGCACCCGACCTGGGAAGAAACGCAAACCGTGATGCGGTCGTCATCGGGAATCATCGCCGTTTCGATGAATTGGTGCCGTGCCGTGGTGAAAAGATATTTCCTGGTGCCATCCACACTGACCTGGACCTTCGTGGGGGGCACCGTGCCAAAGTCAAATTTTTCGGAGAGCAGCTCCCGGGTACTTTTGGAGAGATTGCTCATCTCAGCGATGGATCCAATCTGCTTCTTGTACAACCAGTCGGTCAGTTGGCGGGCAGTAAACCTGGGCAGACCCAGATCAGACGCGACCTGAATCAATTCGTTCAGGGTCTTGCCAAAAAGCAGTTCTTTGGTCGTTTCCATTTTTTAGAAAAATATCTCGGCATAAATATGATGGTAGGGAACTCCCTTCTGGATCAACAGATCCCGGACCTCCACCACCATCAATGCCTGTCCGCAAAGATAGTACTTATCTGCCTTGGGAAGTTCGGGCAATCCGAGAAGATATTCCGTTACCCTACCGGGAAAGTGGTCTCCGTTGTTCTCGCGGCTACAGCAGCGGATATAATTTTCACCCAGGGTCTTTGAAAGGAAATCCTCAAAATAAAATTGATTGGCATGACTCACACCATGAATCAGCTTCTTGTTTTTGAACCTTCCCGACCTGATCATGCTGTAAAAAGGAGCAATTCCGGTTCCCGTAGATATCCAGGTGGCAAGCGAATCGTCACACCCAAAATTTCCGTAAGGTTGTGAGACGTAAATCTCGTCTCCCGCTTTCATGGATGCCAGCCTGGGAGTCAATACCCCGCCCGGTTTCACATTGAATAACACGGAGATGTCCGCTTCTTCGTTTCCGCTGCAGATACTATAAATGCGCGGTGGCTCTTGCTTGTCGGCGGTGATTTTCACTACCTGGCCGGGATTAAAATCTCCCTCCCGTTTCCAGGAAACCATAAATACGTTGGGTGAGATCTCCTCGTTTCCTGTAATCCTGACCGGTTTCAATTCTGTTTTGTTCTTATCTGTCGACTGCATCCTTAACAATTTTCGAATTTGGATTGTGCTGCATTCCAATAGGCATGCCAGAGGGTTGCTGTTCTATTGTCACATTCAACGTTGACCCACCATCCACCATAAATTCCATTTTAATTAGTAAACGTAAGCAAGGATGGAAAGTTTTATAAAACTGAGAATTTCTATCCGGTTGAAGCACAAATTATTATCCTTTTTACAAAGCACGTCGAATGCTTTTCTTTTATTTTTTGGGTAACTTCGTACCGTTTTGGAAGTACAAACGGCATCAGATGGTTGATATGCTTAAAAAAATTGCGAACGGATTCACCAGGATACTTGGAAAGATCGTGCTTTTGCCTGTGTACTTTTACAGGGCAGCCATCTCTCCGCTTACGCCACCCTCTTGCCGGCACATCCCAACCTGTTCTCAATATGCCATCGATGCGGTTAAAATTCACGGCCCTTTGAAAGGATTTCTGATGGCCACCAACAGGATTCTGCATTGCCATCCCTGGGGAACGCATGGCTACGATCCGGTTCCACCAAGGAAGACTAGGAGGACTGAAAGACTTGGGGACGAAGGGAATTAGTGAAGCGTGAAGAACTAAGAGTGAAGAATTGAGAACTGAGAGTTGAGAGTGGCGACAGTAGAGATGTTGCATGTAAAGTCGTATAATCCAGATGGATAGAATCTGGGCTAGGAGGTATGTAGGGGCAGCTCCTCGTGGCTGCCCGAAAGGTTATGCATAAAAAACTCGGAATTGTTGGTGCAATCCCGGAGGGCTTGAATGTAAATAACCGCGGGTGTAACCCGTGGTCAAAGGCAAGTAACAAACCTGCAGCCCTGAAATGGGTTGAACAAGAGTTACCAATTTTTTCAAATCCAACCGCGAAACGGTTAAGGTATTGTAGCAGGCGTTGCAAATGACGAGGATAATCGTCCGCGGTAGCGAATTGAAAAAAGAGATTGGATTGGATCGGACGAATGAACCGATAAAGGACAAAATAAAATAAAACGGATGAATACCTGAACCGGATGAAAATTTTAAAGTGATTTCTAAAAATAAAATGAGAAAATTATTACTGCTTCCAATAATTATTCTGTCTTTGATTTCCTGCCAGAACGGAACAAAAAAGCCTGCCGGGAGGATCGTATTTGCCAGTATTTTACCGCTTCAATATTTTGCGGATCAGATCACGGCTAGTCTGTACCACTCGGAGGTAATGGTTCCACCCGGAGTCGGGCCCGAGACCTATAATCCAACCCCACGCCAAATGGGAGAAATGTCAAAGTCGGGTGCCTATTTTGCCAATGGCTTTCTCGGTTTCGAAGAGGCCAATGTCGAAAAATTTCAATCCATCAACCCCAATCTTGTCTTTGTCAATACTTCTGCAAATGTGGACCTGATTCATGCCGAGGGTCACAATCACGGAGATCATCAGCACGAAAAGGGAATCGACCCCCATACCTGGTCCTCCCCGGAGGGCGCCCGGATCATCGCCAAAAATATCCTCGAAGGAATGGTTCGGATCGATCCAGCCAATAAGGCCATTTTTGAGAAAAATTACCGAAGGCTCCTTACCAGGATTGACAGTGTTGACAGGGCAGTAAAAGAAATCCTTGCGAACATTCCTTCCCGGACATTTATGGTTTTCCACCCGGCATTGGGCTATTTTGCCAGAGAATACCAGCTGGTTCAGCTTTCCATAGAGTTCGAGGGCAAGGTGCCAACGCCTCGTCACATACAGAACATTGTGATGGAAGCAAAGGCACAAAACATAAAAAACATTTTGATACAAAGGGAGTTTGATGTGGAGAATGCAGAGATCATTGCCAATGAAACCGGAAGCAAAATCGTCCAAATCGATCCGCTGGCTTACGACTGGCCGGGTGAGATGATTTCACTGGCGCACAAAATAGCCGGTACCAGATAGCACTTCATCCCCTTAAATAATTTGTAAATTTGCACCACAATATGCTGCAAGATCTCACCTATATGATACCGCTCATCGACATCCGCCACCTGACAGTTGGATATGACGAGAACATCATCCTCACGGATGTATCCCTCACCATTCACAACTGTGATTTCATTGGCGTGATTGGACCCAACGGCGGAGGGAAGACGACCCTGCTAAAGGCCATTCTTGGTCTGCTGAAGCCCTTTCATGGAGAGGTAGTTTTTCACGACTGCATGACGGAGGGGAACCACCACCGGATTGGCTATCTCCCGCAAATCAACAACATCGACCGCAAGTTTCCCATTTCCGTTTCGGAGGTGGTCAACTCCGGACTGATGTCAAGAAAACGGATTATCAAGTCGTACGATCCAAAAGACCTTGCATTTGCCGGAGAACTGATGGATCAGATGGGAATTTACGACATCCGCAACAAAGCCATCGGGGAGCTTTCCGGTGGACAGATCCAGCGTGCCTTGCTTTGCAGGGCCTTGGTAAATCAGCCCAAACTGTTGGTGCTCGATGAGCCGAATACCTACGTCGACAATCGTTTTGAGAAGGAGCTTTACGAAAAACTTCGCAAACTGAATGAGAAAATAGCTATTTTGTTGGTTTCACACGACCTGGGTACCATCTCTACCTATGTGAAATCCATCGCCTGCGTGAATCACTCCCTGCATTATCATCCGGGAAACAAGATTACTCCTGAACTGATGGAAGCCTACGAATGTCCGATTCAGATCATCACCCACGGAAAGATTCCACATACCGTTTTACACCAACACGAACCATGATGGAGAACCTGATGTCCCTCCTGGCGATGAATTTCTTCCGCAATGCCCTGCTGGCGTCCCTGCTGGCCAGCATTACTTGTGGCATCATCGGAACCTACATCGTCTCACGCAGGATTGTCTTTATCAGCGGAGGGATTACACACGCCTCTTTTGGAGGTATTGGGATGGGCTATTACATGGGCTTTGATCCCATTCTGGGCGCAGTGATGTTCGGAATCTTCTCTGCCCTGGGCATTGAATTTTTTACCAGGAAGGCCGATCTCCGCGAAGACTCAGCCATTGCCATGCTTTGGGCCCTTGGAATGGCGCTTGGGATCATCTTCATCTTTCTGACCCCGGGATATGCACCCAACCTAATGAGCTACCTCTTTGGAAACATCCTCACGGTATCGCTGACGGATCTCCTGCTGCTCTCCGGATTGACGGTGGTCATCGCCACCTTCTTTCTCCTCTTTTACAGGATGATCCTCTTCATTTCGTTCGACGAGGAATTTGCCTTGACCAACAATACGCCGGTTCGACTCTTCAACATGATCCTGATCTGCCTGGTGGCACTAACCATTGTTTTAAATATCCGGGTAGTCGGCATCATTTTGGTGATGTCGTTGCTAACCATCCCTCAGGCCATCTCCAATCTGTTTACCCGCTACTTTCACAAAATGATCTACCTCTCCATCATTTTCGGATTTGTGGGATCCATGGCGGGACTGATTTTTTCCTACCTGTACGACATCCCCTCGGGCGCGGCCATCATCTTCTCCCTGGTGCTGATGTACGGCGTCATCAAGTTGTATTTCGTCGGGCACAAGGCACTCGCAAAGTAATTTTGGATTTGGGATTTTCGATTGCGCTCTTACGGATACGGCTTTCACGAATTACTGAAATTTCAGACGTTGCCTGAAACGTCTCTACTGGCGCCACTCTCAACTCTCAACTCTTCACTCTTAGTTCTTCACTCTTCATTAATTCCCTTCGTCCCCCAGTCTTACAGTCCTATGGTCTTTCAGTCCTCCCAGTATTCCTCTCCTTCAACTCCCTAGCAAATCCGCACCGTCTCAATCCCCAGCATCATTCCCAGTTTTTCAATGGAAGAGGCCAGGTGACCGACGCCGATGGCGCAGTGGTGGGCAGGTCCCTGTTTGGACCATAGGTTCATGAAGGCTTTGGCCCCCGGAGCGAAGCGGTATCGGCTGTTGGTATTTCCGATTTGCAGGATGGGTCCGGGAACGGATTCTCCCTCGGCTACCAGGAAAAAGAGTCCCTCCTTTCCTTCGACCACAGAGAGCAGGGTGACAGGCCCTTGTTTGACACTCATCTGGATGGATAGTCCTTTTCCGGGTTTCCCGTGGTAAAGGGGGAGCGGCACCAGGCCTACTCTGCCTTCCGCAATTGCGAAATGGGCCGGACCATCATGTCCCAACAGGACCACATCGTCGTTAAAATCCATCAGGTAAAATTCGGAGAAGGAGCCACCTGCTCCAAACTCTGCCAGGATCTTCATCGCCTGGGCGTTTTTCACTTCGCACTCTCCTGCGACCGGAATATTTTTACCTGTGAGCAGGGTATTTCCCGCAATGATGGAGGTAACGATGTTTTCGTAATCGTTGCCGGATGCTCCTTCGTAATAGTAGGCCATGGATCCCAGGTTATGTGCCCCTACAAGCCGATCGAGTGCCACGGATGTTCGTGCGGCGCGGTCTAACTCCTCCGGTTCGCATTCGGAAGAGACTTCAAAATTTGCCTGAAATTCTTCGATTTTTGCGGATGCCTCCGCATCGGTAACTTCATCCCGCCATTTTTTCAGTTCGCACATCTCCAGCATCTCGATGTGGGTGCCAAATACGGCCGATTGTTTGGTAAGGTCGGTGTAAACATCCAGCATCCCGCCGTAATAATGGCCGAGAATGCCAAGCCGGTTGGACCGGAGGTGGTCGGCCACCGTGGCTGCTCGGACCCAATTTTCAATTTCTTGCCAGGATTGCTCCTCTCTGAGATATCCGGTAACGATGTCGTATCTGATTCCTGAGCGGTTGAAGACACCCGCAATTTCGGGGACGGAACAGGCCTGACAATTTTCCAGCCACAACCCTGTCATTTTACCCCTGTCGTTCAATTGGTTGAAGGAGACATAATCGAGCGTCGCGACCGGTTGCAGGTTGAGGAGGATAACAGGTACCTTCACTTTTTGGGCAACAGGAAGTACGGTGGAGGAGAGTGCATAAGTAGAGATGTAAATAAAAAGCAGTTCAATCTCCCTGCTTGCCAGGTAAGAGGCTGCTTCCCGGGCCCGGACCGGATTGTCGACCATTCCGGCATCGATTACCTCCATGCCAAAGGCAGCAATTTTATTGTGGATCTCCTCTTGGTATCCGGTGAGATGATCCAGCAATCCATCGAACTGTGCCCAATAAATATCAAGGCCAATACCCATTAGTCCTATTTTTGTTTTCATTTTGGGTCGATAAGTAGTATTAATTCAGAGATTTAAGATTTTCGAGTGCCTCCGGAACAAATTGGAGAACGTTTCCAACGATGCCACACTGCTCCAGTTGATAACAATCGGCGCAGGTTTGAAACCCTTTGGCATGTACGCAATTCCTTATTTCACATACCTCACAATGTCCAAATTTGACGCCGGCTTCCCTGCAACCGGTGCAATTGATCATTTCAGGAGTAATGCCAGGTGCCTGGTATTGAACGCTCCAGGTTTCGGCTGTTTTGGCGCGCAAGGCGTCATCATTTGTTACAGTGGCAATTCTGGCATCACAATTGACGCAATTTAGTCCACAGCAGGCAATTAGTTTTTCCATAGCACTTTGTTTTTTTCATGTGTTTATTCTGTTCATCTTTGTCCCTTTTCGATGAAAGGTTCCTTTATTCTGGCATAGCAGAATGGAAATCAGGCATTTTTAAGCAGTTCTATATCCAGTTTCTTCATTTTAAGAAGTTCCTGCATCACCCTTTCTCCTTTTTCAGGATCTGACATCAGGCTGCCGAGGATGGTCGGGATGATCTGCCATGAAATGCCATACCTGTCTTTTAGCCAGCCACATTGTACTTCTGCTCCACCTTCGGTAAGCTTTTCCCAGCAATAATCAATCTCTTCCTGCGTTTCACATTCCACAACGAAGGATACCCCTTCATTAAATTGAAAATCGTGACTGCCCGGACCATCCATGGCTACAAATTTGGCATTTCCCAAAGAGAAACTTCCAAATTTCAGGGTGCCTACAGGCTGCTCCTCTCCCTCCTGATAGCGTTCAAGGTAATGGATCTTTGAATTTTCAAAGATTGCAGAATAATCCAGTATAGCTTGCTCTCCCTTGCCAAACAGTTCATTCACGAAGAGTAGGGAGGGGACAATTTTTTTCCCTTCCGGGGAAAGATCTCCGAGCATCAATTGCCAGGTCATACCAAATTTGTCGACTACCCAGCCATATCTGTCGCTCCAGGGATATTTGTCAATGGGGATCATTGCGGTTCCCCCTTCCGAAAGCCAATACCAGATTCTGTCTATCTCTTCTACCGTTTCACAGGTCATAAAAAGGGAGATGGAAGGATTGATTTTAAACATGGGTCCACCATTGAGGCCCATGATCTTCGCTCCCTCGATTTCAAACTGGACTGCTATCCCGGATTCCGATAATATTCTTGAATGATCAAAAATGGAACAATAAAATGCTGCTGCTGCTTGCGCCTGATTGTCGAACCACAAGCAAGGATAAATTTGATTTGTCATATTTTTAGTTTGTTTTCATCTTTGTTTACTGCACTACAATCCCTTAACCGCTACGCGGTTGGATTTGAAAAAATTAGTAACTCTTGTTCAACCCATTTCAGGGCTGCAGGTTTGTGGCTTGCCTTTGACCACGGGTTACACCCGCGGTTATTTACATTCAAGCCCTCAGGGCTTTCCCCATACGATGTTAGGAAGACGTTGAATGCAACGTCTCTACTGTCGCCACTCTCAACTCTCAGTTCTCAACTCTTCACTAATTCCCTTCGTCCCCAAGTCTTTCAGTCCTCCTAGTCTACCTAGTCCTCCCAGTCCTCCACGCTCAACTTTTTCCAGCATGTTACCTAAACACCTTCCTCACCGCCTCCAGGTACCCATATTTATAGGTGGTATCGGGTTCGAGGTAGCTACCTTCTGCCCATTCGTTCCAGGCATTGATGGTGACCAGTTTGTGCCTGTCGGGATGTCGCTCCAAGTAATTTTTTGCTTCTAGCAGGGCTTTTTTGAAAAGTTCAGGGGTGGTATTTACCACGGCGTGCTGGACCTTCACAGGAAATCTTGGATTGTTGTCCCAGCCAATCGAAACCTGGGGAAAGTAGGGCAGTGTGAAAGTCGAATCGTATTCAGCCCATTTGGCAATCCCCTTTTGTGCCCATCCCGAATAATCTTCCTGTTCGGCGATATCGGTATAATGAATCCACTGGTAATTGGTCATGCTGTTGAATCCCAGGTACCGAAGTGCACCGTTTTGGGTTTTTACCTGATCAGAAGGAACTCCGTCGAGCGATTTGGGAATCTGTCCCCAGACGATGGCCTGGAGATGCAGACCCGGGAAACCGGCTGCGATGGTTTTTTTTCGAAAAAGATCCAATGCTTCCCTGGCCTTCTCAGTTCCGCCAATCCCCTTAATGAAAGTCCCGAGTTCGTATATGCTGAAAACGGGCATTCCTTCAATTTTGTAATAGTTCGGTTGCTTGAAATAGTCTGTGATGAGATGGTCCACCATCCCGGCAAAGGTGAGACTGTCGACGCCTCCTTTCCAATAAATATGGCTTTTGTCGGGATTCGAAGGATCCAGGTAACTGTTGTGGTCGTGGTTGGCCCACATCAGGTAAAATTTCATCTTCCGGTTGTTGGCGGCCTTTAGAAATCCATCGTTGAGGCACTCCTCCAGATAGGGCTTCCCCGTATACCAGTACCAGTCGAAGATAAAAGTATTTACCCCATAGGAGGTGGCCGCATCTATTTTTTGCTGCATCACTTTGGGATCAGACTCATCCTGGTAACCCCACAAGGGAATTTTTGGCAACTGTTCTCCACTGAATTTTGGTTTGGATTTGTAGATGGCCTCCCATTCCCCTTTCCCATCGGGGAAAACAGAGATCTCCTTGAATCGTTTGGCTGGATGGTATGCCGGCCAGTAAAAGGCAGCGACATCATAAAGCTGCTTCTTGCCATTCTTGTTCCCAACTGTCTGCGCTTTGGAACGAAAAGAAATAGTCAGGACAAACAGGAGGATCAAGGAATATAGCTTGAACATAATAAATATCAATAGGTAGTTGGATCGAAAGCAAAATAACTAATATTTTCTATATTTGAGCGAAGGATCTGACTGAAAACCCAAGGCAAAACCTAATGACATCCTACAACCTAACCACTTCAAGGCCAAAAACAATCTTTGCAGATCTACTGATCGCAACAGGAACTCTCTTGTTGTTTATACAGTTTATGGCACAAGCCGATTGGGTACTGCTGGTTTCCTGGTTTTTTATTTTCAGTTATTTGCTGCTGACTAAAAGATTCAATGCCTTGGTTCACCAAATTTTAGCCACTCTGATTGCCATCGGATGGGTTCATTTTGCGAAGGACTATTATGGATACAAATTTGATTTTCTGAAAATTTTCGGGATGAATATTTTGCCTCTGATGGCCTGGACGCTTGCTCTCCTGGGGTTGGGAGAGATGTGTAATCATCTAAAGATGAATAGAAAAATATATTATTTTCTGATATTTATCCCCTCCTTTTGGTTCTTGTTAATTCTCTTTGAGACAGTGGCTTATCATGTTCTGAAGATTAGGAACACGGTAACAGGTTCCTTTGCAGGATTGCCCTATTGCGACTGTATCCACGCCCCAACCTGGATGAAGGTGGTCTATTTTTCGATGGGCCCTGTCTATTATGGATCCATCACCTCGGCAGATGAATTATTGGGAAGGTGGTTCCCTGCTCGCTTTCACCGAAAATCAGGCAAAGGCACGGAGATATGAGGAACCGGGGAAGAGTGAAGAACTAAGAGTGAAGAACTAAGAGTGAAGAGTTGAGAACTGAGAGTGGAGAGTGGCACCGGTAGAGAAGTTGCATGCAACTTCTTTCATTTAGTTACGACCACAATTAATATATTGCAGAAATGCAAGCTGCAGAGCGGCGATATTTTGGTAGAAAAGAATGGTTCAGAGCACACCGTCCGCGCAAAAATGTGAAAAGGAGTGATTGGTCGGTATCGGACGGACGGAACCCGATAGGAAAAGAGGGGGAGACTTGGGGCCTAAGAGACGATGAGGCGGGTCCCTGAGCGCAGTCAAAGTAAGTGACGACAGAGGTGCGAAAATGCGGGAGGAGTGCTGTGTGATTGTCCTTGTAAAACAAAATAGAACCTATAGATCGGCTTTCCCCGTCAGCAAAAGAAAAATGGGAGAATTGCTTCCCCCATTTCCCTTTGACTTGCCCGCGTGTGCGGGAGGTTGTTTTATTTAAGTTCCACAATCATTGCTGAATAAGCAGGAAGTTTCAAGGCAGACAAATCGTCTATATTTTTGCCTGAAATAACGTCGAAGCCCTTGGTTGCTCCTTTGAGACCTTCTCGGTAATGGGCGTTTTTAAAGGACTTTTCCACGGATGTGTTGTTGAAAACCACCAGGATGTTCTCTTTTTCATTGAAGCGGAAGAAGGCATAAACCCCATCCTTGGGCAAATAATGCAGCATGCCACCGTTGTGGATCACCTCTTTGTTCTTGCGCCAGGTGATCAGTCTTTTCAGGTATTGCTGTGCCTCCTTCTGTTGCGGCATGAGCCCTTCACCAGTAAAAGCATTGACTTTGTCGCCGGCCCATCCTCCCGGGAAATCTTTTCGTAGGTTGCCGTCACCGTCGCTCTTGCGACCCGTCATCAGGATGTCGCTGCCATAGAAGATCTGCGGGATGCCACGGATGGTCATCAGATAGGCCATCGCCATCTTGTATTTGCTGAAGTCCTCGTGAATGGCGGTGAAGAACCGTTCCGTGTCGTGGTTGTCGGCAAAGACAACGAGGTCTTTGGGATTGGGATAGATGAAATCGAGCGCAAGTACATCGTACAGTCTGTTGATTCCTTCACTCCATCCCTCTTTCTCCGAGAAGGCCCTGACGATGCCGTCCTGTAGCGGAAAGTCCATCAAACTGCGCAGGTAGGAGCGATAGCCATCCGGATTGACTTTCCCCCTTTGCCAGTAGGCTACCTGTACCTGATTGGTATTCCACTCCTCGCCAACGATGTTGAAATGTGGATATTCGTTCATCACTTCGCGGGTCCAGTCTGCCATCATTTCCGGATCTGGATAAGGATAAGTATCCATTCGGATGCCGGCCAAACCGACATATTCGATCCACCAGATGGAGTTTTGTATCAGGTAGCGGGCCATCATCGGATTTCGCTGATTCAGGTCGGGCATGGTAGGAACGAACCAGCCGTCGTGGAATTCGTCTTTGTCGCATTGTGCGCCATAGGGATCCTGCCGGACCGACTTCCGGTGGTTGGTGATGGTGTTGGCATCCGAGTTGAGCCAATCCTTGCAGGGGAGATCATTCATCCACCAGTGGCCGGTGCCGCAATGGTTGAAGATCATGTCCATGATCATTTTGATCCCTTTCTTCTTCGCCTCGATGCCGAGTTTCTTGTAATCTTCGTTGGAACCGTATCGGCGGTCGACCCGGTAGAAGTCGGTGGTGGCATAACCGTGGTAGGAGGCCTGCGGCATGTCGTTTTCCAATACCGGATTCAGCCAGAGGGCGCTGTAGCCCTGGTCGGCCACATAATCCAGATGGTCGATCATCCCCTTGATGTCGCCGCCATGCCTTCCGTACTGGTCGGTCCTGTTCAGCTTGTCGGCCATTGCCGGAATGTTGTCGTTCGACGGATCGCCGTTGGCAAACCGGTCGGGCATAATCAGGTAAAGCACGTCGGAACTGTTGAAGCCAATCCTATCGGAGGATCCTGCCTCGCGCGATTTGAGTTCGTAGGTAAAAGACTGGACCGCCTTCCCGTTGAGTAGAAACTGGATCTCGAACTTTCCCGGTAGGGTTGTACCTGCAATTTTCAGGTTGAGGAAAAGATAGTTGGGATTTTCGACGGCGATGACGGATTCCAGCGATACACCGGGATAATTCAATACCGGTTTGGTGGTGGAAATCTGGTTTCCGTGGACCAGCAACTGAAGGTCGTGGTTTTTGAAACCCACCCACCAAAAAGCGGGTTCAATGCGCTCGAGTGTTGGTTTCGGAGCGGCCTGGATGGCGAAGGCCATCGTGCAGAACAGAAACAGGAAGGCAGTTCTTGCAACAAGGGCAATGTTTTTTTTCATCTTCATCATTTGTTTAATTCGATAGTATTTTGACCATTGGCGGGTAAAACCAGCTCTTTCCCGTATACCTCAATTTCGATTTCGTGTGCGGAGTGGTTTTCAAAGCAGATCATTTTCAGGTCCACCGCAATTTTGATGGTGGCATTCCTGAAGTTGATCCGGAAAGCATAGCCTTCCCATTTTTTGGGAAGGATGGGGGCAAAATGCAGCTTGTCGTGGATGACACGCATGCCGCCAAATCCGTATACGAAAGACATCCACGTTCCACCCATGGAGGTGATGTGACAGCCATCTTCGGTATCGTTATTGTAATCGTCGAGATCGAGACGGGAGGTACGGAGATAAAGTTCGTAAGCCTTCTCGGGATATCCGATTTTTGCGGCAAGGATGGTATGTATGCAGGGTGAAAGAGAGGATTCGTGCACCGTAAATTGTTCATAGAAATCGAAATGGCGCCGGATGGATTCCGTGTCAAACTCATTCTCGAACAGGTAGAAACTTTGCAAAGTATCTGCCTGCTTGATGTAAGGGGAGCGGAGAATCCGGTCCCACGACCAGTTTTGATTGAGCGGTCGCTCATTTATCGGCAATTCAGCAGCTGGAATCAACTCTTTGTCGAGAAAACCATCCTGTTGCAGGAAGACCTCGCGCGAAGGGTCGAAGGCGAAGTAGATCTTTTCGATGATCTCCTTCCATCGGGCTGTTTCCATCTCTTCCTCAAAATTCCATTTGGTCTTCAGCTGTGCAAAAGCCTTCGGATGCAAGGTCTTGAGTTTTTCAATCACCTCCAGGGTATACCTCAGCGTCCATTGCGCCATCCTGTTGGTGTGAAAGTTGTTGTTTACGTTGTTTTCGTATTCGTTTGGACCCGTCACGCCCAGCAGGACATATTTTTGCTTGTCGGCCGACCAGTTGACCCGCTGAGACCAGAATCGGGAGATACCGAGTAACACCTCGAATCCCTTTGGCAGGAGGTAGTCAACGTCCCCTGTGTACCGGATGTAATCGTAGATGGCAAAGGCGATGGCCCCGTTCCTGTGAACCTCTTCGAAGGTGATTTCCCATTCGTTGTGGCACTCTTCGCCATTCATCGTGACCATCGGATAGAGCGCTGCTCCCTTTTTAAAACCCAGCTTCTGCCCGTTCTCAATCGCCTTTTGCAGGTGTTTGTGCCGGTAGGAGAGCAGGTGGCCCGCCACTACCGGTGGGGCGGTAGCCAGGAAGAAAGGGATGCAATAGGCTTCCGTATCCCAATAGGTCGAGCCACCGTATTTTTCGCCGGTAAATCCCTTCGGTCCGATGTTGAGTCGTTCGTCTTCGCCTGTATAGGTTTGCTGAAGCTGGAAGATGTTGAAGCGGATCCCCTGTTGGGCGGCTACATCGCCCCGTATCAGGATGTCGCTGGTTTCCCATTTTGTTTCCCAGCGATCCGAATGAGTCTGGAGCAAAAAGTCGTAACCTTGGTCAAACGCGGCATTGAGGTGTTGCGCAGCAGTTTCATTGAGCAGGTTCTTGGGACAATATTCCGAAGAGAGGTTGACACCGAATTTTTCGATCGTCAGGCTCTCTCCCTGTTTGAGGTGGATTGTGACGATGTTGGAGACATATTTTTGACGTTCTTCGAGGTCGGAGTGAAAGCGGATGGGTTCATTGTTCCTGAGTAGTCTGAACTTCATCCCGGCACAAACATGGAAAAGAGTTTTCCGCACTTCTGCCGTAATGTATCCTTCTCCATGGGCCACAGACTTGTTCACCTCATCCCAGAATTTCTCGTCGTAATTGGAATCTTCGTTGACCACATCGAAATCCAGATAGGGGGTAACCGTAATTTTTTCATTGAAATTTAGTGCCTCCAGGGTATAGCGGAGTGCACCGATTTCGGAGTGTGCGATGCTTACAAACCGTTGGGTGGTCACCTTTACCTGTTTGCCGTCCGATAGTTCTGCCGTGAAGACCCGGTTCAGCAAACCGTGCATCATGTCCAGTTCACGTCTGAAGTTTAGAACTTTACATTGATTTAGATCCAGAACGATGGATCCAATTCTGAAATTGATGCCAATCCAGTTGGCGGCATTGAGCACCTTGGCAAAATATTCCGGATAGCCGTTTTTCCACCAGCCTACACGGGTCTTGTCGGGGTAATATACTCCGGCAACGTAATTTCCCGGCAGGCTAAGTCCCGAATATTTTTCTTCGAAATTGGCCCTGTGGCCCATGCGCCCGTTGCCAAGGCTCATCAGGCTCTCCGTTATTTTATTGTGATCGGGATGAAATCCATCTTCGATGATCTTCCATCCGTCGTGTATAATGTAATCCTTCATTTGATTTCCTAATTAATGAATCTTGTTAAGCTTTTAGCTATTAGCCTTCGCTTCAATCCAAACTCATAACTTATAACTCATAACTCATCACTTCTACCGGTACCATTTCGATAGAATTTCGTAATCTAGTTTCTCGAAGCCAGGGATATAATGGTCGGCGAGGGAGAGGTTTTCGGGAGACCCGACACCTATCACCTGCATTCCTCCATTCCTTGCTGCTTCGATGCCAGCCTGGGCATCTTCAAAAACCAGACAATTTATCGGTTCGACCCCAAGAAGTTCCGCACAGCGCAAAAAGACTTCAGGATCGGGCTTGGCCTTTGATACGGCATTGCCATCCACGATGATGTCAAATTTTTCCATCAGGTGAATGCGTTCCAGAATCAGTGGGGCATTTTTGCTGGCAGAGCCGAGGGCAATTTGTATCCTTTGTTCACGAAGCACATCCAGAAATTCCGAAACGCCTGGTAAGATCTCCTCCTCCGTCATTTGCCTTACATAATCGAGATACCTGTTGTTTTTATTTTCTGCCAGAAGGAGTTTTTCCGCATCAGTTAGAACGATTTTCCCGATACCGAGCAGGATGTCAAGAGATCGCATCCTGCTT
>Ga0118677_10004628_pt1 | contig 24879 bp, 22 predicted proteins | sample AliMusrvi5mmetaG_FD_86154 | JGI IMG/M metagenome (GOLD analysis project Ga0118677, IMG submission 86154)
CTATATTACAGTCATATATACAAAATACAAAACCACCCAAATATAAAAGCAACGAATACCAACTACTCATGGAAAAGTATCTGCTTAAAGATTCAATTTCAATTACTGAATCATTTCATGAGTCAAATAATGCTCCTTTCATACCATTAGAAAAGAAAATTGATGAAATCAATAAAGACAAACTACGGATTTCCTCAGTATATTAGCGCTTCAAAATTTCTATATAAATGACAACAAGGGTGTTATGCTAAAAATATGGCGGGCAGAATGGCGTGAATCCGGAATGTTGGGTAAAAAACAAGAAAAACAAAAACCCTCCTTTCCCAATACCGATAAATGGTTTTAAGTGTATTTTTGTAACGAATTCAGTATGCAGCATTTTTGTCCGATCAACATGCGGTTAAAGAAAGTCAGGTTCTTCAGGTTGAAATCTTTTTTAAGGACTTTCCTGCTGTCAGTTCTCTTTTCTGTCAGTACGCTGGTATCACAGGCCGAACCCCCGGGAGCGCCAAAGGGAGAGAAGACCACCGAGAACATGTTTGACCATAACAATGATGCTGATCACGACCTCCGCTACCCGCTGATGTCCGGATTAATGGTGCTCGTCCTTGGTGTCGGCGGGCTGATGCTTTTCAAACTATTTACAGGGCAGATCGGCGGACGGAAACGCCGTTGATCTTTTTCCGATATCCACTCTTATCCAAACAAAGGCTTTGCATAACGACTCACATCCTTTTCGGTGATCGCGCCCTCGCAAAGAATTACCAGCCGTTCCACAACATTCCTCAGTTCCCTGATATTTCCTGTCCACTGTATCTTTTTCAATTCGCTGAGTGCATTTTCTTCGATCCCGACAGCAGGCTTGCCATGGCTTGTACAGATCTCTTCTATGAAATGCCTGGCCAGTAAGGGAATATCATCCAGCCTGCGGTTCAATGGAGGAACATCGATCAGGATCACGCTGAGCCGGTGGTAAAGGTCTTCCCGGAAATTGCGTTTACTGATCTCATCTTTCAGGTTCTTGTTTGTAGCCGCGATCACACGCACATCGACCGGTATCTCTTTTTCACCCCCTACCCTTGTTATCTTGTTTTCCTGGAGTGCGCGCAAAACCTTGGCTTGTGCAGAAAGACTCATGTCACCGATCTCATCGAGGAACAGCGTTCCACCGCTGGCGAGTTCAAAATCACCCTTCCGCTGTTTAATGGCCGATGTAAAAGATCCCTTTTCATGTCCGAAAAGATTGCTCTCGATTAGTTCCGAGGGGATGGCGGCACAGTTCACCTCGATGAAAGGCGCTTCCGAGCGGTTGCTTAAAGCATGAAGCCATCGGGCGACCAGCTCTTTGCCGGTGCCGTTGTCGCCCGTGATAAGGACACGGGCATCCGTGGCGGCTACCTTTTCGATCAGGGCCTTCACCTGCAGGATGGGCTCCGATTCGCCTATCATCAGGGGCACCTCTTTATTGATCTTTTTTCGCAGGACTTTCGTTTCGTCAACCAGTGTGGATTTTTCCACTGCATTGCGCAGGGTGACAAGCAGGCGGTTCAGGTCGATGGGTTTCGCGATGTAATCATAGGCTCCTTTTTTGATAGCCTCCACAGCCGTTTCGATGGTTCCGTGACCCGATATCATGATCACCGGTGCATCCGTAACCTTGAGCGCATGGCCCAGCACTTCTATCCCGTCCATCTTCGGCATCTTGATATCACAGAGGATGACATCATATTTGGTGCTTCCGATCATCTTCAGCCCCTCCATACCATCTGCGGCATCTTCTACAATGTATTTCTCATATTCCAGGATCTCCCGCATGGTATTGCGGATGCTCTTTTCATCGTCGATGATGAGGATCTTTTGCATGATGTAATATTTAGGTTCAAAATTAAGAAGAAATTCCGAGCAGATGCCAGATACTGGATACTGGATGCTGGATGCTGGAAAACTTGCAACTTGCAACTTACAACTTACAACTTACAATTATCTGTCCTTCCAACGCTCCGATTGCTTAATTTTGAAACATGATCAGGCGGGTTGTCATTTTCCTTCTTTCTGTAATTCTTCTGAGCAATGTGTATTCTCAGGAATCACCTTCGCTGCCGATGAAATATCCATGGGCCGGAGGACTTAATTCCTGCCAGTTTGGGAATATCGACCTGAATCTTGACGGCCTTCCCGACCTTGTGATCTTCGACCGGCAGGGGAACCGCATTCTGCCTTTTATTGCAGGAGCAGAAGGATACACGCTTGAGCCATCCTATGCGGACCTATTCCCTGATCTGCATGACTGGGTGATCTTTGCCGATTATGATAAGGATGGCCGGACAGATCTTTTCACATACTCCCTGGGAGGTGTGCGTGTATTCAGGAATGTATCGGGTACGGTCCTGAAATTTCAGCTGGTGACTGACCTTCTTACCTCCTTTTACTATACCGGCTACGTCGGCATCCTGCTGACGCCTGTGGATTATCCTGCCATTGCAGATATTGACGGAGATGGCGACCTGGATCTTCTTTCCTTTTTCGGTCTTGGTTCCTATGTGGAGTACCATAAAAATCTCTCAATGGAAAAATACGGTAACGCTGACAGTCTCGATTTCAGGCTTACCGATAACTGTTTCGGGGATTTCAAAGAAAGCGAGGGGGGCAATCACATCCAGCTGAATATCGTTTGTCCGAACAAATATTTAACATTGCCGGGTGTCAGCTGCAGCAGTCAGCGGGACCCGAAACATACAGGATCCACGCTCTGGGCAACCGACCTGGATGGTTCCGGCACTGCTGACCTGGTGATAGGTGATGTTGATTTCCCCAACCTGGCTGCCCTATACAACGGGGGGACACCTGATTCTGCCAGCATGGTCAGCATGGACTCACTCTTCCCCGGCGGGAGCAACACGGTCCGCGTGGAAACCTTCCCGGTTTGCTCGCATGTTTACACAGACAACCCGAACGGACTACCCGACCTGATCGTTTCACCCTTTGATCCCCAGACCGCAGTCTCGGAAAATTTCAGCAGCATATGGCAATACCAGAATAACGGAACTGCGGATGTACCTTCCTATGTTTTAACCAACAAACGGTTCATGCAGGACGAGATGATTGACGTAGGTTCGAACGCTTTTCCGGTTCTTTACGATCTGGATGGGGACGGGCTTACCGATCTGGTCATAGGGAATTACGGTTATTTTGATTCCGCCTGGTCGATCCAGGGAATCCGGCATACCGCATTTACATCGAAGATAGCCTGGTATAAAAACACCGGGACCGCCGCACAACCCTCTTTCCGGGAGATGACAAAAGATCTTGCCGGACTTTCTTCGCTTCATCTCACCGGATTCTATCCCGCTTTCGCGGATCTTGACGGTGACGGTGATGCCGATATGGTTGTCGGCAATTCCGACGGAACCCTGATCTATCTTGAAAACACGGCGGGCCCGGGTCATGATCCGGCATATGCAAGTCCCGTGAGACATTACCAGCAGATCGATGTGGGTGATTTCAGTACGCCCCAGTTTTTTGATCTCGACAAGGATGGTCTGCAGGACCTTGTCATTGGCGAGAAAAACGGGAACCTTGATTATTACAGGAATAACGGCACTGCAATGAATCCTGTGTTCACGCATGTTAGCGACAGCCTCGGACATGTGAATGTGACGAATCCTGCAATTTCCTACGATGGCTTCAGCACACCCTGTTTTTTCAGGACGCCCCAGGGAAGTATCCGACTGTTATGCGGTTCGGAGGAGGGGAAGATCCATTACTACACGGGTATTGATGGAAACCTGGGCGGGAAATTCACGGCATCCGATTCCCTTTGGCAGCTTCTTTCTGACACAGCGTTCACCATCAGGGCAGGATGGAGAACGGCCGCGGCCATCCTTTTTTCCGGCACCACAGCTCCGGCCGGACTTATTGTGGGCAATTACAGCGGCGGGCTGAATTATTACAGTTCAATAAATCCGCCTGTGGTTTCGGGGGTAAATGATCTGCCATTTACTCCCACCGGACCGGAATTTACAGTTTTCCCGGATCCCGCCAACGGATCGTTTACTGTCTCGGTCAGAGGTTCTGTTCCCGGCCACTCCTATAGGGCTGACCTGTTCAACCTGGCAGGACAATCAGTGCTGACGGCGGTTTTACAGCAAACTGCCACCTCTTTTCAAACCAGTTCATTGCCTTCTGGTTTTTACCTTGTAAAGATCACCGAAGCTGTTCATAATCGTACGATTTCTTCCGCTTTCAGGAAGGTAATAATCCTCCACTAAGGAATTTAATTCACCGATCTTCTTCCGGGAGTACTTCCCCCACCTGCGCATTATTCTGAAAATGAATAATATGTGGATTTTGCTTTAAAAGTTATTAACAATACAGTAAAATAAAGTGGGAAGAAGTGGGAATTTGTGGAAAAAATGTTTTAGATTTACACCACGAATTGATTATCTGCACCATGGCCAATTTAATAGGAGAATTTGAAGTCAGTATGGACTACAAGGGGCGTATCATGCTTCCTGCAGCGCTGAAGAGGCAGATCTCCCCGGAGGCAATGGAGCGGTTTGTGATCAACAGGGGGTTTGAGGCTTGCCTGGTCATTTACCCGATGGATGTCTGGAAAGTGATCCGTGAAGAAGTCGATCAGCTCAACCTGTATGTCATCGAGAACAGAACCTTCATCCGGCAGTTCTACAACGGGGCCACGGAGGTTCAGCTCGACGGGAACAGCAGGTTGCTATTACCAAAGAAATTACTTGATGATGCCAGCATTGTAAAAGATATTATCCTCTTTGCCTATTCGAATCGTATCGAGGTTTGGGCGAAGGATAAATACGAAGAGATGATGAAGAAAGGGCCGGAAGATTTTGCAGCCCTGGCAGAAAAAGTAATGGGGAAGTCGAAAAATCCTGATAAATCCGAGAATGTTTCATAGAAGTGTCCTCCTGCAAGAAAGCATTGACGCATTAGCCATCAACAAGGCAGGAATCTACGTCGACGCTACTTTCGGCGGCGGGGGCCATTCAAAAGAGATCCTGAAATACCTGGATGAGGGAAAGCTGTTGGGATTCGACCAGGATGCGGATGCAATTGAAAACGCGATAAACGACCCGAGGTTCACCATGGTAAACAGCAACTTCAGATACATAAAGAACTTCCTGAAGCTGTACCGCTCAGTTCCGGTAGACGGCATACTGGCCGATCTCGGTATTTCATCCCACCAGATTGATGTGCCGGAGCGTGGTTTTTCAACGCGCTTTGATGCAGAACTGGATATGCGCATGGACCAGCGCGGAAAGCTGATGGCGAAAGATGTCCTGAACACCTATTCGGAGGAGAGGCTGGCGATGGTCTTCAATGAGTACGGGGAGATCCGTAACGCCATGAAGGTTGCACGGATGATCGGTGCGCAGCGAAAAGTGAAACCGGTTGCAACAACCGGGGAGTTGAAAGAACTGCTGATGCCTTTCGCTGTCAGGGGAAGGGAGAATAAATATTTCGCCCAGGTCTTCCAGGCCCTGAGGATCGAGGTCAACAAGGAGATGGAAGCCCTTAAGGAATTCCTGTTGCAGAGTACTGAAGTACTGAAGCCAGGGGGTAGACTTGTAGTCATCTCTTATCATTCACTGGAGGACAAACTGGTGAAGAATTTCTTCCGGTCAGGGAAGTTTACCGGAGATGCCGAAAAGGATTTCTACGGCAACCTGATCACTCCTTTACGGGTAGTCAACAGGAAGCCCATTGTGGCAGGGGAGGCGGAGGTATCCGAAAACCCAAGGGCGCGCAGCGGAAGGCTGAGGATCGCAGAAAAAGTTTAAAAATGGAAGAGACAGAAAAAACCGGCATGCCCGAAATAGAAACCGGCGGGGTTCGGCCTGTTAAAAAGCAGAACCGGGTCAGCAGATCCGTTCATGATTTCCTGGAAGGCAATTACCTCTCCACGGGAAAGGTGATCAGCAATATCCCATTTGTGCTTTATGTTGCCATCCTTGCCATCGTCTACATCGGGAACACCTACTATTCTGAAAAAACATTCAAGGATATAGAAAAAACGAAGAGCGAACTTAAAGAGCTGAGGTTCCAGTACCTCACCACCAAATCGAACCTTATGTTCTTCAGCAAGCAGTCGGAAGTCGGCGGAAGGGTAGAAAAATACGGGCTGAAACTTTCAACGGTACCGCCCTACCGGATCTTCTACTCCCATGATGCGCTCAAAAAAGATATTGACTCCAACACGGTTACCCAATGAAAGAGATCAAAAAAGATATCATGGTCCGTGTTTACCTGGTTTACCTGGGCATCCTGGTATTCGGGCTCGCCATCATCGGGAAAGCATTCTACATCCAGTATTTTGAAGGCCAGGAGCTGATGGACAAGGCAAAAAAACAGGAAATGCGCCTGTTTAATGTCGATGCCATCCGCGGGAATATCTGCGCAGAGGACGGCACCTTGCTGGCTACCTCCATTCCTATTTTCGATGTCAGGATGGATGTGAGTTCGGAACTGATCACCGAGGATTATTTCAAGGAAAACGTGGATTCGCTGAGCTACTATCTCTCGCGCCTCTTCAAGGACAAGAAGGTCTCCGAATATAAGGATATGCTCTGGGAGGCCCGCCGCAATGGTGACCGTTACCTCCTGATCCGGCGCGATATCACCTATCCCGAACTGAAACAGATGCGAAGGTTTCCCATTTTCCGCCTGGGAAAATACAAAGGAGGAATGATCGTCATCCCCCAGTACCAGCGTGAGCTTCCATATAAGAGCCTGGCAAAAAGAACCATAGGGTTTGAGCGGACGATGGACACGAACCGTATCTATGTGGGCCTCGAAGGCTCGTTCACCAAAAACCTCGAAGGGATCGGCGGTAAGCGCCTTATGCGGCGTGTGGGCGGCGGCGCATGGATGCCGGTGGATATTGAGAACCAGGTGGAACCGCAGAACGGACAGGATATCATCACCACCCTTGACATCAACCTGCAGGACCTTGCGGAAGCAGCATTGCGCAGGGAGCTCCGTCTCGACAGCGCTCATCATGGCTGTGCCATTGTCATGGAGGTAAAAACCGGGCACATCAAGGCCATAGCAAATCTTGGCCGCTCACCCCAGGGGGGCTATGATGAAGTGTTCAACTATGCCATCGGGGAAGCTACCGAACCCGGCTCCACTTTCAAACTTGCATCATTCCTGGTAGGCATGGAGGATGGAAAGATCGACTTGAACCAGTCGGTCAATATCGGCGGGGGTGCTGTGACCTACTTCGGCCGTGTCATGAAAGATTCTCACAAAGGGCTGGGTACACTTACGGCTGAGCAGGTATTCGAGCATTCTTCCAACGTAGGCACATCAAAACTCATTTTCGCGGCCTATTCTGCAGAGCCTCAGAAATACATTGACGGGCTTTACCGGATGAACATCAACCGTCCGCTCAACCTTCAGATCGGCGGTGAAGGACGTCCCTACATCAAAAACACTCTTAGTAAATGGTGGTCCGCCCTCTCCCTGCCGTGGATGTCTATAGGCTACGAGGTAGCACTTACCCCACTCCAGATCCTCACCTTATATAATGCAGTTGCGAATGACGGTGTTATGGTGAAACCGCTTTTCGTGAAAGAGATCCGTAAAAACGGACAGGTCATTCAGACTTTCCCCACACAAGTGATAAACAAAGCCATCGTTTCCAAAGAGACCATCGCTAAAGCAAAATTCCTGCTGGAAGGTGTTGTAGACAGAGGCACCGCCTCTGCTCTGAAAAACCCCTTATACCTGATCGCAGGGAAGACCGGTACTGCACAGCTGGCTCAGACGAACAAAGGATACAAACAGGGAAGCAACCAGGTCAAATACAAGGGCTCTTTTGTCGGGTATTTTCCAGCTAATCATCCCAAGTATTCCATAATCGTGGTGATCAACGAGCCTTCAAAAGGAAAATATTACGGCGGCGCCATTGCGGCCCCGGTATTCAAGGAGATCTCGGACCGGATCTATGCAGGACTTGATGATATCAAAAACCCTCCGCCGGTTGATACAACCGGGCTGGGAATTCCCTATGCAAATGCAGGCATGCAGAAGGATATTGAAGCTGTTTACTCTGCGCTGGATATCAAGGCAAAGGTGATCAACCCCGCCGCTCAGTGGGCGAAACCATTCACGGAAAACTCCGGAGTTACACTTATGCCGGCCGGAGTTTCAGGCGGCACCATGCCGGATGTAACGGGCATGGGTATCAAGGATGCTGTTTACCTGCTGGAGCAGATGGGCCTTCGCGTTGTCATAAACGGAAAAGGAATGGTGATCCGTCAATCCATCCAGGCCGGTTCGGTAATTCCGAAGGGAAGCATCATTATCCTGGACCTGGGGTCTGCCGGGGCTCCGGCGGTCAAGGTGGTGAAGGTGGAAGGTAAGAAGGTGACAAAGTAATAAGGTGACAAGGTGATGAAGATGCTTAAAGACATATTACCAACAGATCCTGCTCCGGAGATTTTCGGGGGCACGGATATTGAGGTATCGGCCCTGCACTTTGATTCACGCAAGGTTGAGAAGGGCTGTGTTTTCTTTGCCATTAAAGGAACAACTTCCGACGGCCATGCATTTATTCCGACCGCCATAGAACAGGGAGCTGTTGCCGTGGTTTGCGAAGATCTTCCCGGCCAACAGGAAAGAGGCGTTACCTATATCAGGGTCAGCGACGGGAATAAAACACTGGGAGAGATGGCCTCTGCCTTCTACGACTATCCCTCAAAGAAACTTAAGCTTATCGGTGTTACCGGCACAAACGGCAAAACGACCACAGTAACACTGCTTTTCCAGCTTTTCCGCAAACTGGGATTCGGGGCCGGACTGATCTCCACCATTCTTAATAAAATTGAAGACACCGAGATCAAGGCAACCCATACCACACCCGATCCTGTGCAGCTAAATGCACTTCTTGCCCGGATGGTGGAAGAAGGCTGCGACTATTGCTTCATGGAGGTCAGTTCCCATGCGGTGGCCCAACAACGGATTGCCGGCCTGGTCTTCCAGGGAGGGGTCTTCACCAACATCACGCATGATCATCTTGATTACCATAAAACATTTGATGCTTACCTGGCTGCAAAAAAAGCATTTTTCGACAGCCTCCCTGCAACGTCCTTCGCTCTTGTAAACAAGGACGACCGGAACGGGCTTGTGATGACACAAAACAGTTCGGCTGCAGTTTCAACATACAGTTTACGGGCTATGGCAGATTTCCGCTGCCGGATTATCGAGAACCAGTTTGAGGGACTACAGCTTGATATTGACGGAGCCGACTGCTGGTTCAAACTGATCGGGAGCTTCAACGCATACAATCTGCTGGCTGTTTACGCCACTGCAGTCCTGCTGGGACGTGACCGCCAGGAGGTACTTACTATCCTCTCAGGGCTTGAACCGGTTGACGGGCGGTTCAACTATGTCATTTCTAAAACCAGGATCACGGCGATCGTCGACTATGCCCACACACCGGATGCTCTTCAGAACGTGCTTGAGACTATACAGAATATCCGCACCCGAAACGAACAGCTGATCACCGTTGTAGGTGCCGGCGGAAACCGGGATGCAGCTAAACGGCCTGTGATGGCAAAGATCGCCTGCAATTTCAGCGACCGGGTGATCCTGACTTCCGATAACCCACGGTTTGAAGATCCTGAAGAGATTCTCAGCCAGATGAGAACAGGGGTTGATGCCTTGCATGCCGGCAAAGTACTGGTGATCACCAACCGTGAAGAAGCGATCAAAACAGCCTGTGCACTGGCCCGGCCGGGAGACATCCTGCTTGTTGCCGGCAAAGGCCATGAAAATTACCAGGAGATCAAAGGAGTCAGGCATCCTTTTGATGATAAGCTGATCCTGAAGAAAATATTTGAATCAGACGAGGATAAACTAACAATTTAACCCGGGTTTTATGCTGTATTATCTGTTTATTTGGCTGCACAATGCCTTTGACTTCCCGGGAGCGGGTGTATTCCAGTACATCTCCTTCCGTGCCTCTCTGGCACTGATCACATCCCTGTTCATCTCGATGATCATCGGGAAGCGTCTTATAAATTTTCTCCGTGCCAAGCAGGTCGGGGAGAGCATCCGTGATCTGGGACTTGATGGCGAGAAGCAGAAACAAGGGACGCCGACTATGGGCGGACTCATTATCCTGGCGGCGATCCTCATCCCAACCCTGTTGTTTGCCAAACTGAACAACACCTATATTATACTGATCCTGATCTCAACCGTGTGGCTGGGCGTGATCGGCTTCCTTGATGATTATATCAAGGTGTTTAAAAAAGATAAAAAAGGACTTGCCGGAAAATTCAAGGTCCTCGGACAGGTCGGTCTTGGCCTGATTGTCGGGTTGACAATGTATTTCAATCCGGGGATCGTGATCCGCGAAAAAACAAGCCAGCAGGCCTATGTTCCCTCAGCGGAGATCTTCACGGTGGAGGGAAATGCTGACAGGGCGCATATCTATGGCAAAACTGCGGTGAAATCAACAAAAACCACCATCCCCTTCCTGAAGAACAATGAGTTTGATTACTCAGTGCTGATCTCATGGCTTGGAAAGGGTTATAAAAGCTGGACATTCCTGATTTTCATACCCATCATCATCTTTATCATCATCGCAGTATCCAATGGCGCCAACCTGACAGACGGGCTCGACGGGCTTGCGACAGGGAGCTCGGCCATCATCGGACTTACGCTCGGAATCCTGGCCTACGTTTCGGGTAACATCATTTTTGCAAATTACCTGAACATCATGTATATCCCGAATACCGGTGAACTCGCTATCTATATCAGTGCATTCATCGGGGCATGCATCGGCTTCCTTTGGTATAATTCCTATCCGGCACAGATCTTCATGGGTGATACGGGCAGCCTTGCACTGGGTGGAATCATCGCGGTTTTCGCCATCATCATCCGCAAGGAGATCATGATCCCCATCTTCTGCGGGATCTTCCTGGCAGAAAATCTCTCCGTGGTCATGCAGGTAACCTGGTTCAAATATACCAAACGAAAATTCGGTGAAGGACGAAGGATCTTTAAAATGTCGCCTCTCCACCACCATTACCAGAAAGAAGGCTATCATGAATCAAAGATCGTACTGCGTTTTTTCATTGTAGGGATCATGCTGGCCGTATTAACGATCGTCACACTTAAATTACGATAACACCAAACTGTTCCATACGAAAATTCATCCTCACTAATCAAGAAAACCATGACATTAGAAACACTGGCATTACAGGGAAACTCCACCATCCGTGGTTCAATGGCGGCAACCATTGGTTTGCGCGTTCGTGAGATCCGTAAGGATCTTATGAAGGAGTGTTTTTCGGATTTCCACAATACGGAACACCGTATGGAAACCATTGCCAATATTCACGGGATCGAATTCGTAAACGACTCCAAAGCCACCAATTTCAATGCTACCTGGTTTGCCCTGGAGACGATGTGGAAACCGGTTATCTGGATCACCGGAGGCATGGATCCTGTCAATGAGTACAGGGGACTTCGTCCGCTTGTCAAACAAAAAGTCAAAGCCATCATCTGCCTGAGTAAGGACGCAGACAAGATCCGTGAAACCTTTGCAGACCTCGAAAAGCCATTCGCAGATGCCGGATCCATGGCAGAAGCAGTGGAACTGGCATACCTGGCCGGGCGAAAAGGAGATGTGGTATTGTTTTCACCGGCATGTCCGAGTTTTGACCTTTTCAAGGATTTCGAAGAACGCGGAAGAATGTTCAAGCAGGCAGTTAAAAATCTCTAAAAGGAAGCGGTATGTTCAAGTTCCTGAAAAACATCAAGGGAGACAAGGTCATCTGGATCGTGGTGATGCTGCTTTGCATCTTTTCACTGCTTGCCGTATACAGTTCGACCGGGACACTTGCCTATAAAAAACAGGGCGGGAACACGGAATATTACCTCTTCAAGCATTTCCTGATCCTGGTCTTTGGCCTGATCCTGATGTACCTCACCCATCTTGTAAAATACACCTACTATTCAAGGGTCTCTCAGATCGGCCTGATCATTACGGTGCCCCTCCTTCTTTTCACCCTCGTTTCCGGAACCAACCTGAATGAAGCCAACCGCTGGCTCACTGTTCCGATCATCAACCTTACATTTCAAAGTTCTGATGTTGCCAAACTGTTTCTCATTATGTACCTGGCACGTGTTCTGAGCAAAAAACAGGAAGAGATTAAACGTTTCCGCAGCGGGTTCCTGCCCGTCATTGTACCCGCCGTGATCATCTGTGCCCTGATCCTTCCGGCCAACTTCTCAACTGCAGCCATTCTCTTTGTCACCTGCATTGTAATTATGTTCATCGGCCGTATCAGCTTAAAATATATTTTCGCTCTCGGGGGTCTGGGGATCGCTTCCATCATCCTGATCTTCTTTCTCGCGAAAGCAGCCCCGGATCTCTTTCCGCGCGGCGGCACATGGATCAGCCGTGTGGATCATTTCCTCAACAAGGAGAATGCCGATCCGGATGCCAATTACCAGGTGGAACAGGCAAAGATCGCCATTGTTTCCGGTGGGTTCTTCGGGAAATCCCCGGGTAAAAGCACGCAGCGTAATTTCCTGCCCCATCCCTACTCGGATTTCATCTTCGCGATCATCGTTGAAGAGTACGGACTTATCGGGGGGGGATTCGTGGTGCTGCTCTATTGCATCCTGTTCTTCCGTGTGCTGAAGATCACTACGAAATGCCAGGGTAACTTCGGTGCATTTCTTTCCATCGGGATTGGGTTCAGCCTGGTGTTCCAGGCGCTGATCAACATGGCCGTGGCAGTTCACCTGTTTCCTGTTACCGGACAAACCCTCCCCCTGGTCTCCATGGGGGGCACCTCCATCTGGTTTACCAGCATCTCCCTGGGGATCATCCTCAGCGTAAGCCGTCGGATCGAGATCGAGACCATGGGAGGTACGGAGGTCGAGATCCTTACAGACAAAGAAAAGGAAAGAGCCATTGAGGCTGTTCCGGCTTAAGAATAAAAAAGAAAAAAATGACGAAGGTTATCATCAGCGGAGGTGGAACGGGAGGACATGTTTTTCCTGCTATTGCCATTGCCAATGCACTGAAGAAGATCGAACCGGGCATCGGGATCCGCTTTATCGGGGCACAGGGAAAACTGGAAATGGAGAAGGTTCCCGCAGCCGGATATCCGATCGACGGGCTCTGGATCAGTGGCCTTCAGCGTAGCCTGACACTGAAGAACCTGAGTTTCCCCTTCAAAGTGATCTCCAGCATGGCGAAAGCCGCAAAGATCATCAGTGATTTCAGACCCGACATGGTAATTGGCGTTGGTGGTTATGCGAGTGGCCCCACTTTGAGAGTTGCCGCCCGGAAAAAGATCCCGACCCTCATCCAGGAACAGAATTCCTATCCCGGAATCACCAACAAACTCCTGGGAAGCCGTGTAACCCGAATCTGTGTCGCCTATGAAGGCATGGACCGGTTTTTTCCGAAAGACAAGATCCTCCTGACGGGCAATCCTGTCAGGCAGGACCTCATCAACACAAAAGACCTTAAGGCAGCCGGGCTTGAACATTTCGGTCTTGCAAAGGAGAAAAAAACCATCCTGATCATCGGCGGAAGCCTTGGTGCGGGAACGATCAACAACAGTATAAAACAATGTATCCGCGGGAAGATCACTGACGGCGGATTGCAACTGCTATGGCAGACCGGCAAATATTATTATGAGTCGATCAGTTCAGACGAGTCCCTTTCAAAGGCGGCCGATGTCCGCATCCTTCCCTTTATCGACAGGATGGACCTTGCTTACGCCGCTGCCGATATCGTGATCTCCAGGGCAGGTGCCATTGCCATCTCGGAGCTTTGCATCATCGGGAAACCGGTTATACTGATACCTTCTCCCAATGTATCGGAAGATCATCAGACGAAGAATGCGATGGCACTGGCTGACCGGCAGGCTGCTGTCCTGCTGAAAGATGCAGAGGCTGTGGAGAAGCTGAAGGATATCCTGACGGGTCTGTGCAAGGACGAAAAACAACAGGAATCACTGAGGAAAAATATTTCGGCACTGGCGATTCCCGATGCAGCGGAAAGGATTGCGGAGGAAGCGCTTAGAATCGGAAGGTAAAGGATAGAGGATAGAGGATAGAAATCACAAATCACAAATAACAAATCACAAATCACAAATAACCTTGGATACCGGAAAAATAAAAACTGTCTACCTGCTTGGGATCGGCGGAATCGGCATGAGTGCCCTTGCCCGTTATTTCCATAAGCTGGGTGCTTCGGTTTCGGGTTATGACAAAACCCCTACCCCGCTTACCGATGCCCTGATCCGTGAAGGGATGGATATCCATTTTGATGAAAACCCGGGACTGATCCCTGAAAATCCTGACCTGGTCATCTACACCCCTGCTGTGCCTGCAGATCACAAAGAGCTTGTATACCTGAAGGAAAAAGGTGTGCCATTGAAAAAAAGAGCAGAAGTGCTTGGCCTGATCACGAAGGGAACAAAGACAATAGCCGTGGCAGGGACGCACGGAAAGACGACGACTTCCACGCTGATCGCCCATATTCTGGCACATGCAGGCGTCCCGATCATTGCTTTCCTGGGAGGAATATCAAAGAATTACGGCACAAATTTCATTCAGACAGGCAGCCCGGAATATTTTGTTGTGGAGGCAGACGAATACGACCGCTCTTTCCTGCAGCTTTATCCCTGGATAGCCGTTATCACATCGGCAGATGCAGACCATCTGGATATCTATCACAGCCACGATGCGCTGAAACGCTCGTTCGGGGATTTTATCTCACAGATCGAAGAGAACGGGCACCTTGTGCTGAAAAAAAACGTCAGCCTTTTCCCGGATCCTGTTCAAAAGCTGAACATTTCCAGCTATTCCGTGCCCCCCGGGGCTGATTACCATGCGGAAAACATCCGGAAAGGAAACGGGACGTTGGTCTTTGATCTTCATTTCCCGGAAGGGATACTGAAAGATATCAACCCAGGGCTTCCCGGCACTTTCAACCTCGAGAATGCTATTGCCGCATCTGCTGTTGCTTTGAAAGCAGATGTAAGCCATGATTGCCTCAAAGAAGCATTGGAATCCTACCAGGGTGTACAGCGGAGATTTGATTTCCAGGTCCGGCGTAATGACTTTATTTATATTGATGATTATGCCCATCACCCGGAAGAACTGAAGGCATGCATTTCAGCAGTGCGGGATATCTACCCCGGGAAAAAGATCATGGGCATCTTCCAGCCACATCTATACAGCCGTACACGTGACCTGGCTGAAGGATTTGCAGCCAGCCTCGACCTGCTTGATGAGGCAATTCTTCTTGACATCTATCCTGCAAGGGAAAAACCGATCGTAGGTGTCACCTCCTCCCTGATCCTGGATATGATGAAGAGCCCGTTTAAAATGATATGCAAAAAAGAAGAGTTGTTGAAAAAACTGCAACAACGGAAACCGGAAGTGCTGCTGACCCTGGGCGCTGGTGACATCGACCAGCTGGTCGGGCCGATCAGGGAATTATTCACAATCAATAAGGGAAACGAATGAAAAAGTTCCTTAAAATACTGGGGATCGCGGTCTGGGTTTTGTTTGCCGCCGGCTTATTCACCCTGCTGGGCTTTACCAATGCCGAATACAACAGCATGAAATGCAGAAATTATGAGATCAGGATCGATTATGGAAAGACCGATGTACTGGTCACAAAAGAGGATGTTTATAATTTGGTAAAACAATCCGGTCACATACTGAAGGGACAATCGTTCGGGAATATTAATTTTGAAAAAATTGAAAGGGAACTCAGGAGGTACAGTTATATTTCGGGAGCACAGGTATACATGACGATGGACGGGATCACGCATCTGGATGTCGTGCAGCGTCAGCCGGTCCTCAGGATCTTCAACGAAAAGGGAGAGAGTTATTACCTGGACGGACTGGGAAAACTGCTGCCACTCAACCCTGCTTTTACTGCAAGGGTGCTGGTGGCTTCAGGGAAGATACCTGAACCCTTCCTGAAAAACGTGAACTACCTCGCCGATTCCATGCGAAAGAAGGACTCGGTGCAGTATAAGGGGGTGATGCTGAACCTTTACAGGATGGCTACCTATATTGTGAGGGACAAGTTCCTGAGGGCGCAGATCGAGCAGATCTATGTGGATGAAAGCGGGGAATTTCAGCTGGTTCCGCGTGTGGGAAACCACCTGATCCTTTTCGGGGATGCAGAAGACATCCCGGAAAAATTTGAAAAGCTGCTGGTCTTTTACAGGCAGGGACTGAATAAAACCGGATGGGAAAAATATAACGTCATCAATATAAAGTATAAAAACCAGGTAGTTTGTTCCAAAACAGGACCAGCTCCCATTGTTCAACCAAAAAAGAATTAACCGTAAAGGTGCGAAGTCACCAATAAATAAAACGATTAACAAATGAAAACCTCAGAGATCATTGTCGGATTAGACATCGGCACAACAAAAATCGCGGTAATTGTAGGCCGCAAAAACGAGCATGGTAAGATAGAGATCCTCGGTTACGGAAAAACACCGTCGATCGGCGTTAAGAGAGGCGTTGTCTCCAATATTGACAGTACGGTTCAGTCGATCCGTGACGCGGTTCAGGAAGCATCCCTGAAATCGGGTGTGGATATCCGTTATGTGAATGTTGGCATTGCCGGGCAGCACATCAAGAGCCTGCAGCACCGGGGAAACATCATGCGTCCCGATAATGATACGGAGATCAGCCAGGAAGACATCGACAACCTGTGCAACAGCATGTATAACCTGAATATGAATCCCGGGGAGGAGATCATTGAAGTGATCCCCCAGGATTATACAGTTAACGGCGACCGGGGAATCCCACAACCCATCGGAATGATGGGTACTTCGCTGGAGGCAAATTTCCATATTATCGTCGGACAGACTGCCGCAGCAAAAAATATTTACAAATGCGTAAAGAAAGCAGGCCTTGAGGTAGTCGACCTGATCCTTGAACCGATTGCATCCGCCGAAGCAGTGCTGAGTGAGGAAGAAAAAGAGGCGGGAGTCGTTTTGGTTGATATCGGCGGTGGCACCTCCGACATTGCCATCTTCCATGAGAAGATCATCCGGCACACCGCTGTCATCCCCCTGGGGGGCGAGATCATTACCGAAGATGTCCGTGAAGGATGCTCCATCATCAGGAAGCATGCGGAAGAGCTGAAAGTAAAGTTCGGATCAGCGCTGGCTGGGGAGAACCGGGAGGAAGAGATCGTCGCGATCCCCGGACTGCGTGGCAGACCACCAAAGGAGATCAGCATCCGGAACCTGGCCAATATCATCCAGGCCCGTATGGAAGAGATCATCGAATATGTATATTATGAGATCAAGAACTCCGGGTATGAAAAGAAACTCCTGGGCGGTATCGTCCTGACCGGGGGCGGTGCGCAGCTGAAGCACGTAGGCCAGCTGATGGAGTTCAAAACAGGCATGGATACCCGTATCGGCTACCCTAACGAACACCTTGCAAATGCCGTTCCAGAAGAGATGGCCAGCCCGATGTATTCAACCGGTATCGGACTTGTGATTGAGGGAATCCAGCGCTACGAAAAGGAGAAAGACAAAATGAAGGCCAGCATGCCTGTTGTGGAAGAGGTTGTTCCTGTTGAGGAAGAAACCAGGAAGAAAAAAGAGAGAAAGCCCAGGAAAGCAGAAGCCTCTTCAAAAAAATTCACTGACTCCTTTGTTGAAAACATCCGTAAATGGTTTGAAGAGGACAATGAGTAAGGCCGCTATTAACACTCACTATGTTAATAAAAAAATCAGGATGTCCTATTTTGTCTAAGGTTTATCGATAATTTTAAAAATCAAAAATCCCCCCTATGCTGAAGTTCGATCTGCCCAAGAATCAGTCATCTATCATAAAGGTGATTGGTGTTGGTGGGGGTGGCAGCAATGCTGTCACCCATATGCACCGTCAGGGAATCAAAGGTGTTGACTTTATTATCTGCAACACAGATGCCCAGGCTATGGAGAACAGCCAGGTTCCCACAAAGATCCAGCTTGGAGCCAACCTGACCGGTGGCCTTGGAGCAGGCGCTGTTCCTTCCATCGGGAAAAATGCCGCGCTCGAGAACATCCAGGACATCCGCAATATCCTTGAGAAAAACACCAAGATGGTGTTCATCACCGCCGGACTGGGCGGAGGTACCGGAACCGGTGCCGCCCCTGTAATTGCCAGCGTTGCCAAGGAACTGGGCATCCTGACCGTCGGTATCGTGACCCTCCCCTTCTCTTTCGAAGGCAGAAAACGTAAACAACATGCAGAGCTCGGGATCTCTGAACTCAAGAAGTATGTGGATGCGCTGGTCATCATCTGCAATGACAAACTGCGCGACCTTTTCGGGGATCAGCGGCTTTCGGCTGCTTTTAACCACGCTGATGATGTGCTGACCACTGCCGCAAAAGGAATTGCGGAGATCATCACCGTAACCGGTTACATCAACGTAGATTTTGAAGATGTCAAAACCGTAATGAAAGAGAGCGGCGTAGCCATCATGGGCAGCGGTGTTGCCAATGGTGAAGGCCGTGCGCTCAAGGCCATTGAAATGGCACTGAATTCCCCCCTGCTCAACGACAACAACATTGAAGGGGCAAACAACCTCCTGCTGTATATTGCATCCGGCAAGGAAGAGATCACGATGGATGAGGTCACGGAAATCACGGATTACATACAGACCATGACCAAGAACTCCGCAGAGGTGATCTGGGGGAACGGGATCGACGAAGCACTTGAAGACAATATCACGGTGACCATCATCGCCACCGGCTTTGATGAAGAACATAAAAAGAAGCCTAACGTGCCCGAAAAATCGGTTACGGTCAAGCCCCTGTATGAATCTGATTTCACTGTAAAACCGATAGAATCACCATTAGCGGGTCTGAGAGAAATTATACACGAACCGGTACAGACAGCCGAACCAACGCCACAACCGGTAATTGAGATGATCCAGGAAGAGATCCGGATCATTGAAGAACCTGTCATAGTGGAAAAACCGGAACAGGAACAAACACCGGAGATGTCTCTGGAACCGGCAACTGAAAGGACACTCATCTTCAGTTTTGAGACACAGGAGGCCGCTGAACCTTCCATACAATACGTTGAACAGGTCACGGAAGAACCGGTTGTAACCACAGCCACTTTTGAGGCAGAGATTCCGGAACCCATGATGCAGTCCTATTTCAGGCCGGAAGCCAAGACAGAACCGCAGCCAATGCGCGAAGGCGGCTCTTCCCATGAAATGGATAAAATGCATCTGGACCGGGTTCAGAAGCTCAAATCCTTAAGCGAAAAGCTGAAAAGCCATCCGCCGGTTGAAACAGTGCTTGCCGAACTTGAAAATACACCGGCCTACAAACGGAGAAACGTCGAACTGCAGGATGTCCAGCACTCATCAGAATCTACAGTATCCAGGCTCACCTTATCTGAGAACCCCGATAAAACAGTAGAGCTGAGGAGTCCGAATTCCTACCTTCACGATAAACCGGATTGATCATGGAACTGGAAAAGCTCATCAATGATGACATTAAAACCGCCATGCTCGCGCGTGATGCGGAACGACTGGAAGCGCTGAGAGCGATAAAGGCAGCCATTCTCCTGGAGAAAACCAAAGAGGGTGCAACGGGTACGATGTCTGCAGACATTGAACTGAAGATCCTTCAGAAACTTGTAAAGCAACGCAAAGAATCCGGAGATATCTACAAAAATGCAGGCCGTGAAGACCTTGCGAAGAAAGAGTTCCTTGACGCATCCATTATTGAAAAATATCTTCCGCAGCAGCTTTCCGAAGAAGAGATCACCGAAAAGATCCGCCAGATCGTTGCGGAAACCGGCGCCTCTTCAGTAAAGGATATGGGAAAGGTCATGGGGCTTGCAACAAAGGAATTTGCAGGCAGAGCCGATAACAAGATGATCGCTGAAACAATCCGTAAAATACTGGTGCCTTAAACAGACTCATCACTAAACTTGTATACTCCAACAAATGAAAGACGGCAGCTGTCAGCCGTCTTTTCTCTTTTTAAGCCTTCCCTGAATCAGTAATTTCTTTTTACGTACCTGTTCTCCTTGATGCGGGAAACGATTCCGGCAAACCAACAACTCAGGCCCCAGAAGAAACGTAATGTCCCGAAGCCGCTCCTGACGTCCGCGTAAAAACGCTCACCCCTCAGTATCTTGCCAAAAGCCCCCCAGGCCCGGTCGCTTGTCTTCACCCAGTTATGGATGGTCCCTGGCATCATGTTGAAAATCGCCTTGATCCTGTTGGCTTCCGTGAGTTCATTCATCAGCTCATCGTTCACAGATCGCGTATAGGCGGCCATGGCTCCGGAATCTCCCGACAAATGATCAATGCAAGCCTTTGCAGCCAGTTTTCCGCTTCGAACAGCATAATAGATGCCTTCACCGGTAAGCGGATCGGTAAGCCCGGCAGCATCACCGGCTATCATGATATTGCCCTTATGGAATTGCGTTTTTTTAACCCGGACAGGGATAGGCCATGATTTCAGGGAAAGAGTTTCGGAAAAAGCAAGCTCCCCGGCCTTCGAGATATCCGTGGTTATCCCTGCGGATGCAAGGAACCGCTCGTAATAAGGCATCATCCCTTTTGAGAGTGTCGCGGGACCACCCACTCCCACCGAGATATGATCCTTCTTCGGGAAGATCCATCCGTAACCACCCGGAAAGGTTCCCCAATCGAGAAATACCGTGCTTCCGAACTTTTCCAGAAAACCGGGCGGCGGCTTCAGTTCGGCTTCCCAGGCCAGACCCTGCATGATATGATCCCGAAGTCCTATAGCCCGGGAAACCGTCCCTGAAGCACCTTCTGCACCAATAAGCAGGCGGGCATGATAAGTTCCTTTTGAGGTTTCAACCTTAACCCCTGCAGCATCCTGAGTTACACCCGTAACCTGCTCTTCAAACCGGACCACGGCCCCTTTCTGAACTGCCTCGTCAAGAATGAACTTATCCAGCCGGTCACGCATGGTGCAATACATCATGGGTGTTGCCGAATTGCGGGTAAATATCTCCTTAAAACCGCAGGAAAAGCGAATTGAAAAAACAGGTGCTTCAATTACAGGGCCCAGGTCGAGTGGAATCTCTGAAATGATCTTATGGGTAAGTCCTCCGCCACATACCTTGTAACGTGGAAAAAGGGCCTTCTCAATAACAAGGACGGAAACGCCGGATGATGCAAGCACGCAAGCAGCAATAGCTCCGGCCGGACCAGCTCCTGCAATGATCACATCAGCATCCATAATCTGCATTACAACAGTGACAGGACTTCCTTAAGAAGTTTCTCTTTCTGAACGGGAACAACGCCCACATCTTCGCAGACGAGACCGCCTGCCAGGTTCGAGATATAGGCAATTTCATAGGGCGAGCGTTTCATCGCAAGGCAGAGCGAAGCTACGCTGATCACGGTATCGCCAGCTCCTGATACATCTGCGATGGAACGAAGGTGTGCAGGGATGAACACATTCTTCTCCCCGGCTGCATCTTTCAGGCTGATCACTACACCGTGTTCCGACAAGGTGGTCAGGATATACCCGGCCTGGAGTCTTTCCCGCAGCGACTGGGCTGCGATAATAAGTTCGGTGCGGTTATCACTGCCAAGATCGATCTTCAGGCCTTCAGTGAGCTCTTTAAGGTTGGGTTTAAAAAGCGTAACACCGCGAAAGGCTTCGAAGTTCTTCTTCTTCGGGTCAACCGACATGGGAATATTGAGCTCTTTTGCCAGGGCGATAACAGTGCTGATCACCTTTTCGGTGAGCACGCCTTTATTATAATCCTGGAAAATGATACAGTCGACCTTCTCCTTTTTGAGAATGTCTTCAATGACAGACAGAAGCGCCTGCTCATCCTGTTCTGAAAGATCATGATCCACCTCCTCATCCACCCTCAGCATCTGGGTGCTGTTTCCGAATATTCGGAATTTCGTGGTGGTGACACGCTGCCTGCTTCTCACCACGCCATAGGTGGCAATGTGTTCCCTGTTCAGTATCTCCGTAAAAGCATCGCCTTTTTCATCAGAACCGATGACAGAACAAAGGATGGGGGCTGCGCCCATCGACCGGATGTTCATTGCGACGTTTGCAGCGCCGCCCATACGATTTTCCCGTTTTTTCAGGGCAACGATCGGAATCGGCGCTTCCGGAGAGATACGATCAACCTTGCCCCAGAGGTAGGCATCCACCATCACGTCGCCAATGATCATGATGTTCAGATTTTCAAAAGCCTTAAAAAGCGCCTCGTAGGTATTTTCCTTGTGCATGAAGGGGGAATTTAATTCTCCTGTGGAACAGCCTGGTAATCGGCTATGGTTTTGATCTGGTTATTCTGTTGGTCGGAAGAGATTACTCCGTCCATCAGGCGGATAATGCGGTGTGCATGAAGCGCAATATCTTCCTCATGGGTCACGATTATAACGGTATTGCCCATCTTATGGATGTGCTCGAGAAGACCAAGAATTTCAATGGAGGTCTTGGAGTCGAGATTACCTGTCGGCTCATCGGCAAGAATAATTGCCGGGTCGTTGATCAAAGCCCTGGCAATGGCAACACGCTGTCGCTGTCCACCGGAAAGTTCATTCGGCCGGTGGGCCATACGATCGGCAAGCTTTACCTCATTCAGTACCTTCGTTGCCTTTTCAATACGTTTTTCCTTCCCATACCCTGCATAGATCAGCGGCAGCATCACATTTTCGAGGGCGGTGCTGCGCGGCAGCAGGTTGAAGGTCTGGAATACAAAGCCTATCTGCCGGTTCCGTATCTCAGCAAGGTTGTTGTCATCCATTTTGCTGACATCCTCGCCATTCAGGAAATACTCCCCGCTGGTAGGTGTGTCGAGGCAGCCAAGGATGTTCATCATCGTGGATTTCCCTGAACCGGAGGGACCCATGATTGCTACAAATTCATTTTTACGGATGACCAGGGATACCGAGCGCAGCGCTTCTACCAGTACGGTTCCTACCTTAAAGGTTTTTACAATATCAACAAGGCGGATGACTTCATTGTCCATAAGAAGTAGTTTCGGAAAGGAGGTTATCAAACAAAATTACAATAATAATCAGAAACGGATGATAAAATCTTCCTTGCTCAGGCCCTCCCTGAAGAAGACGATCCCGCACTGGTACAGATCAATCGTTACCTTAACCGATGGATGCGCCTTGATCTTTTCCCAGGCCGATTTCATCCCGGGGGACCAGTGGATGTCATCAAAAACAATGACCGCATCAGGCCCAAGGTGGGGGAGCAGCTCTTCAAAATAACGCAGGGTAGGTTCCTCCCGGTGGTTTCCGTCTACAAAAACAAAGTCAACGGTGCCGATCTCCTTGAGGAGGGCAGGCAGGATATCATCGAAATTCCCGAAAACAGTACGGATATTCGATAACTTCAGGCTTTCGAAATTCGCTTCAGCCTTGTCAAGAGTCTCACTGCATCCTTCGATGGAGATCACCTGGCTCTCAGGGCAGCCATAGGCCATATATGAGGCGCTGATCCCGACGGAAGTACCGATCTCCAGGATGGTTTTAGGTTTGAAATACTGCACCAGCCGGAACAGCAGCCGTCCGAATTTACGGGAAACTGCTGAAGAATGAAGGAGCTGACTTACCGGAACGATCTTTCTGCTCCACTGGACATTCGAGGATTTTGCCCCCAGGTCACACATCTTGATATAGCTCGGGTTCATCAGGAGATGATGACGCATTTTCTCCACCGGATCATAACCGGGGTAATGAGTTGTATCGGTAAGGATCTTTGCGTAAATGGAATAGATAAAAGGAGAATGCAGGTGAAACCGCGAAACCGACTTCATCCGGTACCGGAAATAATCAAACATCATAGCCATTCGATGGTTCATGCCGCTGGAAATTCAGGCGGCAAATTTACGCGTTTTCCTGTTTGCTTTTTCGTAATTTTGCAGCGGTTCAAAATGTGATAACCTATTCATGCCGAACAGATCTGCAAAAGTCACCGATTATTTTTCCCTGGTTAAGATCAACCATACTATTTTTTCGTTGCCATTTGCACTGATCGGGTTTTCGCTGGCGGTAAAAGCAAAAAGCGCCGCACTGGATCTCCGGCTCCTAATCCTCGTCATCCTCTGTGTTTTCTTTGCCCGTAACGCCGCCATGGGGTTCAACCGGTATGCCGACCGTGAATTCGATAAAAAGAATCCCCGTACGGCTTTGCGCGAGATCCCGAAAAATATCATCAGACCCAAGTCGGCCTTGTGGTTTATACTCATCAATGCCCTCCTGTTCATGGGGACTGCCTGGATGATCAATTTTTTATGCTTCATGCTCTCTCCTGTGGCTTTGATCGTTGTACTCGGGTACAGCCTTACAAAACGCTTTACTTTTCTGTCACACGTTTCTTTAGGACTGGGGCTTGCACTTGCACCTATCGGCGCCTATCTCGCAGTAACGGCCCAGTTCGCAATGCTGCCTTTATTCTATTCATTTATCGTGATCTTCTGGGTTGCCGGGTTCGACATCCTTTATGCCATGCAGGACGTAGATTTCGACAAAACTGAACAGCTGAAATCCATCCCTGTCAGGTTCGGCCAGACAAATGCCCTGATCGTATCGGCCCTGTTTCACCTTATTGCAGTCATCCTGGTGATCACCGCAGGTTTCTTCGGAGACTTTCACCATCTTTACTGGATGGGTGCGGCGATCTTTACCATGATCCTGTTATACGAACACATGGTGGTAAAACCAAACGACCTCTCAAAGGTCAACCTTGCCTTCGCCACCATGAATGGCCTTGCCAGTGTGGTGTTTGCGGTGTTTGTCATTGCGGATCTGTATTTCGGATATTGAGACTATCAGCCCCCATCCCCGGCCCTTCCCCCTTACCA